>Ga0307380_10009647_pt1 | contig 12229 bp, 7 predicted proteins | sample UN3MG_FD_202239 | JGI IMG/M metagenome (GOLD analysis project Ga0307380, IMG submission 202239) | Soil microbial communities from Risofladan, Vaasa, Finland - UN-3 | ecosystem: Environmental > Terrestrial > Soil > Coastal area > Acid sulfate soil | place: Finland: Risofladan, Vaasa | collected... | reverse complement strand
TGCTGGATGAGCCCGACAACCATCTGGATATTCCCGCCAAAAGCAGGCTGGAGAAAATCATCAACGAATACCAGGGCTGTGTGGTCATTATCTCCCATGATCGCTACCTGCTGGACGGGATGGCCACCCATATCGCCGAGCTGGAGAACGGCCACCTGACCCTGTATCACGGCAACTACAGCGCCTATATAACGGAGAGAGAGCTACGCCGGCTGCGCCAGCAACAGCTATATATGGCCCAACAGAAGGAAATTGCCCAGATCGAGGCGGCCATCACTCGTTTTGAACTGTGGGCTTCGATGGTGGTTGATGTGCGCCACATCAGGCAGGCTCGGTCCCGGCGCAAGATGCTGGATAAAATGGACAAGATCGACAAGGTCAGCGATCAACGTCGCATGCGCCTGGAACTTGAGGGCTGGCGCGGCAGCAAAAAGGTGATCGAACTCATCAATGTTAGTAAAACGTTGCCTAATGGCCTCAGGTTGTGGCGAGGGTTGAACTACACCATTTGGCATGGCGACAGGGTGGGGCTGGTAGGGCCAAACGGCGCCGGTAAGTCAATGTTGGTGCGCCAATTGCTTGATCCGGACGGCGTGGCCGGTGGGGTTATCAAGATCGGGCCAAGCATCAAGATCGGTTATTACGCCCAGGAACATGAAACGCTGGATCTGAATCAAACACCCCTCGAGGAGATAAGAAACGCCGTGCCCATGAGCGAAGGTGACGTGGTTGCCTTTTTGAACCGCTTCCTGTTCACGTATGATCAGGTGCGGGGTAAAGTCGGCAATCTGAGCGGTGGGGAGCGCAGCCGCTTACAGTTGGCCAAGCTGGTGGTCTCCCGGCCGAATCTGCTCTTGCTCGACGAGCCCACCAACAACCTCGATATCGCCTCGATTGAAGTGCTGGAAGAAACCCTGGATGAATTTGTCGGTACCGTGCTGGTCGTCTCCCACGACCGCTACTTCCTGGACCAGATCGTGGATCAGACCATTGAACTACGCGATGGTCATTTGAGCGAATACCTGGGCGGCTACACCGACTATCTGGATGCGCTTGGGGAGCTCAGTTAGTGGAAAGAAGATGAAAAATCAACGCAATATGGGATAAGTCAGTGGTCGCGTTCCAACGGTGCACTTCATACTTGAACCTAAGAGTCACCGACAGTTGGCTTGAAATGGGTTGCTTCGTCAGGGCTTCCGCGATACCAGGTGAGCCAACCACAAGATGGACACTCGTAAATCAATGTGCGGTGCTCGGACACGAACCGGTCATTCTCGCGAATGATATCTTTGTTTGCTTCAAAATCCGCCTCCACGCTGGCTTCTTCGATATCGCCAGCGTAGGCAATCCAGGTATGCGGTTCTGGAACGTTGCTGATACGCAAGCTAAAACCGCAGCGACATTTGAATCTACTCATTGGGTAAACCGAAACCTAACGAAAAACCCTTCAGCTTGTTAATGAATCTTGTGTTTGCACCTAATGTTTAAGCACAAAGGGTAAGTAAACTGGGTATACAGGCTTGGCCTCTACCGTCAGGTGGCCGGTCACCGTTTCAGAACCGGCCTGGCCATCATGAGCTCGATAAGTGAAGTTATCCAGGCCAGCATAACCCCTGGTTGGCGTATAAACAAAGCTCCCATCCAGATTCAAGACCAGGTCGCCGTGGGTGACGTTGCCAATGAGCACGGCCGTCAGGGTATCGCCATCTGGGTCGCTGTCGTTCTCCAGCACGCCAGGCGCGGGAACATCCAGGGTGACGTCCTCAGTAGTGGTGTATGCGTCGCCTATGGCGATTGGCGGATCATTGGCCGGGCTGACCGTTAAGGTGACCACGGCCGTATTCGAATTCGCCAGGCCATCGTTGGCCTGATAAGTGAAGCTGTCGATCCCGCTGAAGTTCTGCGTCGGTGTGTAAACAAAGCTGCCGTCCGGCCGTAATGTCAGCTCTCCATGGGCCACGTTAACACCAAGGACCGCTGTGAGCGGATCGCTATCTACATCAAAGTCATTCCCCAGCACCCCAGGCTTGGCCACGACCTGCGTGATATCTTCAGTGATCGTGTACCTATCATTGACCGCAATAGGCGGATCGTTGGTTGCTTCAACTGTTAAAGTAACCACGACCGTATTCGAATCCAGTTGGCCATCATTCGCATGATAGGTAAAGTTATCTACTCCATGGTAATTTAATGAAGGCGTATAGACGAAACTGCCATCCAGCGCAAGGACCAGGCTGCCATGATCGGGCCAGGCATTGAGGATCGCCGTTAATGGATTGCCTTCGGGATCGTGGTCATTGGCCAACACACCTGAAACGGGGACTACCAGGGTGATATCCTCGGTCGTCGTGTAATGGTCGCCAACCGCTACCGGGGGATCATTGACTGCTGTCACGATCAACGTCACTGCAGCCAGGTTTGATAAGGCCACACCGTCATAGGCATAATAGGTAAAGCTATCTTGTCCGGAAAAGCCCGTGGTCGGCGTATAAACAAAAGAGCCGTCCGATTGAAGCTGCAACGTGCCGCTCAGCGGCTCTGTATCGAGGATGGCTGTCAGATCGTCCCCATCAATATCCTCATCATTACCCAATACGCCCGGCGCCAGGATAGTCAGCCTGGTGTTTCGGGTGGTGGTGTATCTGTCATTGGCCGCGATGGGGGGATCATTGGCGACCAGCACCGTCAACATGACCACGGCCGTATTCGAATTCGCCAGGCCGTCATTGGCCCGATAGGTGAAGCTATCGATTCCATTGAAGTTTAACGTTGGCGTGTAAACGAAGGAACCGTCGCTTTCGAGGATCAGAACGCCATGGCTGGGCGGGCTGCCCAGCGTTGCCGTCAGACCATGACCTTCAATGTCGATGTCATTCTCCAGCACCCCAGGCTCGACCACGAAAAGCGTGATATCTTCGGTGGTAGTGTACCTATCATTGATCGCGATGGGAGGATCGTTGGCCGACGTAATCGTTAGGGTGACGACCACCGTATTGGATTCAAGCTGGCCATCATTGGCCTGGTAGGTGAAGCTATCCAGGCCGTTGAAGTTTAGCGTCGGTGTGTAGACAAAAGAGCCATCGCTATCAAGATAGAGCGCGCCATGGCTGGGAGCGCTATCCAACCCGGCCGTCAAGGGATCACTGTCACTGTCACTGTCGTTATCCAGCACACCGGGTGCAGCTACAACCAGAGGGATATCCTCTGTAGTCGTGTATTTGTCGCTGACTGCCACTGGAGTTGCATTGCTGGCTCTGATTGTTATCGTAACTGCTACCGTATTTGAGCCGTCCAGTCCATCATCGGCGTGATAGGTAAAAACATCCGATCCGAAATAGTCGAGCGTTGGGGTATACACAAACGAGCCATCACTCTCCAGGGAAACAGCGCCATGGTTGGGCGAGCTATCCGGCTCGGCCGTCAGGGGATCGCTGTTGCTATCGCTATCATTCTCCAGCACGCCGGGTGTGGCCACCACCAGATTGATGTTCTTAGTCGTCGTGTAATGGTCGCCAACAGCTACCGGTGGGCTGTTCACTGATGGCGTGTATATGCTGGTGACCATCGGTACAGGCGCCGCGCCGGGCAGGTTCATATTATGGCTCCATAACTGCCACATGGTATCGCCCCAGGCCTTGAGCTGGCTGAAGAAGGGGTCTGTTTGGATGAGGTAGGCCGGGTCACCGCTGACGCCAGGACTGCTCAGCGTCAGTTCTCCCTCACCGTTGATCTCATTACGTAAAAATTCAATATATTCACGGCTGGTTGTCTGGTAGTAGAGCGAAATCTCAATCTTGTCGGCGCCGGGGACCCGCACGCCAAAATCTCCCAGGTCGATCTCGTCATAACCACCGACATACTCGGCGGCGCTGAAATAATCCAGGGCCGGGTTGCCCTGCCACACCGGCTCCGCCAGGCGCGCTCCGGCCTCGCCGATACGGAAGCCCATAGGCGGAATGCGATTGTCTTTGTAACGGCCGTCGCTGAGGGCAAAATGAAAAGTCTCATCTTCGCCGGTTATCGAGCTACTACCGTGCATCTCGTAGACTAATTCGTCTACATAGCGCTCATTGGCGCCCAATGCCGTGGGATCGGGCAAAATGCCGTTAGGGTCATCGTAAACGTACCCGCTCAACCCTTTCAGCGTACCCGCGGCCGAATCGTAAGGGTTTACCTCCAGCAACAGGTCATCATCGTAATAAAATCGAATATTGAGGAACATGCGTCGCCCTTCAGGGTAACCAGAGATCAGCTTGTGACCGGTCTGATTCTGGACCTGGAAGGACAATTGGCCATTGGCCATACTGTAGTTGATCCCCTGAATAGCGGCCGCATCGTGCAGGTTTTGCTCAGAGCGGGCAACGCCGGCTAGCAGCGAAGGGGGATCAAACGCTTCCCCGGACGTTAGATCCATCGTCAGGACCGACGCGCCCTGGTTTAACAAAGCATCGTTGGTGGCATCGTAGTTGGCCGATCCGGAGACGGCGCTGGCCAAAATATAAGAGACCCACATATTCCCCCCGGTCAGGTCATGTTGGGGTACGCCGCTCTTTGGGTGCTCGATACTTCCATCTGGCCGCAGGATAGCCCGATTTTTGTCGGCCGCCTTGCCTGCCTGGTCGCGCATATGACAATCCTGGCAGGTGGCGATTTTGTTACCGGGCTGGGATGTGTCAAACACAGCGGGATCATAGGGACCGATCCCGGCCACGCCGCCCTGCAGACCAAAATCGGAGAGCATGAATTCTGAGAAAGTCCTCTCCACATGGTAATAACTGGAGGATGAATTCGCTTCTGTGGGCAGGATAGCGGTCGGATCAGCGCCCAGGTTGGCCAAAACCGGATTGGATATATCGTGACAGGTAGAGCAAAAATATTTACTTTTGTGATAGCGACTGTAATTGATGGCGTGATTGGCATTGGCATCAGCGAAGGAGGCCCGCCGGTTGTCGTTCAGCGTGCTGACGAACATCTGCCCAGAGCCATTCTCGGTAAACCCGGCCGGGGACAGATCGTTCGTGTAAAATAATGTGCCATTAAACTTAGTAACAGCCGCCGCCAGGCTGCTATCCTGGTTGTAGAGTGCCAATGCGGCCGAACTGGAGGGCGTTGCGCTGGCATTACTCTCATCCCAATAGCCTGGCCAATCATTCCCTTCGCGGGTGCCGGCATAGGTTGTTTCATAGAAGGGGTCGTACAGGTAGTGGCACAGGTTGCACTGCACCCCGTCAAAATCGATGCCGGTCATCGCTGAGCCATTGGTTGGATCAGAACGGCCGCCTAACCAGCCACCCGGCATATGGCAACGCAGACAGAAGTCGGTAGCATTCGGGTTGCCCAAGGCCCAAATTGAATCCTGACCGGCTACCGTCACCGTGGCCCAATATAGAAAGTCGCGGGCGGCCTGGGCCATCATCGAACCCTGCCAGTTGTTATAAGGTTCGGTGAGGGGATCGTAATCCGCATGGCAGTTGATACATTGCCCGGGACCATCTAATACGACACCCTGGTCGGGCTGGGTGCCCGGCAGCCGTAACAACGGGTCATCGGCCACGGGTAGAGGGGTCCAGGCCGCACTCTCAGCACCGGCCTCGTCCATAGCAGTTGATCCACCTGACGCGCTGACCGCCTCAGGCCCATCGCTCGGATCGGGGGGGAGGGGGGGAGGATCGCTGAAAACCGGATATTTTTGGAATGCGCCGGCCTGGCCTGCGTAAGCGGCAAAATAGACAAGAACCAAACCAAGCGTCAGAAATAATGCGGGGATTCCCTTTCTTTTCATGATGCCCTGACCCTCTTTTCTGTGACCAACGAAGACCGGCGTCCTGGAGGTAGCTTGGCGATGTTGTATGATCATGGACAGTGTAGAACATGAGCAATCGCTGGCCTAGTGTCAATAATCAGGGTGTTGAGGTGATTATTGTCGCCATTTCGTAATAGTAACGACTGGTTTCCAATTGGTCTAATTTCAGGGTGCAGCTGACAGTACCAGCGGAAGATAATAAGATGGGGCTAAAGACCGTGCGTATCTCAGATCAAAATTGTTTCCATCATGGTAACTGATATGTGAACCGTCGCCACCGTCCAGAGCCAACGAAGTGTATGAGCCCACATCTCCTACACTGTCAATCGTTGTTATCAGCCACCTACTCCCTGCCCAGTAGGCATATTTCAAAGCACTATTGCTATTGTCATAGTAGCTCACATGCGGATTGTCGTTGCTGTCAATAGCCAAAGAGGTGTAGGCGCCTACATCCCCTTCATTGTCAACGATCTCAATTGACCAATCGCTCCCCGTCCAACCAGCCATTTTGAGGTCTCTATTTGTGGCGTCATAGTAGCTAATTCTGGGATAGCCGGCGCCATTCAAGTCCAATGAAGTATAGGATCCCACATCACCGGCACTGTCTAAAGTGGCCGTGATCCACCCACCGTTAGCACTCCTCGCGTACATCAAATCCGCATGTGTGCTATCGTAGTAACTGATGAGTGCATTGCCAAGACCATCCAATTTTAGGGAGGTATAGGAACCAACATCACCGGGGCTGCTCACCGTTTCACTGATCCAACCACTCCCTGACCAGCTTGCATATTTGAGATTGCCATTGGTGATGTCATAGTAACTAATGTGGGGACGATCAAGTCCATCCAGGGACAGTGATGTAAAAGCACCTACATCTCCGGCGCTATCTACGGTTTCTGTCAGCCAACCACTTCCTGTCAGCCGGGCCAACGTTAGATCACCATTCTTAGCATCGTAGTAACTAATCAATGGGTCGCCTACCTCACTCAAAGCAAGAGCAGTGTAAGCGCCCACATCTTCGGCCCCGTCCACGGTTTCGGTTATCCATCCATCTGTGGCTTTGTGAGCGTACTGCAAATCTTTTGTCAGGAAATTTCTGTGGCTGATATGGGGGTGATCGTCCTTGTCTATTGCCAGGGAAGTATAACGACCTACAGCTCGCGAACTGTTTATCATTTGCTTCTCCCAGCCACCGGGGGATTGGACCATGATATGTAATCCTCTGGCGGTCCAATCGTAGAAAGTGATGTGTGGGTTTTCGTTGTCGTCCAGGGCCAAGGAAGTGAACCAAACACCGCCGTCCTCCAGATTCTGAATGATCCACGTGTCGCCTGACCAGGTCGCATAATAGAGCCCACCGCGATTGTCCGTGTAGCTTATATAAGGGTTACCATCACCGTCCAGGGTCAGTGATGTGAAACCGCCATACCACCTGGCCGTAGCCACTTCCTGGATCGCCCATTCATCGCCTACCTTTCGGGCATATTTGAGCCGGCCGTTTTCGTAATCGAGATAACTGATGTGAGCAACCCCCAGGCTATCGATGGCGATAGAATTGAATTCCCCTAGCCAGGCGGATTCATCCACGATCTGAATTTCCCAGGCGCCGTCGGAGCGATGAGCATACCTGAGCGTTCCGTAGGCGTCATCATAATAACTGATATGGGGATCATCATTCTTGTCCAAAGATAGAGATATATGCCAGCCCAGCCAACCGGCCGAGTCCACACTTTGGAACTCCCAGGCGCCTCCGGTCCAGCTGGCGTACTTTAGGTCACCGTTTGTACTGAAAGCAATATGTGGTTTGCCAGCTGTATCCAGAGCTATCGCCGTATCATAGCCGTACTCGTTCCCAGAATTATCGATCGTGTCGATCAACCAGCCATTCTCGCTCCTCAGTGCAAATTTAAGAGCGGTGCCGTAACGATTGTAATAACTGACGTGGGGAATATTGTTTTCGTCTAAAGCCAGGCTTGATGCTGACGGATACAGGCCATCAATTCCGGGAGCATCATCGACAACCTCTACCATCCACCTCAGGCCATCATAGTAGGCATAGGATAGATGTTCTCCCCCGTAGATAATGTGTGGATATCCGTCGCTATCAAGCGCAAGCCCCCGATCACCGACAATGAAGTAGTCAAACGGGCAATCTGCGCACTCAAGGGACCAGGTGAGATAAGAGTCTTTGGCAGACCAGGCTGTTTTTTTTACTGGCTCCGACTTCGTGGATGATGCGAGCGGTTGTGCCCAAATGACAAGGAGTAGCAACAAGGAAAGTAACCCGGCTAGTTCAAGTCGATGATGGCCTTTTCTAAATATCATGAAAACGCTCTTCCAGCGGCATGAGGAAAAGATTTTACATCAGCGTCCTCTTTTTAGAAAAGGCCAAGGCCGCCGGTCCAAACGAACCGGCGGCCTTGGCTACACATACTGGGGATTCGTTATATTATTATTTTAGTTCGGTCGTGCGACCAGGCCCCAATAGGGGGCAGAGGAAATATACATCCTCTGCATCCATCTCGTTGTTGTCGTTCGCGTCAACCCACCATCGGCCGCCGACATAACCGGGATCTCCTGGTCCAAATTCCGTTTCCAAATGGAACATCTCCCCGGGACCATCCATCTCCAGCTTTTGGAACGGCCCATGCATCGGTAACCCTTTTTCAGGAGAGACCGTAACGATGGAATCGTAATAAAGGCCCTGGCCAGATACATAGACGACGGGACCATCACCTCGGCCCTTGGCGAAGGCAGGCACCACGGTCAGCAGGCCTAACAAGAGCAACAAACCAATAACAGAAACTTTCTTAGCCATCTTTTTATCTCCTTCTAAAATGTGACAGTAAATAAAATACGGAAGCTGTTTACAATCTCATGTTTGAGTTTGTACAATCTCTAGTTTGCCGGGAAGTGCTTACAACCCTCTTGCCTGGAACTTAAGGGATTCTTACAATGGCGCTGAATCCTGTAAGGCTCCTGTAATGAAGTTGGGGTATCCTGGTAGGGAGTAAAATTTTATAAAATAGGATTATTGAGAAGAGAATAACAATGAACAATGCGTCAATACTTGTTGTCGAGGACGAGCCCAGCATTCGCGAGGTGGTCGCCCTTTACTTGGAGCGGGCCGGGTACCAGGTGAGTTGTGTTGCCGATGGCGCGGCCGCCCTGGAATCTCTGGCCCGAGATTTGCCCGACCTGGTGGTCTTGGACCTGATGCTGCCTGAAGTGGACGGTTTCGTCATCACCCGTTTTCTAAGGCAGCGGGGCGATACGCCGATCATCATGCTGACCGCCCGGCGTGCGGAAACAGACCGCATCGCCGGTCTGGAGATGGGGGCTGACGACTATGTCGTCAAACCTTTCAGTCCCCAAGAACTTGTCAGCCGGGTTCGAGCTGTGTTGCGGCGTACCCAAGGCCAGCCGGCAGAAAAACAAACAGACCTGCTGGAGTTCGAGGATCTTTCCATCGATCCGGGCACACGTCTGGTCAAAGTCCGCGGCCGGGATGTGCAGTTGACGGCCAAGGAATTCGATCTGCTCTGGTTCCTGGCCGGCAATAAACGCCACGTCTTCAACCGCGATCAATTGCTTGATCGCGTGTGGGGCCTGGCCGAGTATGTCGATCCCAGCACCGTCACCGTGCATGTGCGCCGGCTGCGGGAGAAGATCGAAGTCGATCCTTCAGAACCATGCCATATCATCACCGTCTGGGGTGTAGGCTACCGCTTCGAGCCCTAAGCCGGCAAAAAAAGCTTGCTTCAGCTTACTTATTCCAGAGCTGGCTGATTAATATGAGACGATTACCATGACTTTAGATAGAAAAGCATCAAACCTCTCCCTCCGCTTTGTAGCCGGGGTATTGCTGGCCATGGCCGTGGCGTTGGGCGTCTTCTACCTGGTCATGCGGCCGCAACAATCCGATCTCGGCTTGATGGCCCTCCTCTTGACTGTCACCTCGGCCGTTACTTTGTTGGCCGGTTACACAGCTTACCGCCTGGGTTGGATCAGCCGGGCGCCCAGCCTGCGTTGGGCTCTCCTGGCCACCTATATCCTGTCGAGCTTGCTAACTTTCCTCAACGTGTGGCTGGCCGCCCGCAGGATGTTTGTTAGCCAGCACGATTTGCTGTTGGCTACCATCCTGCTACTTTTTGCCAGTGGAATTGCTATCGTCTTGGGTTCTTTCTTTTCCGAGGCCGTGTCCCGGCGGATTACGGCGCTGAATGAGACCGTGCAGGAAGTGAGTGAGAAGGGGCTGGGCCCGCGAGCTGAAGTAACCGGCGGTGACGAAATCGCCCAACTGGCCCAGGCCTTTAATATTATGGCCGGGCAATTGGAAGATACGGCCAGGAAACAACAAGAGTTGGAGGCCTTACGCCGGGACCTCATCGCCTGGACCGGCCATGATTTACAGACGCCCTTGGCATCGGTCCGGGCCATTGTCGAAGCCCTGGCCGACGGGGTGGTGGATGATCCGGAGACCAGCAAGCGTTATTTGCAAACGGCCAAGCGCGAAATTGGCGCCCTGTCGAGCTTGATTGACAGCCTGTTCGAGATGGCTACCCTGGATGCCGGCGGCCTGGTACTGGATCTGGCACTGAATTCACTGGCCGACTTGGTCTCGGACACCCTGGAAAGCTTTTCGGCAATGGCCCGGGAAAAGGGCGTGCAACTTACCGGAGAAGTCGATCGGGGCGTCGATCCGGTCATGATGGACACCCAAAGGATCGGCCGGGTCTTGAACAACCTGGTCGGTAACGCCCTACGCTATACGCCTCCAGGGGGCGAGGTATTTGTCTCCGCGCAAAGCGTGGATAGACAGGTGACCGTCCTGGTTCGCGATAGCGGCCCCGGCCTCGACGAGATGGACCTGCCGTTCATCTTCGATCGTTTTTACCGGGGGGAGAAGTCTCGCAGCCGGAAAACCGGCGGTGCGGGACTTGGCCTGGCCATTGCCAAAGGTTTTATCGAGGCCCACGGCGGCGAGATGCAGGCCTATTCTGCCCCCGAGGGCGGCGCCATTTTTCAATTTACCCTGCCCAAGGGTGGCTTGTGAGCGGCCCCCGCTTGAGAATCGACGCTGCGGGTAATTCAGCCCTCTTTATCTTGTTGGGCGACTCCGTAGACATGGATAAGCGCTTCCCCCTGGTCTTCAAAGCGGGTGGGGAATTGTGAAAAAGTATCCCGGGCTATCTCAGCCATGGTAGCCTGGCCGTCCATCTTGCCCATGATGAAAAGATCGATTTGGCCCTCTTCACTCAGGGCCGGCCGGCTGTTCTTAGCTTGCTCGGCGAGACGATTGCGTGATAAGGGCGTGTCGCCGGCCGTAGATTGTTTGAAATCTGCCTTGACCACCGCAGCCTCGTCCTGGCCTTGGATGCGGGTAAACCAGCGCCAAATATATTCACCCTGAACCAATTCGGCCCGGACGGTCAGGTCAATACTATCGCCTTCTTCCAGGGCAACAGGGGCAAGCAAAGGAAAAAAGCCCTGGCCGTATACTTCGGCCGTCCGCTTCTCCTGTGGCCCGTTGGAAAAACCGAATCCTTCAAAAAGCTCGGCGTCAAACCAGATCAGCAGGCCATGAGCCGTTCCAGAGCGGGTAGCCCAATGCATACTATTCATACCTGTCACATCCGGATCAACGATCGATTCATAATCCAGAACGGCCCATTGGTGCGGCGCCATCAGCAAGTTTCCCGGCCGGAATTCCTGGGTATGGTCGGCCGTCCAACTGTTCAAAACAATCTGCCGGGCCTCTTCCATCGCCAGGCCGTAGGGGTGGTCCCACGGTTTTAGCAACTCTTTGTAAACGCTGCCGGCTTCAACCAGGGCCACCCACAAATTATCCCGTTTGGGGATTAGCCTGCCTCCCGGGGCCAGGTGCCGCTGCCGGGCATCGACCACGGCCGGGATGTGCGCGCCAAATAAGGGCAATACCCCCCGCAAATCCGAGACAATCACATCGGCCCGTTCGGGCAGCGTAACCTGGGTCGAGAAATCATGAATAAAGGTGATACGATCGCCAAAGCCATTGGCCTGGGCCAATTCCCGGGCCAGGTGAATGGCCTCATTCGGCTCAATAGCATAGACATGGCGGGCGCCAAACTTGCAGGCCAACAAGGCATGAATGCCGGTGCCGGCGCCAATATCCAGGACTACCGAATCTGGCCCGATAGCGGCCTTCAAGGCATATGCATAAGGATCCATGCGCACCCGGTCGGCGATCATCTGCCCGTATTCATTTAGCCTATATGTCATTCTTTACCTGTGAGATCAAAAAAGACGCAACAGTAACCAAGAAAAGCGTCGCTTTTCCTGCTGACCGCTGCGTCCTGTTAATTAATAAATTGCCGTCTGAAAGAGCGACTACAAATCTAGTAGCTCCGCTTTTTTGGCCTCGAATTCCGCATCCGTAATGATGCC
>Ga0307380_10009644_pt1 | contig 12233 bp, 6 predicted proteins | sample UN3MG_FD_202239 | JGI IMG/M metagenome (GOLD analysis project Ga0307380, IMG submission 202239) | Soil microbial communities from Risofladan, Vaasa, Finland - UN-3 | ecosystem: Environmental > Terrestrial > Soil > Coastal area > Acid sulfate soil | place: Finland: Risofladan, Vaasa | collected... | reverse complement strand
GAGCCGTTCGACCTTGGCCGCGTGCGTGCCGCGTCCGCCCTCGATGATGGCCCCGGCGTGGCTGAAGCGCGTGCCCTCCTTGGCGGCCGCCCCGCCGATGTAGGCGATCAGCGGCTTGGTGTACTTCTTGTGCTCGATGAGATCGGCCACGCGCTCCTCCTGCGTGCCGCCGATCTCGCCGAACATGACCACGGCGTCGGTGTCGTTGTCGGACTCGAACAACTCGACGACGTCGGGCAGGGGCGTTCCGACGATGGAATCGCCGCCGACGTGAACCAGGGTGGACAGCCCGATGCCGGCCTGCGAGAGGTAGTATCCGGTGGATGAGGTCATCCCACCGCTACGGGAGGCGACCCCCACCCGTCCCGGCTTGAACCACTCGCGGGCGGACTCCGCCCGCCCGCCGATCATGCCCAGCACCGCCCGCCCGACCGACAGGACGCCCAGCGTGTTGGGGCCGACGAAGCGCGTGCCCGCCTCCTTGGCAGCGGCCGCGATCTCCATCACGTCGTGGATCGGGACGCGGTCGGGCACGATGACCAGCAGCTCGATGCCGGCGGCGACGGCCTCCAGGGCTGCCGATTTGACCAGCGCGGCCGGCACGAAGATGACCGACACGTCGATGCGGCCGACCTTCTCGCGGGCCTCCTCGATGGTGTCGAACACCGGCACGCCCAAGACCTCCTGCCCGCCCTTACCCGGCGTGCAGCCAGCCACGACCTGCGTGCCGAAGTCGATCATCAGCCGGGTTCGGGCCGTGCCCTCGCGACCGGTGATTCCCTGAACGAGAACTCGCTTGGTCTCATCAATCAGTATTGCCACGGTTCGCCGCCTCCTGGCCTGGTTGCTTTGGCTCGCTGGAGCGCCACAGGAATCGGCATTCTACGCACGGTGGGCGTTCGTTGCCAGACCGCTGCGGGAACGATGATGGGGAGGTACAGCGGGGGCGAGGAATGCGCGGGGCGAGGCTCAGGCGGTAGCGCTCTGCCTCCTGGTGAACAGGTCGTACAGAATCGGCAGCACCAGCAGCGTCAGCACGCCGGATATCAGAATGCCACCGGCGGAGGCCATCCCGACGGCGTTGCGTATTTCGGCGCCGATTCCCCGGCCGAAGGCCAGCGGCAACATGCCCAGCACTGCCGCCAGGGTGATCATGACGATGGGGCGCAGCCGCTCGCAAGCGGCGCTCACCATCGCCTTGTGTCGCGGCATACCTCCGTTCACATGCACGTTGAACTGGTCCATGATGAGGATGGCGTTGTTGACCACAATCCCGACGAGCATGACCAGCGCCATCAGCACGAAGATCTCCAGGCTCATCCCCGCGAGGCTCAGCGCCCAGAACACGCCGACCAGGGACAGCGGGATGGTCACGAGAATCAGGACCGGCTGCTTGAAGGATTCGAGAATGGCGGCCAGCGTCAGGATAACGAGCATAACGGCCATGATGCCCGCCTCGCCGAACTCGGCCTGTGCCTCGGCCATAATCTCGTGTTTGCCGGCGAACTGATAGTCGTAGCCGAGTGGCAACAGACTACTGCTTTCCAACACGTCGCTGATCTGCGTGGCGGCCGGGCCGAGCGGTAGTTCGGGACCGAGGTTGGCGAAGAGCTTCGAGACACGGCGTTTGTCCTTGCGCGAGATCTGAATCGGGGCGAGTCTCGTTTCGACCTCAGCCAGATTCCCGAGCACGAGTGGGTGCCCCGGCTCCCCGGGAAAGAGGAATTCATCAACCTGGTCCCGGCCCTGGCGCTCGGCCAGTTTCACGACGATGTCGTAGTTGCGGGCGTCGCGTTTGAACGTCCCGGCTTCGAGTCCCTCGAGGTTGGCGCGTAAGGCCATGCCCAGGCCGGTTGCGGGGGCTTTCAGATCGCCGAGTACCGGACGACGCGGCCGAATGCGGAGTTCCGGTTTTCCGATGCGCGCGGTCGTGTCCGGATCGAGTATGCCGGGCAGCGCGGCCACCCGTTTTTCCAGGTCGAGCACGATGCGGTCGAGCGTGTCGAGGTCTTCTCCGGCGATTTCGAGTTCGACGGCGGAGGATTGGCCCCCGACGATTGACGGTATGCCGATGGTCACGATGGTGTCAGGGAGATCGGCCAGCCGCGCCCGCACGTCGTCCATCAACTGGTCAATGGTGAGCTGGCGCTCGGTGCGTTGCGAGAACTTGAGCGTCGATTGGGCAAGATAGACCCCCTCGGATGCTTGCCCGAGCATGCCTTCCACCTTGCCGATGGCGCTGAGTATGTGCAACAGTTCCGGCAGGTCGCCGAGTAGCTGTTCCGCCTGGGACACGCGTGCTCTTACCCAGTTGAGATCGCTGTGCGAGGGGAACTCCATCTTCACAAACACCTCGCCGCGGTCGGCTTCGGCGAAGAACCCGAAACCGGCATCGCTCCCCAGTTTCAGCGAGTGGACGAAGATCAGCGCGACGACGAAGAGAAAAGCGACCGCGGTTATCCGATACCGTTCGGCAAACTGGAGCAGCCGCCGATAGGCGGCGGTCAGGCCGTCGAAGGCCCTGTTCCAACCTGCTTCCATCCGTCCGAGCAGGGATCGGTCGCCGGCCTGCTTCGGTTTGAGCAGCAGCGAGCAGAGCAGCGGCGTCAGCGTGAACGATATGAACAGCGACACGACGGTCATAATCAGCATGGTCAGCGCCAGCGGTTTCATGAACAGTCCGACGCGGCTGCCCATGATCGCGATCGGAAAGAGGACGACCACGTTGGTGCCGGCACTGGCCAGGACCGCGACAAAGGCCTCGCTGGCGCCCAAACGGGCTGCCTGTTTCGGATCGCCGGTCCGTAACAGCCGCTTGTCGATGGCCTCGAGCACGACGATGGAATTGGTCACCAGGATGCCGACGGACATGCCAATCGCGATCAGCGTCGACGTATTCAGCGTAAAACCGACCATCTGCATGAAGAACAAGCCGATCACGATGGTCAGCGGCATGGTCATGGCGATGACCAGCAGGGAGCGCAGGTTATAGAGGAAAACGAACAACACCGCGGCCGTCAGCAGAATCCCCTGGCCGACGTTGGTCCAGGCGCTGCTGACCGTCGCCTCGGTGAACGCCCCGTCGTCGGTAATCCACAGGAGTTGCATGCCGCCGGGCAACTCGCGGTTCAATCTGTCCATCGCCTCGCGGACCTGCCGGACGACGGCGACGGCGTTGGCATCCGATTTTTTGACCACCTTGATGGCGATGCAGGGGCGTCCGTCCAGGGTTGCCGCCTGGCGCAGTTCCTCGGTCGCCATTTCGACGTGGCCCACGTCGCGCAGGTAGCAGCGTTGCCCGCCGAAGTTGGCCACCTCCAGCTCGCCGATGTCCTCAACGCGGTCGTAGTCGGCGTCGAACTTGACCGAGTATTCGGTGCCCCGCTCGCGGACGCGCCCGGATGGAATGGTGCCGACGCCGCTGCGAACGACGGAGACAACGTCGGTGCTGGTCAAGCCGCGGGCCGCCAGTTCGTCGCGGTCGAGAATGACGTGGACCTCGCGCTGGGCACCGCCGATCAACTGCACTTCGGCCACGCCGGCAATCACCGTCAGGCGGTCCTTGAGCGTGTTGTCGGCGTAATCGAAGAGTTCGTCCAACGGTGCGTCGCCGGTCAGGGCAAGCTGGATGATCGGCTTGGCGTTGACGTCGAACTTGAGAATCTGGGGATCCTCGACATCTGCCGGGAAATCGGCCCGGATCAGGTCAAGCTTTTCGCGCACATCCGTTGCTGCGATGTCGACATCGACGTCCAGCTGGAATTCCAGCAGCGTCTGGCACCTGTTCTCCATGGCGGACGAGCTGACGTGCTTCAGACCGTCGATAGCCACAACCTGATCTTCGATGCGTTTGGCGACGTCGGTTTCTATCTCCTCGGGACTCGCACCGGGATAGTCTGTGGTGATGGTGATATAGGGCAAGTCCATCTTGGGCATCAACTCGAGGCCCATCTTGCGATAGGAGTTGAAGCCCAACAGGGCCAGGGCGATGATCAGGCAACCCATCGCGATCGGCCGCTTGACTGACGCGTCGGACAGGAACATCAGGGCTTCGCCTGCAGGACCTTGATGGTCGCATCCGGATCGAGGAAATAACCTCCGACCACGACGACCCGGGCGGTTTCGTCGAGTTGTTCGGACACGACTTCGACCATCCCGTTCATCTCCAGCCCTACCGTGACCGGGATCATCCGCGCCTTGTCGCCCTGGGCGATGAAGACCACCGTCCCGCCGGCCCGGTTGTGGATCGCGTCACGCGGCACGCCCAAGCCCTGCCGACGCTCCAGCACGACCCGTGCGTGAGCCATCGCGCCAGAGGCAACGGCCGGCGGCGGGTCGTGCAACAGGCAACGCGCCTCGAAGGTGCGGAGCTTGGCGTCAATGGTCGGGCTCTTGTACGAGACAACATGTTCGCCGAGGTCCACGGCGCTGACCATGACATGCATCGTTGTCTCGTTGGGGATGACCTCACCGTAGGCCTGGGCAGGCAGAAACACGGAAACCTCGACGAGGGTGGGATCCTCGATTCGCAGGACGGGCTCTCCGGGGTCGCCCATCTCGCCGGGTTCCTGGAAGCGCTCGGTGACCCGCCCGCTGATCGGGGCGAGGAACAGCGAATCATCCAGATCCTTCTGCGTGATCGCCAGGGCCGAGCGGGCCTGCTCGAGCTGCGCTTGGGCAAGTTCAATCAGCGCCTTGGCGTGCTCGAGCATGGCCGCGCAACGCCGGTACTCTGTCTCTGCGTCCTTCAGTTCGTCGTTGTCCGCGGCGTCCCGCTCGAACAGATCGCGGTAACGATTCCAGTCATACTCGGCCTTGTCGTAATCAGCCTGGTCCTTGCCGAGCGAGGCTTGCTTCTCCCGCAACGAATGTTCGGCCACGTCAACCTCGCGCCAGCGCACCTCGACGGTCTTGGCGAGCCTCACCGGGTCCGTCTGAAACAGACGCGTCTGGCCGGCTTCGACTCGGTCTCCCTCATCGACGAAGATCGCCTCGAGCACGCCTGCGATTCGCGGCGACACCAGAGCGACCCTCTTGGCCTCCACGTTTCCCTGAACGCTCAGCGCTCGCTCGAACTGCATCCGTCGGGCCGCCTCCAGGACGACGTCCACGCTACGCAAGGGTTGATTCGCCTCGGTCGGGGCAGCGGTGTCGCGTCGACCCGCGTTCAGCCGGACTCCGCCAACGATCGCGGCCACCAGCACGGCAAGCACCGCCCCACCGGCCATGATGCGTCGCCAAGTCAGGGCCGGCCCCCGCGGCAGTGGCTGCGGATCTCCGCCCTGCCTGGTGATCGCGCCCGGTTCAGGTCCGACAACGGTCATGTTTGCCCCCCTCTGCGGGGGCACCCGATCGGGACCGTCAAGCCCAGCGCAGCCAGCGACACGCGCGTCACGTGTCGAGCGATCTTCGACGGTTGGAAGACCTCCGATTCGCTCTCGTCGGCCCGCACCAGCCGGACCAGATCACGGTGACTGTCGTAAATCAGAATCTGCCCGATGATGCTCAGCACCAGCTGATGGCACTGGGCTGTGCCTTCCTCCGCCGGCAGCACGTCCGCCAGGATTGCATTCAGTGGCGCCAGGTCAGCGTCAATCCGCCTCCGCAATACTCCTTCGCACGCAGGCGTCGGCGCCTGAATCTCCCGCGTCAGCAACCGGTTTGGCCACGAGTCCTTCGGCGATGCCAGGACCTTGTGGGCCAACCACTCGATCGACTCCTGTAACCGCGTCTCCACCGGTGTTCCGGCGGGCCACTCCCGTAGCGGCGGCCGGTGCCGTTCCAAATCATCGAAGGCGGATTCGACGACATGCACGTAGAGTTGCTGCTTGTCGCGGAAATGGTAATTGACACTGGCCAAGCCGACGTCAGCGGCGGCGCATATCTCGCGAACCGTCGCATCGCGGAATCCCTTTTCGGCGAAGATCGGCCCCGCCACCTCAATGATCCGGGCCCGTGTTTCGTCCGTGGCCATCTGCAGGCCTCCTTGTGCCGAACGGACCGAACACTTGTACGGAACGTCCGTTCAAAACAAATATACTAAACGGACGTTCAATGTCAAGCCAGGTCGATCAGAAGACTATAAGCGCTTTTATGACAGATATTTACTGGCCAGGTCCGTCTTGGTAAGACCGCGGGCCAGGCTACTCCGGCTCGCCTGGCTGGTCACCTCCGTCCGTCGCCTCGTGTTCCATCTCGGCAGCAGGTACCCGCACCAAGCCCTCTTCCGTCACTTAGTCGGCCGCTGCCGGTGGCAGGGCGTAGATCTCCAGCGTCTGCTGCCGACCCATGTAGGTCATGCCCCAATCGGCCTGGTAGGTTGGTGCAAAACGGGCGCATAGTCGCAGTCGGGCGCGGGCCTCGGCCGCAAACGCCATCAGCCGCCGCTTGATCTCCGCGTCGTGGGTGTAGGCATCGGGCGTCATGCTCAGCAGATCGTGCCGCCACCCGCCGACAACGATGTAGTCCAGACCGTCGCGCTGCATTAACTCGACCGGTCCGACGATCGCGGCCGGGTCGGGTTTGGCGGCCGGTTCCGGACGCTCGGCCTCGACGCCCACGCTGCCGCCGATCCAATCCATGACCTCCATCACCCGCCCAAGGCCGCAGCCGAACGTGGTGGCGGGGTAGTGATAGGGATACTGGGTTTCGACGAGGCCCCAGCCGAAGCAGCCGAAGACCCCGTAGCGGGCGTCGGGATGCCGTTCGAGCCAGTCCTTTGCCGCCGAGAGCGTCGTCGGCCTCTGGCCTGCGGACAGGTCGAACAACACCATCTGCTGGATCGGCTTGACGACCAGGACCAACATGAGCGCGACAACAGCGAGGCCGGCCAGGACCGGTCGTCGGCCGCCGCCGGCTATCCACTGGTGCAGCCGCTTCAGAAGCAGGGCGACAGACAGAGCCACGAACGGCGTCAAGGGGCTGGCCCATCGAATCAGCCGAATTCGCTCGCCGCACAGGAAAACGAGATACAAGCCGGCCGTCGCGATCAAGGCCCACCACAAGGCCCTGTGCCGAGGTTGGGGGCGGCCCCAGACGACCCCGGCCGCTGCGGCCAACATGATCGGCACACCCACGCCCAATGCCGGCAGATCATGGGCAAACGGGGCGAAGTAGTACCACCATGGTCGATGGCACAGACTGGCGTAGGTGTACTTGGTCGCTATTGCCTCGCGCACCACGTGTGCGATGAGCGTGGGCACGGACCAATCCACCGCCCGCAGGCAGACCAGGTGCAACATGCTCCAGACGACACCGGCCGCCAGACAATACACCACACACAAGCGCAGCACCGCGCCGGCCCGAGGTCGCCGCACCGCGAGCAGGAAGTAGACCGGCCACATCACAACGAACAGGACCATGTTCATGCGGCAGGCCACAGCGGCACCGATGAACCCCCCGGCAACCAACGCGAGACCCACGCCGGGCGCGTGCCGCGGTGGTGGCACAGCCAACACACCGGACGTCTCATCCCTGGCGCGCACGGCGGCCACGACCGGCGTCAGCAGCAGGGCCAGGGCCAACATGTCGGCCTTGGCGTAATGCGAGGCCTCGAAATGCACGAAGGCGAAGGTCAGCAGCAGACCGGCCGCCAGCGCCGTCCTCCGCGAGCGGGTCAGCCGCCAGGCCACGTACCACACCATGGCTATAGTCAGTATCCCGGGCAGCACACCGACCCACAGGCGGTGCAGCATGTATCGCCCGGCCGGCCCGAAGCCGCACTGCTGTGCCACGAATTCCGGCACGACGGCCCACATGGTGACCACCGGACCGTAAACATGTACCCGCAGGGCCCCGGTCTGCATCAGCACGCGCGATTCGTTGACGGCCGCCCATTCGTCGAAATGGGGCTGGTCAAACCACGTTCCCCAGCCCCGCAGGACCAGGGCCAACAGCAGCAGGACGGCCACCTCATGGGCCGGGCGGAGCCGCGCCGTGGTGGGGTGCGCGGCGGCGGCCGGGCGGGGTAGACCCCTTGGTCGGAAACATGCCGGTGCCGGCGCACCCGTGGCAGGCGCGCGGACGATCTCCGCAGTCCGGGCAGTCGTCATCGCCAGTATTATCGGAAGCGCAGATAGGCGGCCGAAGCACAACCCGCCCATTCCGCTTGCCGTCCGGCTCCGCGGTGTCGGCGACGGCTTGTGCCTGGTCGGTTGCGGTTGTGCGACGTCCGTGGCCGGGCTAGTGTAGTGTCTCAGTATTGCCGCGTCGTTCGATCAGCAGGAATCCGGGGCGTCATCGCCGTTCTGGCGTCCGCGCGAACTGAAGTTCGCGGCTCGTTACGATGCAGTATCAATGAGACACTACACTAGCAGGCGACCGGCCCTGGCCGACATCGTCAGTCGGTGGCGGCAGGATCGGGCACGACCTCGTAGGCGGTCCCTTGCTGAACGAAGATCACGCGCGGCCCCTGGGCCAGGTAGCGGGCCGTCTGGCGGTCGCCCCGAGCCAGGGCGAAATACTCCTCGCTGAAGGCCTTGACCTTCTTGGTCTCCTGGCCCTGTCGGTACGTTCCGTCGATCCAGACGCCGTTCTCGTGGTAGAAGGTGCGGTTTTCGACCTGTCGGATGGGACTGGCCGGCGCGCCTTCGGCATCGACATCACCCAGTTCGTCCTCGACGCTGATGCCGGCCACGTACCCCAGCGACCGGAGCTTGCCCAGGTCGGCCGCCTCCTTCGAGTCCTGCACGGGCAGCGGTCCGGCCGCTCCGCCGCGACCCACTCCGAATTTCTCGCCCAGGGCGAGTCGCCCGCGTCCACTCGGTGCCGGCTTTGCGGCAGCAGATTGAAGCACCCGGTCCAGGACGTGCTGCGGCGCGCCGCGCTGGAGGGCGACTTTCTGCTCCTCGTGGACCAGGTAGGCGGTGTAGGGGGTCACAATCCCGTGGCGGATGGCGAGTTGCACGACCGCGTCGACCAGCTCCTTGTTCTCGCCGTGCAGGCGAATCTGGTCGAGCAGGAACCCCACTTTGCGCATGGCCCACAGTCGCGGCAGGAAGGAATGCTGCACATCGGCGTCGGTGAACTTGGACTCGTAGACGTGACGCTCGCGCGTGCCCCGGCGATCGCCCTGCACCTCGACGGCCCCGGGCCCCGAGCCGCCGTACCGCCCCACCAGCACGACCTCGCCACCGGCGAACAGGTCGGGCACCTGGCCGGGGAAGACGTCGTGCACGCTCACCCCGTGCCAGCTCAGCGCCAGGTTGGCCAGCACCGGACTGGCCACCTTGCGGTAGAAGTTCGACAGCTTGATCTCCAGGTCCTCCCGGTCGCCGATGTAATCGCGGGCCCCGCGGTTCTCTTCGGCCAGACGATCCAGCAGATGGGTGTTCACATCGTCGCCGATCCCGAAGACGAACAGTCGGACCGCGTGAACGTTGGCCCCTTTGACGTTGGCCAGGATCTTCTCCGGTTCGGTCACGCCGATGGTCGGCTGGCCGTCGGTCAGAAAGACGATCAGATACGGCCGGTCGCCGTTGGTCCCGTAAGCCCGCGGTTTCAGCGCGTCGAGCAGGGCGCCGTCGATGTTGGTCCCACCCTCGGCCCGTAGTTCGTCAACGAAGCGCTTGGCCTGCTCGATTGTCTGGGGGGACGCCTCCTGCAATCCGCCGGGGAAGACCTGCGACTCGTGGCTAAAGACCACCAACTGGAACCGGTCCTGGCGATTGAGGCTCGACAGACAATACTTCAGCGCTCTTGTGGCCTGGGCGATCTTGTCGCCGGCCATGCTGCCCGAGGTGTCCAATACGAAACAGATGTCCTTGGCCAGCACGTCGCCGGCGGTCAGTGCCACCTTCGGCGCGATCCGGGCCAGGAAGTAGCCGTCCTCGACACCCTCCCGATACGTCAGGAGCGCCAGGCCGAACTCCTCGTCGCTGAGCGTGTAGTACAGCACGAGGTCCTGGTCAGGTTTGACGTTCCTGGCCTCGAAGCTGGCCGACGCTTGATGGTCCGACTCGCGGTGGACGCTCATGGTGTGCGTGGGGCAGAAGACGCTCTTGATGGGCGCCTTGGAGTCGATGTCCACCACGACGCTGACCTGCTCGAGCGGCCTGGAGGAGAATTTCTCCGTGTTGAGCGGATAGCGGTAGCGGACCAGTCCGCCCTCGATCTGCAGGACCTGCGAGTATTCCAGCTTGACCCGCACGTCGCCGGAGGCCGGAATGGGGAAGATCCGGGCCCGATACATCCGGGTACCAATGTACTCCAACAGGGCCGGGTCGCGCATCCGGGCCACGATCGACTCGTAGATCTGCCGGGCCTTGTCGCGCTCCAGAATCTCGCCCTGCGTCTCGTTTCCGTTGACGAACATGCTGAATTTGGCGACGGCGATGTCGTCATCCAGCGGGAAGATGTAGGTGCCCTCCACCTGGTGCGGGTTGGGGTTGTAGAAGGTCTGATCGATCCGCGTGACCGCCACGCCGTCGGTGATCTCGCAACTCACCTGGTGGTTCTTGACGGCCAGGGGGATTAACGCCGGCGGGCGGGGCGGGCGCGGTGGATGTGGAGGTCGGATCGGCGGCATCGGCATGGGACGGTCGATCACGATGAACCCGTCACCCTGGGCCGCCCCAGGCGCCCCGAAAAACACGGCCGCCCCCAACAGGGTCAGCAGAAGCATCCGTCGTCTCATGATCCGGCCTCCATCATCACCCGCGCTCGCGGCCCACCCGCGGCGCGCAACCAATGGACAACCCTTTGGACGCCCAAACCGCGCCATGGTTCCACGAATGCCGAACGCGGAACAGGGCTCGCAGGCTCGATATTCGCACAAGGGGAGACATGCAGCATCACGCGGCAGCGCCAGCCCGCTGCCCCCATGCGCTATTCGCTATTCGCTATTCGCCACTCTCCGCTGAACACTTCCACGGCCGGGCCGGTCATGTAGACGTGGTCGTCGTCGGCCCATTCGAGCTGCAGGTCGCCGCCGGGGAGGCTGGCGGTGACGGCCCGCCGCGTGCGACCGGTAACCGCGCCGGCCACGCAGACGGCCGACGCCCCCGTCCCGCAGGCCTGCGTCGCCCCGCTGCCGCGCTCCCAGGTCCGCATGGTGACGTGCTCCGGCGAGTCCACTCGCGCGAAGTGCGTGTTGATCCGCTCCGGGAACTCCGGGGCGTGCTCGAACCGAGGCCCGACAACGCTCAGGTCCACATCGGCGGGATCGTCGACGAAGACCACCGCGTGCGGGTTGCCCATCGAGACGCAGGTGACCTCGTATCGGCCGCCGCCGATCTCCATCGGCCGGGCGATGACGCTGTTCGCCTGGATCGTGCAGGGCAGGTCTTTGGGGTCCAGCGACGGACGGCCCATGTCCACGCGAACGCGCTCGACCCGGTCCCCATCGACGAAGAGTTCGAGATTCAGCAGGCCGGCATCCGTCTCGACCCGTAGCGGATTCCGCCGGGCCAGGCCATGCTCGTAGACATACTTGGCCACACAGCGGACGCCGTTCCCGCACATCTGGGCCCGCGAACCGTCCGCGTTGTACATCTCCATCCGCACGTCGGCCACGTCCGACGGGCGGATGAGAATGAGCCCGTCGCCGCCCACCCCACGGTGCCGGTCTGATATGAGCCGAGCCAGCTCCGCCGGGTCGGCCACCGTCTCGGCGAAGCAATCGACGAAGACGTAGTCGTTCCCCAGGCCGTGCATCTTGGTGAATCTCATGGCCGGGATTGTAACGCTCTTGCGCAGAATGGCTGAATGATACCACTGGCATCCGGCGGAACCGCCGGGCGCGGGACCCGCGCAGCCCTCGCGTGGGCCGCGATGGCCGGCACCCGCCGGGCGGATTCCGAGCAACGTCCCGGCGCCCCAATGGCCGATAATATCGCCAGCTTCCAGGCCTTGCTGCAACGCAGAGCACCCGTCGGCGCCTCGGATCGAGTCGCCGATGGCACGCAATGTGCTCAGGGCCTGGGACGGTCAGGCGATGTCAACGCGTTTGATCCCAGCTTGACGCTGGTATCGGTGCCCGCTATAAGGATCGATACGGCCGGCCCTGGGGCGCGGGATGTGACTAAGTCGCACCGAGAACTGTAACCTACATGATCGTAGACTGTTACACGCACTTCTGGGAGTCGCCGGGCCGGGTGGGTGTTGCCACGCAGGCCCCGGGCCAACGTGTGGTCACGACCCTGGGCTCGTGCGAGGCGGCGGCCGTTGATGCCGGGCCTGAACGTCATCTGGCGGCCTGCGAACCCGTGGACAAGGCCTTCGTCCTGGGCTTTGAG
>Ga0307380_10009642_pt1 | contig 12235 bp, 10 predicted proteins | sample UN3MG_FD_202239 | JGI IMG/M metagenome (GOLD analysis project Ga0307380, IMG submission 202239) | Soil microbial communities from Risofladan, Vaasa, Finland - UN-3 | ecosystem: Environmental > Terrestrial > Soil > Coastal area > Acid sulfate soil | place: Finland: Risofladan, Vaasa | collected... | reverse complement strand
GGCGGCAGACCTGCAGATAGGGGCGCGGGAATATGAGGTCCCACCGCGCTACACGCCCCGGCCGGGGAAAGAGGAACGTCAGCGTTGGCTCCAATGGGAAAGGGAGCGTCAAGCGTACCATTTTCTCCTCAACGAGAAGGATCATGGCATCGCAAGCGCTATCGTCGTGCTGAACGCGCTCCTCCATGACATGAAAGCCGCGGGTGATATCATGAAGGGTTTTCCACCAATGTACCGATACGCTTTGGATGCGATCATGGTTCACGACCAGCTGTGGCTGGCCCTCGCCGGTCCACTGAAGGAAAACACAATCAAGCTCAATCGCAACCCTCTGGCGAGCTTGCTGCTCGTCTGCGATCTGGTTCAACAGTGGGGACGCTTGCCTCAGAGACCGGGACGCAACAAGTTCGATGTCAGGCTTCTGGGGATCGGAGATTCGAGGCCCGTGACCATAGACCTACTTTACCTGCCGGACCCGAAGGCGGAGACGCAGATGACTACTGACGAGCTGACGAAACTTGTGAAACGTTATATCAAGCCCTACGAATGCGCCTGCAACTGCAACAGGCTGTTCGGGGTGGACTATTGGCGAGAGGACTCCTCTGGAGATCGGAAGAACTTCGCTGCGGTGGTTTTCTAGATGGACGTTCAGATTATCGCCAATGGGATCAACGCCTCCGTAACCATAGCCTTGGTGGCTTGTGGCTTCGGCTTGTTCTACCGTGTGCATCGGTTTTTCCACATAGCGCATGCTATGGTGATTGCGTCTGGTGCTTACGGCACACAGGTGGCCTGGAAATGGTTCGGAGTTTCCCCTCTTTCGTCGATTCTCTGTGGGATCGTCACCGCGTGTGCTGCTGGTTGTGTGATCGAAGCAGCCGTATATCGAACGCTGCGCGTGAAAGGTGCAGGTCCGTTGGTGCTACTTATCGCCTCCGTTGGCGTGTTTGTCTTCTTGCAGAACGTCGCCGCACTGGTGTTTGGTAACGATCCCCTACCGATCCTCGAAGGCCCCGCAAGAACAGTATCTGTGTTAGGTGCGCGCGTATCCTGGATTCAGATCACAGCCTTGATCGCGACCGTTGCCCTGCTATTGGGCACCCATCTTGTTCTGCGGTGGACCGGATTTGGTCTGGCGATAAGGGCAATCGCCGATGATCCACACCTTGCCGACCTTTTGGGCCTGCCGGCAGAGCGTGGGAGGAGCTTGACGGCTGTACTTGCCTCCGGTTTGGGCGGTGTGGCGGGCATCGTTCTGGCGTTGGAGACAGCGGCCAGCCCTTTGATGGGGCTTGGTCCTCTCATGTTCGGCGTTGTTGCTTTCATTGTGGGGGGAGGAGGCTTACTCGGGACTGTGCTAGCGGCGCTGCTCCTCGGGTTGACCCAGCATCTGGGTGCCTGGGTGATCGGGTCACAATGGCAGGACGCAATCGCATTCATAGTTCTTCTGGCCTTCCTACTCGTGCGGCCGGAGGATTTCCTGGGCAAGAAGCTCAGAAAGGCAGCGGTGTAAGACTGGAGCAAAGATGGACTATCTGCTGCACATTCTGATACTCATAGGGATCTATGTCATTCTCTCTACATCGCTCAACCTGATCGCGGGCTACACGGGCCTGCTTTCCATCGCACATGCCGCGTTCTACGGCGTCGGGGCGTATGTCGCGGCTCTCATGGCCCTCAAACTGCACAGTCCTTTCCTGGTTAACATCATTTGCGCCGTTTTTTTGAGCGGACTGCTCGGGGCGGCGGTGGGCATTCCGTCCCTACGCATCCATGACGATTACTTCGTCATTGCCACCTTCGCCTTCCAGGTCATCACGTTCAGCATTCTCAACAACTGGGTGTCCTTCACCGGCGGCCCGATGGGTCTGCCTGGAATCCCTCAGCCATCGATCTTTGGCCTGGAGATCTCGTCACATCTCGCTTTTCTCGTCCTTGTGGGCATCTTCTGCGCGTTGACGTTGTGGATAACGCAACGGATCGTGCAGTCACCCTTTGGGCGAGTATTGAAGGCGATCCGCGAGGACGAGGTCTTCGCCCAGACCGCGGGCAAGAACGTGGCGGCCTATAAGGTTCTCGTTTTCGTGATCGGCGCCGGGATGGCCAGCGTGGCCGGCGTGATCTATGCTTATTACATCAGCTTCATCGACCCCACCAGCTTTACGGTGATGGAGTCGATCTTCATCATCTCCATTGTGATCATCGGCGGCGCTGGCAGCCTTTGGGGACCGGTGGTCGGGGCGGTAGTCCTGGTCACGTTGCCCGAGATTCTGCGTTTCGTTGGAATGCCGAGCGCCATCGCGGCGAACGTGCGGCAGATTCTGTACGGCGGGCTCCTGGTGGCGTTCATGATGTGGCGGCCGCGCGGATTCCTGGGTGAATACGCCTTCCACAGCGGGGAGGCCCGGGAATGAGCACCGAGGCGCTGGTAGTCAATGGACTCGTCAAGAACTTCGACGGCATCAGGGCTCTGGTGGATTTCTCGTGCTCGCTCCAGCAAGGTGAGATACTCGGCCTCATAGGCCCCAATGGAGCTGGGAAAACCACCCTGTTCAATGTCGTAAGTGGCTTCATCCCTCCCGAGGGAGGGAAAGTAACCCTCAAAGGCAAAGATGTCACAGGCAATGCACCCTACCGGATAGCAAATCGCGGGCTCAGTCGGACGTTTCAGAATCTTCGCCTCATTCGACAAATCAGCGTGCTTGATAACGTCCTGCTGTCTTTCAGAGAGCAGTCTGGCGAAAGGCTGTGGAACCTCTTCTTCCGCTGGAGGAGAAGCCGGGACCAAGAGGCCGCCAATCGTGAGGAAGCCATGGCGCTTCTCGAGGAAACCGGCCTGGCCTCTAAGGCAGGCGACCCGGCCGAAGACTTATCCTATGGGCAGCAGAAGCTCCTGAGCCTTGTCTGCTGCCTGGCGGCGAAATCGAACGTGTTGCTTCTCGATGAGCCGGTGGCGGGGATAGCACCGGAGATGATCGACAAAATGCTCGGTATCATCCGCGAACTGCCCAGCAAGGGCAAATCGGTGATGCTGATTGAGCATAATCTCGACGCGGTAATGCAGGTCTGTGACCGCGTGGTATTCATGGACGCCGGGGCCAAGGTGAGCGAGGGGACGCCTGAGGAGGTCAGGAATGACCCGAAGGTGATCGAGGCATACCTCGATTAGTTTGTAGTCTGGAGTCTGGAGTCCAAAGCCTCAACTCTAGTGTCGAAAGCCCAAAGTCCACCGGTTACAGTCATGGCTCTGCTCGAAGTTACAGACATCCAAGCCGGCTATGGCAAGAAGCAGGTCCTGTTCGGCGTGTCGCTGGAGGTGCGAGCCGGCGAGATCGTCGCGCTGATCGGGCCGAACGGCGCAGGGAAGTCAACGATTCTGAAGACGGTGTGCGGCCTGATTCACCCGTGGCAAGGGAGGATCGAGTTCGACGGCGCTCTGCTGAACGGTTCGTCTCCGGCGCGGAACGTGGCGCGTGGAATCACGTTCTGTCCGCAGGGCAACCGGGTCTTTGACGAGCTGACGGTGAAGGAGAACCTCCTGGTGGGTGGGTTCCAGCTCCCGCGCAGGGAGCTGAGGGGGCGGATTGAGGCAGTTCTCGATATCTTCCCCGCCCTCAAGGACCGTCTCCGGCAGGACGCCGGCCGGCTGTCGGGCGGCGAGCAGCAAATGGTGGCGCTGGCCCGCGCCCTGATCCCCAAGCCGCGACTTCTGATGCTTGACGAGCCCTCTCTCGGCTTGGCGCCGGGTCTGGTGAGGACCGTTTTCGAGAAGATCATCGAGATCAACCGCGACAGCAACGTGTCGGTCTTCATCGTCGAACAGAAAGTCCGCGAAGTCCTCGAAATCTGCCACCGCGTCTACTCGCTCAAACTCGGCAAAGTCGCGTTCGACGGCGTGCCGGACGACCTGAAAAACGACAAGCCCAAGCTGAAGCAGCTTTTCCTATGATTCTCCGGAACGTTTCCATCCTCATGATTCCTTTTCCATCTTGTTGAGCACAGTGCCGGTGCATGCCTCCGCCGCGGGGCGCTCGTCGGTTTCGGCCAAGGCGTCGCGCATGCAGCCGTACGTGGGGGGAGTAGTCCTGTGTCATTGCCAGACCGGACTCGAACGGAACAAGGTCGGGGTTCCCAGGCAGAAGCAGACGGGTACGAGAAAAACGTCAGCGCGCTACGAGCCTGGTTCTCCCGGAGGAACCCTTCAACCTCCGATTCTCTGCCCTTCCCGTCGCGGTGTGTGTGGTATCAGCCCTTTCTCCACCAGCTCCTTCGCATCCGTCGCCAGATATGCTGGCTTTGGCAACTCTCGTAAGTCAGGTCATAACAGCGGCGACAACCGAAGAACACACTGTGTGGGGGCATGTACAGCTTTGAAGCGCGACGGCCGCAGATTGCCCCGTTCTTCACCAGAGGACAGATGAACCACCATCGCAGGCCACCGAAATTCGGGATGCTTGTCGCCAACCTGATATTGTACTTGTAGCACCGGCCGCTCTCGGGGTGCGAATACCTGAGGCAAAGCACACCCGTCCTTCCGGCCCTCGTGTCGATCCAGTACAGGATACGGAGATCGTACCTTCCGTACAGCGGTCTGCGAAGGTAGCAGTTCCCCCCTAGCTCGGCGTTCCCCCGCAGAATGCCCCGCCGCCTGAGTTGGCTGGCGCTGAGGACTAGGCAGTCTTCAACTGTTGTCTTCTTCTGATACCCGTCCCATCGTCCAGTGCCAGAGCTATCCACGGCTTTCTTCTTTCCGCGTCTTTCGATCTAAAAAGTCAGGAAAGGTCAGGTCGCCATCGCGGGGCCTTGCGCCCGGTTTTTCGGTCTCCCGGCCGGAAATCGTCAACTGCCGGTGCAAATCGCCGTCATCCGATCCGCCCGTGGAACCCGTCCGTCGAGGCCCGGCGAGAACATGGTGACCAGTCGCGATGCCCGGATCCCTCTCGGGAACGTCCACCACCCGTCGCTACGCTGGAGTGTTGGCAGGCTGGAGATCGAATCAGCCGCGCCCAAACCGAGGAATGCGGCGTCAATGCACTTGGGCGGGGTGTCGCCGATACTGTGTAAGGTCGCGAGGGTGGGTTCAAAAAAGTTCAGAATCCCAGAATATCTTGCCTTCGTAAAGAATTATGGGATGCAAGAATCCATTGGCCGCAATATCGCTAGCTAGTTCGTTCAACTCAACTTGTCCCAGCATCGGGAGAATGTCTGCTATTTCGTGAGAGTTCATGGTTTGATCCCGTCCAACTCTGATTCGTCTTCAAGGAGCGCCGCCGCCCCTGCACGCCCCCACGTTGCCGCCCGAGCCCGAAGGTGTGCACCACAGCCTGGACCGTGTTGCGACTGCATCCGCTCCGCCGGGCAATGTCCCGCTGGGATTCCCCCTCCTCGTAGGCCCGCATATCCGCCCGCAGATTCCCCGCAAGGTCCGGCTCCCAAGGGAAGGAATCGAACCCCCGCTTGTTGATAGTCACCTTCCGCAGCGAAGGTCGCTCGATCCGGGCGCCCGCGATCTTGTCCCGCGTGGAAGGCGTCATTCCCGCCGCTTCTTGCTAGGATGCCACGGCCTCAAGGACCGCTCGCGCCCCTTCCCCAGCGAGCCGCATAAGTCGGCCCCGGACTTCCGCTCGACGATGAAGACCGGGTTGGCCCAGTCGGAGAAGCCTCTCAGGCCATAGTCCCCCGCGGGCAGCGTCGCCCGCTCGACAGGAAAGCGCTTGTCGACACGCAACAGCATTTGCTCTCTCGTTTCGATGAGAATCGCCGGCCAACTTTCCATTTTGCCCTTCGCTCCCGCCACGGACACCAGAGGCCTGCCCCGGCGCCGTTTCGCCTTCCTGGCGCATCCTGGCGCGTTCCTGGCCCGTTTCCGAGCTCCCACTCGGCTCCTCTGCGATCTCCCATTGGCGTCCCCATCAGCGGGGGTGTCACTTTTGGCCAACAGATAACGAATAGGCTAATCCGAAGTTCCTCCCGGGAACATCCTCATTCTAATCGCTAATCCCAAGCATATCAAGGGCTTGCGGCTCTTCGCTTTCTCGCAAGTGTTCCCATGTAATACGGTCGATTCTCCTTGACAGCACGCCGTGGAGACTCTATGATGTTCCCAATTGCGGCCGCGGATCTCGCGCGAATCGCCGCCCCGCCGCCATGCGAGAACTCGCCCCAAAGGGAAACAGACATGTATATCGAAAAAGTCCCCAATCGCAACTCGCGCCCCGCCATCCTCCTGCGCGAGGGAAAACGCGAGGGCAAACGCGTCGTGAAGAAGACGCTTCTGAATCTGACCGATTGGCCCACGAACGTGGTCGAAGGCCTCAGACGCCTCCTCGCGGGCGAGACGCTGGTCTCGGTCGACGACGTCTTTTCCGTCGTCGCGTCGCGTCCCCACGGCCACATCGAAGCGGCGCTCGGGACGATTCGCCGCCTGGGCCTCGAGCGGCTCATCGCCTCGGAGCGTTCGCGCGAGCGCGATCTGGTGGTGGCGATGATTGCCGCGCGCCTCATCGACCCGTGCTCGAAGTTGGCCACCACGCGCCAGTGGCGCTCGACGACGCTGGCCGAGGAGATGGGGCTCGAGGACGCCGACGAGGACGAACTCTACGACGCGCTCGATTGGCTCTTGGCGCGTCAGAAGCGGATCGAGGGGAAACTGGCGAGCCGGCATTTGGGCGAGGGGTCGATGGTGATGTACGACGTGACGAGCAGCTACTACGAGGGCCATACCTGCCCGTTGGCCGTTCATGGACACGACCGCGACGGCAAGAGGGGACTGGCGATCATTGTCTATGGGGTCATGACCGACGTGGAGGGTCGCCCGATTGCCGCTGACGTGTATCCGGGCAACACGGGCGACCCGACAACGGTCGCTGACCAGGTCGAGAAGCTGCGCGGGGACTTCGGCCTGGAGCGCGTCGTGATGGTGGGGGACCGCGGCATGCTGACCGAGACGCAGATCGGCAATCTCAAGAAGCGCCCCGCCCTTGGCTGGATTTCCGCTTTGCGCGCGCCGGCCGTGCGCCAGTTGGTCGAGGCCGGAGACTTGCAACTCTCCCTGTTCGACGAGCAGAACCTGGCCGAGATTTCCTCGCCCGACTATCCCGGCGAACGCCTCGTGGTCTGCTTCAACCCGCTCCTGGCCGACGAGCGTCGCCGCAAGCGCCAGGAACTGCTGGCCGCCACCGAAAAAAGCCTCGAGAGAATCGCCGCCGAGGTCGCGCGGCGCACGAAAACGCCGCTCCTTCGCCACGAGATCGCCTTGAAAGCGGGCAAGGCGATCGGCCGTTACAAGATGGCAAAGCACTGCAAACTGATCATCGAGGACGGTCGTTTCGAATGGTCGCGCAACGAGGAGTCGATCGAGCGCGAGGCGGCCCTCGACGGCGTCTACGTCATCCGCACTAGCGAGCCCGAGACGCGTCTCTCGGCGCCCGACACCGTGCGCCACTACAAAAACCTCTCGCGCGTCGAGCGCGCCTTTCGCACGCTCAAAGGCATCGAGCTGCGCGTGCGGCCCATTCATCACCGAACCGAAGACCGCGTCCGAGCCCACATCTTTCTCTGTCTGCTGGCCTACTACGTCGAGTGGCACATGCGCCGCGCCCTCGCGCCGCTCCTTTTCGACGACGAAGAACTCGACGCGAGCCGCTGGACGCGCGATCCCGTCGAGCCGGCCGAACCCTCGCCGAGCGCAAAGAGGAAAAAGACCCAACGCAAGACGCCCGACGGTCTCGCCGTTCACAGTTTCAAAACGCTGCTCGAAGCGCTGGGCGCGCGCTGTCGCAACCGCTGCAGAACAAGAACAGAAAGGACCCAATACCACTTCCATCGCCACACCGAGCTGACCCCGCTCCAGGCCCGCGCCTTTGAACTCCTGGAGCTGTTCCCAGTGCGGTGAAACTCGGGATTGACTCCAAACCCAAAAGCATCAAGGATCGACTTGCCTTCGCTCAGGGGAGTTTCGGATTAGAGCAAGCCGGCGCGTCGGGTCTGCCCTGATAGAACGTCTCTCGGAAGAAATGTCCGCGAGGTCTGCGGTGGGGCGTTGCCCCACCAGTCGGGCTTTCGGGCCGTGACAGAGCCCGACGAGGGAGAGGAGGCGCCGGTCCTCCCGCAAGCAGACACGGGGCGCAGAGCCCTCCTTCCACGAGCAGATTTGAGCTCGCCCTTCGGAGGCCGCGTGGGAGGCCGTCTCCGACGGGCGATCCGGTTCGCGGAAGACTGATCTTGGGCCATTCGCATGGTCTCTCCGCGCGCTCTCCGCGGCACGGTAGACGCAATTCTCTTGATAAGCGCCCCACGCGGCCTCTATTCTGGAATGAGGTCGGTATTCCGAATGGAGCCTCGCTCCGCGGGGTGGATTGCGGTGTTGGTCATCTCAGGAGATCGTCCTCGAAGGCGGCCGTTGCCGCCGCTTGGATCGGGCGGCGGCCAGAGGCCGCGCCCCGACGCTCGCGCGGGACTCTCTGCGCCAAACGCGCTCTCCGTCCAGAGGGGAACCGCCCGCCCCGCCGCCGCCGCTTTCACGTTGATCGAACTCCTGATCGTCGTTGCGATCATCGCGGTCCTTGCGGTCATCGCCGTCCCGAACTTTCTCGAGGCGCAGGTGCGCGGCAAGGTCGCGCGAGTGAGGGCCGATCTGCGCGGAATCGCCACCGCGATCGAGGCCTACGCCGCGGACATGGGCGACTATCCCCGCAACTGGATGTATGGATGGGGCACGGTCTCCCCGGATTTGACGACTCCGGTTTCGTACTTGACCGGTCTGAATATCCGCGATCCTTTCGCCAACCGTCTCGTTGATCCGCACGCAAACCAGGGCGTTTGGGAAAGATACACGGCCTATTATGACTACGAGCGAATTCTGCCCTTGTCCGAAGCCATGCAGATTCCCTTTGGGAGCCCCTGGTACCCCTCGCGTCAGGCAATCGACGGGCCGGCGCCGGTGTACAACAAGGGCGCTCTGGAGAAATACGGCCAGTGGCGTCTCTTCTCGGTCGGTCCCGATCGCGAGTGGGTCATCGATGACTTGGTGCTCACCATTGACATTCCCTACGATCCCACCAACGGCACGATGAGTTTCGGAAACATCAGTCGCACGCAGCGCGATCCAAGGGGCACGGACTTCCTCCCGCCCGTTCTCCCTTGAACGGCGGAACGAGAAGCGGGTCATTCCTTCGGATCGCCGGCCGTCATTGCGGTCTTTCCGTCCCCTGCGCTTCCTCGTGCAGGGCTTCCCACCGCTTCAGCATCGGGTCGAGACCCTGGGCCAGCGCCCGGCGTTCCTCGGCGAGTCGGGATAGGCGCGAGTAGTCGCATGCCACGTCGGGGTCCGCCATCTCGCGGTCCAGCTCCGCCAGACGTTTTTCACGCCGCTCGATTTCCCGTTCCACTTCATGGATCTTGCGCTCAAGCGAACGGAGACGGCGCTCGCGGGTCTTGCGTTCTTCGCGTTCGCGGAGGCGTTGCTCTCGAGTTGGGGAGGCGCCGGGCTTTTGCGTCTCGGGAGCGGGCTGTTCGCCCGCCTGGACTTGTTCGGCGGCGATGCGTTCCTTGTGGGCAACGTACTCGCCGTAGCTGCCGGGATAGCCGAAGGCCTTTCCGTCTTCGATCTCGATGATGCGATTGGTGACGCGGTCCATGAAAATCCGGTCGTGGGAGACCAGGATAAGCGTGCCCGTGTAGGCCTGGAGCGCGTCCTCGACGGTGGCGCGGGAGGCGAGGTCGAGGTGGTTGGTCGGCTCATCGAGCAAAAGAAGGTTTGCGGGGCTGAAAAGCATGCGAGCCAGACGGAAGCGGGTGCGCTCGCCGCCCGACAGGGCGCGCAGGGGTTTCTCGACGTCATCCCCGGAAAAGAGAAAGGCGCCGAGGAGGTCGCGCGCCCGGCCTGCTTCCTCCGGGGGCGCCGCCTCTTCGATCGCCGCCAGAATGGTCTTGTCCGACTCGAGGCTTTCGGGGTCGTACTGGGCAAAATGGAGCATGCGGACGTTGCGCCCGACGGTAAAGCTTCCCTCCGTCGGTTGGAGGCGGCCCGCCAGGATAGCGAGAAGCGTGGATTTCCCGGCGCCGTTGCGCCCCACGAGCCCCACTTTCTCTCCCCGGCGGACGGCCAGCCGGATGCCGGAGAAGACCTTCTGCGCTCCAAAGGCGTGGCCGAGGTCTTCGAGCGTGAGGACTTCGGTGTGGCTGCGCGGCGCTGGAGGGAAGTCGAAGTGGATGGCGGTCGGATGAAAAGGAGGCTCAATGCGCTCGATCTTCTCGAGTTGCTTGATTCGGCTCTGGACGAGGGCGGCGCGACTCGCCGTCGCGCGGAAACGGCGGATGAACCGCTCGGCCGCCGCGATCTCTTTCTGCTGGCGCTCGTAGGCGGCCCAGCGCCGGTCGCGTTCCGCCGCGCTCTGCTCGAGGTACTTCGAGTAGTTGCCGCGATAGACTTGGGCGCGGCCGGTTTCCAGACACACGATTCGATCGACCAGACGGTCCATCGTCGCCCGCTCGTGAGAGACCATGACGACCGTCCCCCGGAAAGCCCGCAGCCACTCCTCGAACCAGAGGAGCGTCTCCAAGTCGAGGTGGTTGGTCGGCTCGTCGAGGAGCAAGAGGTCGGGCTCCTTGAGCAAGACCTTAGCCAGAAGGATTCGCATTTGCCACCCGCCGGAGAACTCCCGACACGGGCGCGCCATGTCTTCCGGCTTGAAACCCAGGCCGGCCGCCACCCGGCGAACCTTCGCCTCCAGAGCGTAGCCGTCACGACCCTCGACGACATGGGCGGCCTCGCTGTATCGCGCAAGAATGCGGTTGTAGTTGGGCGATGCGGGATCGGTCCGCGCCATTTCGCGTTCGAGGCGCGCCATGCGAGCAAAGGCGTCGCGGACCTCCTGAAAGGCGCCGAGGAGTTCTTCCTCGAGCGTGTGAGGGGCGGCGAGATTCGCCTCCTGCGGCAAGTATCCGATCGAGGTCCTGCCGGGCAACGTGATTTCGCCGGCGTCGACCGGCGCGATCCCGGCCAACGCGCGCAGAAGGGTCGATTTGCCGCAACCGTTGGGCCCCACAACGGCGAGGCGCTCGCCTTGAGGCGCGTTCAGGTCCACGCCTTTCAGGATGGGCCGTCCCCCAAGCGTGACGTGTACGTTGCGAACGGCAATCATGACGGGCGCCCGGAAAGTGTAACATTCCCTATTCTTCGGGGTTGGAAACCTTGGGCAACCTTTGGCTTCGCGCTTGCGCTTGCTTCTCGAGGAACCGACTCCGTGAGCGGTCGCTCCGCAAAGGGACTCCATCTCACATGAGAAGCATCCGGAAAGCAACAATGAGGAGAAGGACGGCGCCCGCGATTTCGGCCTGGACGCCGAGGCGAGACTTGATTCTCCGCCCAAGGCGGGCGGCGATGAAGGTGAGCGCGCCCGTCACGCAGGCGATGACGAAACACGGGTAAAGGATGCTCTGACCGACGACGCCGAACACGACGCCGACGGAAAAAGCGTCCATGCTCGTCGCCAAGGAGAGAGTCACGAGACTCCACCCGCGGGAACGGTCGCCGGGAGATTGCCGGGTCCTGGGATGGGCCGCTTCGCGGATCATGTTGAGGGCGATGGCCGCCAGGATCGCGAAGGCGATCCAGTGGTCGATGCGGTCAAGAAAACCCGCCACGGATTTCCCGGCCAGCCAGCCGAGACACGGCATGAGCCCCTGAAAGAGTCCGAAATGGAACGACAGGCGGAACGTCTGGCGTCGAATGGGCTTCGCCCCGACCACCCCGAGAGTGGTGAAAAAAGCGTCGGCCGACAGGGAAACGGCGATGAGCAGAATATCTATGAAGGAAAACATGCAGGGCGCACCGGTGGAAAGGGCTCGAAGGAAATGCCGTCAATGCCGGAGGCGAGGAAGCGTCCGAGGGACGTTCTCATCCGAGCGCGACGTCCAACGTCATCATGAGGGCGAAACCGACCATCACGCCAATGGTCGGTCCGTCGGTGTCTCCCTCGCGCTGAGATTCGGGGATCAGTTCTTCGGCGACGACGAAGATCATGGCGCCGGCGGCGAAGGCGAGGGCGTAGGGGAGGATCGGGCGCATGAGGAGAACGGCCGCCGCGCCAAGAACGCCCGCGATCGGCTCGACGATTCCCGACAATTGGCCATAGTAGAAACTCTTCAAGCGCGAAAGACCCTCGCGCCGCAACGGCATGGCCACGGCCAGCCCTTCCGGAAAGTTCTGAATGCCGATCCCGAGCGCCAGGAC
>Ga0307380_10009641_pt1 | contig 12235 bp, 7 predicted proteins | sample UN3MG_FD_202239 | JGI IMG/M metagenome (GOLD analysis project Ga0307380, IMG submission 202239) | Soil microbial communities from Risofladan, Vaasa, Finland - UN-3 | ecosystem: Environmental > Terrestrial > Soil > Coastal area > Acid sulfate soil | place: Finland: Risofladan, Vaasa | collected... | reverse complement strand
CGCACCTTCAACCAGGCGATCGCCCGCGAGCTGGCCGCCGAAAAGCAGCTCATCCTGATCTGCGGCCGCTACGAAGGCTTCGACGAACGCGTCCGCACCGGGATGGACGTCGATGAAATATCGATCGGCGACTTCGTGCTGTGCGGTGGCGAGCTGCCGGCAATGGCGGTGATCGAAGCCGTTGTCAGGCTGCTGCCCGGCGTGCTGGGCAACGTAGACTCCGCCGTTCAGGAATCGTTTGCCAACGGGCTGCTTGACCACCCGCAATACACGCGGCCGCCGGTCTTCCGAGGAATGGCCGTGCCCGACGTGCTGCTTTCGGGCGATCATCAGAAGGTGGACGAATGGCGCAGGCAGCAGGCGCTCGAGCGGACAGCCCGGCGCCGGCCCGACCTGCTGCATAAAATACAACCGACAGACCACGCGGCCGCCGATGCGGACGGCCTGAACGAACAAGAAACATAGCGGCCACACCCGGCCGCAAGCATCGCTTGTGGTAAGGAGCTTGCCAGATGAATATCGTCGACAAGATAAACCGTCAGAACATGAAGGACAGTGTGCCGGAGTTCAGCATCGGCGACACGGTTGACGTGCACGTGCTGATCACCGAGGGCGACAAGGAACGCATCCAGATTTTCAACGGCACCGTGATCGGGCGCTCGGGCGGCGGACTGAGCGAAACGTTCACAGTGCGCCGGATCGTGCAAGGCGAGGGAGTCGAGCGAACGTTCCCGATCCATTCGCCGCGCGTGAAAAACGTTACCGTGCGCCGCAGGGGAGCAGTACGCCGGGCCAAGCTCCACTACCTGAGGCAGCGTGTGGGCAAGGGCGTGCGCGTGAAAGAAAAGAAGCGCACCTGACCTTCCGGCAACCTTGCACCACGGGCAACCACCTGGCCGGGGAAGGCACGCGGTGACCGCGGCGTCGTTTCCCGGCCGGCTCATGACAACAGGAGCGCCCCCCGATGGAGGCGCTCCTGTGGTGTTCCGGCGACCGCTTGCCGCCATCAATCCGGGCATTTCGTATTGAGGTTGTTGCGCACGAAGATCAGGTCGAGGATATTTATCTTGCCGTCGCCCGTCACGTCTGCCTGCCAGTTATCTCCAGTGTCGATGCTCCGGTTAATCCTGTTTCGGACGAAGATCAGGTCGAGGATGTTGACCGTGCAGTCGAGGTTGGCATCGCCGGCTATGCCGAAGACGATGTTGCGAATGACCGTCTGGCCGGGTGATAGGGAGAATGTGCCGCTGACGAACGGCTCGAAGCCAGGCGTTACCGCATAGAGGTAATAGCTTGCTGCTGGCAAGTTGCCTAAAATGTAATTGCCTGCGGGGGTGGGCCTTCCCATCGAGCGCCCGGGACCGCCGATCGAGCCGGCCTCGAGCAGTGTTATCGCCACCGAATCCTCCCCGACTATTCCCCGACTGGCCGACGGGAAGATGACCTTGCCGGTGACCTTCCCGGTGCCGATGGGGATCGTGATGGAGAGGCCATCGATGCGCTGGCCCGGTTGTCCGTCCACCCGTAGCGGGTCGCTGAACTGCACCCACCAACCGTTTGAAGATTCTGGACTTGCGACGCAACCGACCATGTCGTACGCTCCCGGCGGAATCCGGATGCCGAAGGAGCCTGCCGGCTCATCACTGGGCTGGAATTGGTCGGTGTAGCCGTCCTCCACTGACGTTCCCACCACGAGCAGCGGTTCGAAAAACTGGGGCCCCGTAGTCCACTCCGTATCCGGCCGCCATGCCACCACTGCGACGTCCCCGCTATAGTCGTCGTGCTCATAGGGCAGCGGTACGCCATCCTCATTAGTCGGCGCGATGGCCGGGAAGTTGGCGATGCTGCCCGTGACGGTCACATAGCCTGTATGGGCGGTGAGCTGCAGATCGCAGATGGTGTTCTGGCCGCGCTCGACCGTGACGGAGGTTGGCTGCAACTCGTACAGCGGCTCACGGACGAGGAACGTGTACGTGCCGGGCGGTGCCTCGATCAGGTAGAAACCTTCGTCGTCCGTCACGGCGCCGCCCTCTTCGTCCTCCAGCCACACCGTGCCGCCGAACACGTCAGTCCCGCACATTCCGACTTCCACGCCGGCCATCGGCGTCCCGTTCTGGTCGGTGACGATGCCGCTCACGGTGCCGGCCTCGGCGAAAACGAGGTCCGGCAGTTCGATAGTTTCGCCGGCCGCGACCGTGAACGGCCCAATGTAGCGTTCACCCCACGTGGAGACATAGACCTTGCCGCCGGCTTCGTAACGGAAATCGCTCGTGAAGAGGTAGAAACCTATGTTCGGCGGCAGCCCGAATATGTGGTACTCGCCGTTCTCGTCCGTCGCTGCGTAGGTGTTTGCCCTTCCCTCGGTGTACACTATGACGCTGGTATTTGCGATGGGTGCGCCGTCTTCGGTCATTGCGAAGCCGTGGCCGCTTCCGCCGGCGATCATGTAGAAGTCCGGACCGCGAGTACCCGTTGTTTCGGCCGAGTAGAGGCCGGGTGCGACCTGGGGAACGAAAACGCCGCCGCCCTCGCACCACAGTGAGTAGAACCTGTGTTCGGTGGGGGGCACAATCAGTTCGTAGCTGCCGTCTTCCTCAGTCCAGACAAGCAGTTCATCCGGCGAGTCTTCGGTTTCAGGCCCTTGGGTGAAAACCGGTGCGTTGTGCAGTGGATTGCCGGCCTCGTCGTACACATAGCCGTAGATGCAGCCGGCTCGCTGGAGGTGGAAATCGGCGGTAACTGTTACGCCGTATTGAACGCTGACGTTGAAGCGCCCATCGCTATAGTAGCTGAAGTCGCCGCTTCTGAAGGTGGAGGTCCTGATGCAGTAACTGCGAGACTCGAGCGCCTCGAAGCGGTAGAAGCCGTTGTCATCGGTCAGCGTCGAGCCAACGTAGGTCCAAGCGTATTCATCGGCGCTATCGGGATCGTCGCCGTGGAAAATAGCTATCCACGCGCCTGGAATTGCCTGGTTGCTTTCAGCGTCGTACACGTGCCCCTCGATGGCGTTCGGGCTGAAGACGGCATTGAGAGTTTTTACCTCGCCTGCGGTTCCGGGCGGAATCGTGACGGGATTGTCCGTGGCATAGCCGCCCACGGCCGACCCCTCCCAGCGACTGAACCACCATCCGAAGGCGGGTGTTGCCAGCACCTGTGCGGCGGTGTCGTAACCGTAGGTCCCCGGCTCAAGGCCGGTGGTGCCGCTGCCTTCCGGTTCGTCGATCTGAAGCCACCATGCCGGGTCGCCCACGTGCCAGAGCTTGGCGGTGCCGTCGCTGCTTCCTGTGAGCATCTGCGACCCGTCGGGCGAGATGGCCACGGAGGTGACAACCGATGTATGCGCGACAAACGTCCGTATGCACGAGCCTGTGGCGGCATCCCACAGCTTCGCCGTCTTGTCGTGGCTTCCCGTGAGCACCTGTGCGCCGTCGGGCGAGAAAACGGCGGAGCTGACAGCGCCTGTGTGCCCTGTGAACGTGCGCGTACACACGCCTGTGGCGGCATCCCACAGCTTCGCAGTGCCATCCCAGTCTCCCGTCAGAACCTGTGTGCCGTCGGGCGAGAAAGCCACGGAATCGATACACGCAGATTCGGCGTTTGTGAACGTGCGAACGCAGGCGCCTGTTGCAGCATCCCAGAGCTTCGCGGTGCCGTCATCGCTTCCCGTCAGCACCTGCACGCCATCGGGCGAGAAGGCCACGGAGGTAACGTCCCAGTTATGCCCGGTGAATGTACGGATGCAGGAGCGGGTGGAAACGTCCCACAGCTTCGCAGTCCTGTCGGCGCTGCCCGTCAGCACCTGTGCAGAATCGGGGGAGAAGGCGACGGAGTTGACAGGCGAGGTGTGCCCCGTGAACATTTGGAGCCAGGCGCCCGTTATGGCGTCCCACATCTTCGCGTTCTTGTCATTGCTTCCCGTCAGTACTTTCGTGCCGTCGGGCGACATGGCAACCGAGGTTATGGACGGCGAGGCCGTGCTGAAAGCGCGAGTGGCGGACCCTGTCGAGATCTGCCACAGCGTCGCGATGCCATCGGAACTGCCCGTCAGGGCTTCCGTGCCGTCGACTGAGAAAGCGACGCCGTAGACCGATTGCGTATGCCCGGTCAGTGTTAGGGTGCACGAGCCGCTCGCGGTATCCCACAGCTTCGCGGTGCTGTCTTCGCTTACCGTTAGCGCCTGCGTGCCGTTTGGCGAGAAGGCGACCGAGACGATCGCCAGCCTGTGCCTGGTGAAAGTGCGGATGCACGAGCCGGTGGCTGCATCCCACAGCTTGGCGGTCTGGTCGCCGCTGCCGGTCAGCACGTGTGCACCGTCGGGCGAGAATGCGACAGCGTGGACCCAGAACGAATGGCCCGTGAACGTGCGGATGGATGCGCCGGTGTCGGCGTCCCACAGTTTCGCGGTGTCATCCAGGCTTCCCGTCAGCACCTGTGTGCCGCCGGGCGAGAAGGCTACGGAGGTGACGGAATACGCATGGCCCTCAAACGTGCGGATGCACGAGCCGCTGGACGCGTCCCACAGCTTCGCGGTGCCGTCATCGCTTCCGGTGACCACTTGTATGCCGCTGGGCGAGAAGGCAACCGCGTTTACATCTGACCAATGACCCGTGAAAGTGCGAATGCAGCAGCCTGTGGCGGCGTTCCACAGCTTCGCGGTGTTGTCCAGGCTTCCCGTCAGCACTCGGGCGCCATCTGGGGAGAAAGCAACCGAGGTGACCGTGTCCGTATGACCGATGAACGTGCAGGCGCAGTCGGATATGTTTTCGCGCCACAACCTGGCGGTGCCGTTCAGGCTGCCGGTAAGCAGTTGCGTTCCGTCGGGTGAGAACGCCACGGCGCTGATGCCTTCTGCGTGCCCCTTGAGCGAATGCAGGAGGGAACCTGTCGCACTGTTCCATATATATATGCCATCGCCGCCGGCGGTGACAACGTGGGCGCCGTCTGGCGAGTAAGCGGCACATCGAAGCGTTCCGAGGCCGAAGGTGGTCACCGGCTCATTGATGACCGGTTCGCAGTCGGCCGTGCCGCAAAGAAAGCTGGAAAGCACCAGCACGGCGGCCAATCCTACAACAGGTTTCGAAAAATGGATGTGCATGTCGGCTCCTTGAGCATTCCAGGCCCGTGCCGCGCGGGCGGCATTCGGGCCGTGCAGTTCGGGAATTCGTGTAGAGTGCCTGCCCACACCTCTCGCCGTTTCAACGGTTCAGAAAAAGGAGGCTGTGGCGGTTCTCGCCAAGAGCCTTGAGCGGGTACAACGCAGGCCAGCAACAGCAGCTATGGGCCATTCACTCCTGACGGTAGAAACGAATGTTGACCTATGGGATTATAGCACGATAAATACCGGATGTCAAGCTGACATAGCGATATCCCGATATCCCGCTTCGACGAACAGGGGCCGGGCTGTGAAGGCGGCGCGGGCCCTCCTGTGCGGCTTCCGGGGAGCATGCCGCGTTGCGGTGCTGCATTTCCTGCGCACCGTGCCCTGTTTCGGCAAGCGCGGGTACATCATGTCCCACCGGGTTGGTCTCGCATCGATGCTTGGGAGGTTTGCCGAGCACCATCGGCGGAAGCAGGAAAATCCGCGGATGAATGCCGCACTCGCGCTCCAGTACGATGTCCAACGGTGCCTTCCTTCCCTTCGAGTAGTTGTAGCGGGCGAGGTTGTAGTAGAACTGATAGCGGGTGATCGCGGCGAGGAAGTCGTCGGGACTGACGAAGCGCTCCCTGTCGTAGAATTCGCTTTCGATGGTGTTGTGAACGCTTTCGACGTCGGCATTGTAGTTAGGCTTTCCAGGGGGAATGTAGTTGTGGTTGGCACCGCACTCCTGTTCAATGCAGTGCACGAAGCCGGTTGTGCTGTGGTCTTGGCGGTTGCCGCTGTACTCGCTGCCGTTGTCGGTCTGGATGACGACGTCGGCCAGGCGCACGGCGTTGGTCTCGAGGTGCTCGAGGAAGCGTTTGGCGATGAGGGCGGCGTGGTGGGTTGTGTTTTCGGAGCCGAAGGAGAGGAATTGTGCTCCAGTGCAGACGTCGCGGATGGTGAACTGGTAACGGGGCAGGCCCAGATGGTGCATCAGCGAGAAGTAGTTGGGGATGTCGCAGAGGTCCTTGGTGTCCATCTGGAAGTGAGTCATCGGCTGCAGAGCCATCTTCTGGGCGCGGAGGTCGCGCGATTTTCGATGGGGTTTGCGGCGCGATTTTCGGGTCAGGCCGTGCTTGCGGATAACGCGGTTTATGGCGTCTACGCCGGCATTGATGTCGCACTCGTCTTTGAGCCTGCGTGCCGAAAAGCCGGTCTGTTGCCGCATTTCGACAATCTTGCGTTCCGTCTGCCAGGGTGTCTGGTGGGGACAGGAATTAGGGGTGCGGGAGAGCTCTTCGAGGCCGGCCTTGCCTTCCTGTTCATAGCGCCGAACCCACTTTCTGATGGTATTGCGGTGGGTCCCGTAGTGCCTGGCGGCCGCGCGGATGCCATGTTTCTTGGCGTACAGGACCATGTCGAGCCGGATAGAAAACCGATGATCTTCGCTGCGAATCATGCTATAGTACCTCATGCTGACTCCTTTCTGCTGCGGGTTTTTTGCTCTTGAGACGATCAGTATACCCGATCGGCGCTTAGGAGTCAGCTTTATTTCAAGGCCGATAGGAATATGATCGCTGCCGTTTACCCCAGGTTATCCACAACGGCATCCGTCGGCCGGCGGCCGCCACGACGGGGCGTGCTCGCAGGCGCCGTCCCCTGGCATTTCCAAGGTGCCTGGTCCTTGGCGGCTCGGTTTGCGAGTTCACCAGGCACGGTCGGCTCGAACCGCCGCCACGCCGCTGTGCGCGCCCTCGTCACGCGGCCTTGTCCGCCGGACGCCGTTGCCGCACGCCTGGCGGCGTGCTTGGGTAACCTGGGGAAAACGGCTCGGCCGACTTTAACTTTCTGTTTGGTGCTACGCATTGCTGGGCCTCCAATGGGAAATCTTCCTCAAGGCGCGACGCAGCCGGGCAGCTGCCTTCTTCGTGATGCACCTCAGTTCGCGGGGGGGTGGGACATGATGTCCCCCAACAGGGGCACACCGTGCCCTGTTTTTCCTTGATTCACAGGTGCAATGCAGATAACATATTGTACTGATGCCCCGCTTTAATCGCCGTCGCTGCGATTGGCTTCAATTCAGTATCCCTTCCCCCGTTCCAGGGGCAAACTGCGCGAGAATCAGTTGTGGAAGAATCCGAACGCAAAGAACTCATCGAGTTCTATCATGATGCATTTGATTCCGCCGTCAAGAGCGGAGTTTTCGAAGACGTGCCGGAAATCTGGGATGAGCTGATCAAGCTCGACCCGGACAACACGGAGGCGTTCCTGTCGATGGCCGAAGAGCTTGAGCGCCTGCGGCGCAACAAGATCGCAGGCGAGCTGCTCGTGTCGCTGATCGAGGTATATCGCGAGACCGGAAACACCGATGGGCGGAAGGCCGCACTGTTCCACGCGATCAGGCTGGCGCCTGCCGATGAGCAGCTCAAGGAAGAGATGGCCGCATACTATCGCGAAACGCGGGCGGACCATCCGATGCTCGAGGAGGCGATCCGGCGGACCGATCTTCTGCGGCCGATGACCAGCACGCAGGAGGCGGTTTCGCGGCTGGAAATCTTCCTGAAGTTTCGCGAAGGCGATATAGTCAAGCATCCGACCGGCTGGGGCGTCGGCCGTGTGACCGAGGCGGATTTCGAAGACGAAACGCTCACGGTGGATTTCGAAACGCGCAGGGACCATACCGTCTCGCTCGAGATGGCCGCGAAGATACTCGAACTGGTTCCGCCCGACAGTTTCACGGCGCTCAAGCACCTCGAGCCGGATTCCCTCAAGGCCATGGCCGAGTCCGATCCGGCAAGGCTGCTGACGCTGCTGGTCAGCGACCTGAGCGGTTCGGCGCCGGTGAAAACCGTGAAGACCGAACTGACCAAGGGGATCGTTTCGTCGTCGGAGTGGTCGAAGTGGTGGGCCTCCGCCCGCAAGGCTGCGATGAAAGACCCCTACCTGGCCGTCAGCGGCGGCGTATCGGGGGTTGTTGAACTGCGCGACGAGCCGATGTCGCACAACGAAGAGATCATCGAGCGGCTGCGCTCGGCGAAGTCGATCCCCGAGAAAATCGCGCGGGCCGAGGAGTATGTTGAGCACCTGAAATCCTCCGAGCGGAGCAAGGAGGTGCTCAAGCCGGTGGCGGATGAACTGCTGGCGTCGGTTGCCGGCTCGGCCGACGCCCCGCTGGTGGTGCAGGTGGCTGTGGCGATCGACGACCTGAAAGCGTCGTGCCCCGGGCTGGATGTCCAACCTCCTTCGCTCGAGTGTGTTTTCACGCCGGACAACGCGATGGAGGTCGTCGGAGGCATCAGCAAGGCGCCGGCCAAGCGGCAGGCGCTGTTGAAGCTGAAGGAGCTGTATCCCGACGCATGGCCCGGCGTTTTCGAGAAGCTGTATTTCGATGGCGGCAGCGAGCTGTGGGACGTGATGACGAGGGAGTTGATCGACGCCCGGCGGCACGCAGTCGTTTCGCAGATTGTGCACGAAGTGATGGCCAGGCCGAAGGAGTATGTCGAGCTGTACCTGTGGCTGTGCCGCGCGGCCATCACCGGCAAGTATGCAAGCGTGCTCGGCGAGCACGGCCGGGTCGACCTCATCGAGCGGCTGCTGGGCCTGATGGGCAACCTCGCGCGGGCCGAGCTGGGCGAGAGCAGGAAAGACGCATCCGAGCGCAAGAAACTGCTGACGAAGGGGCGCGACATCCTCACCGTGTCGAGCTATAAGAACCTGCGCAAGATCATCGAAGACAGCTCGAAGGACGAGGCGCAGCGAATCTACAACGCCGCCAACATCTGCCGCGGCCTGACCGAACCGGCGCGCGACAAGATCGTCGACATGGTGATAGCCGAGCACCCCGAGCTGCGGCCCAAACCCGCCGCACAGGACGTGACGGAAGACGTCATCTACACCACCGAGGAGGGCATGAGGCGCAAGCAGGCCGAATTCGACCGAGTAATGAACGACGAGATTCCCGAAAATCAGCGGGCACTCGGCGCTGCAATCGCAATGGGCGACCTCTCCGAAAACGCCGAATACACCGCCGCACGCGAACAACAGCAGATACTGATGCGCAAAGCCGAGCGGATTTCCGGCGAGCTTGAGCACAGCAGGATCATCGATCCCGCCACCATCACCGATTCAGCCGCAGGAATCGGAACGCGCATAAAGATCAAGAACCTCCGCACCGGCAAGCTCGAGGAATACACCATCCTCGGCCCGTGGGACTCCGACCACGAGCGCGGGATCATTTCGTATCTCGCACCGCTTGCCGGAGCATTCATCGGAAAGAAACCCGGCGATAAGACCGTATTCGATTTCACAGATAAGAAAGACGAATACGAACTGGTTTCCGTGGAAAAGGCACTGTAAGACGGCGAACGCCGCAGGGATGACCATGCCGCGAAAAGCAGCACGCTAGCCATTTCGCGCGCAATGGAAGTGCGCCGCGAAGAATACCTCGACTACATGGCCTTCACCGAAAACCGAAGGCCGCTGTTCACAACGGGAAATCCTCGCCGAACTCGAGTACAGAATCCCGCCGATGGTGCCACAGGAGGCTGCGTGCTCGGCCTCGACCACCGCATCCCCAACGGCACCCCGCTGGAGAACTACCGCTTCTACATCAGCAAATCGTGGGAGATAATCGAAGGCTGCTGCAAGTAATCCACAGATTTCGCTGATTCCGCAGATTTGATACAATCCACCGATGTGAAGATGCGGGCGGGGCGGGGCGGCCTGCGGTCGCCGCCTCATGCATCACGCCTCGTGCTGAAACGCCGGGCTGTTGCCCAGCCCCAGGTAAGCCAGTTCGTGCTTGAAGTCGTTGGCGATGTCGTCGGCGCCATTCGCGCGGCCGATCCATCCATTCCCGTCGCCATGCAAGCGGGTTCATACGCCGAAAGCAGACCCGCGAGCCGCGAGAAAATGAACTGATCGTCCGGGAGCTAGGCGTCGTTCCCTATGGTATGTCCACACAGAGCATCTGGGACGACCTCCGGCGCACGTTTTCGGACACGCAATACTCAGTGTGCAACACGCACTCCGGCGGCGGCAACGCATTCTTGCAGTACGCGTTCTCCGGCTATATCCACGGTTCGCTGGCCGCACACACCTGGCCCGTGCCGATGCTGCGCGGATTCTTCCGGCCCGACCACATCATGTACGCCGATATGCGCCCGAAGTGGTCGACCCTGTTCGACTGGCGCCGCTTCCACGAGCGCGCACAGGGAATGGCACCCGAGATGCTCAACACCATCCCGGCGCCGCAGGCGGCAATCCTGTGGTCCCGCACAAGCGACCTCCACCAGTCTTTCAGCGAAGATTGGGGCGGCGGAACATACGGTTTCAGCATGGGCCTGGCCAACTATCACAGGATAGGCTGCGTGGGCTGGGATCGCCTGCTGAACATGGTGAACCTCACGCACGATTTCGTCACCAAGCGGCAGGCTGCCGACGGTGCACTCAGCCGCTACAAGCTGCTGATCATGCCCGCCGTGCAGGCACTGCCCCAAGACGTGGGCGAGGCGGTGTGGAAGTTTGCGCAGGCGGGCGGCAAGATCATCGCAACTAGCGTATTGCGCCACAGTTACAGATGAATATACCAATCGTGTTTATGGTGCCTTCATTCCAGCTTTCACACGCTGATGAAGGCAACCCACGTACATCGTGTTCTCCGGCCTGCGGAATGTTATTCCGGTTCTTACGCACCAACGGTGCGTCGTACGATAGCCTATGGCTAAGCGAGGCGCTTCGCCGAGCGATGCCATAGGTAATGCGATGCCAAACAAAACATGACGCTCTGTAGGAGCGTCGTAAAAAAATCCACTCCCAGACGTACACCGTTTTCGCTCAATTCTCCGCCCATCGTCGGTGCAAACTCGCGCTCAAGGTTATGCGTATGAGGATGTCCGCGAGCAACTAATCCGGCCCTTACGAAGCCCCTTCAGGGCTTCCTCCTTTTTTCCCGCTTCCCTATGGCTGCGCTCCGCCCTTCGGGCGTTCGCTTGCCATAGGCTATCATACGACGCACCTTTGGTGCTATGGATGACGGAATCATGCAAGATATGGCTGCGCTCCGCTCTTCGGCGGAGTCGCTTGGTGCGTTTCATCCAAGCTGTGCGACACTCGATAATCTATCATCTGAATGACACACTACACTAGCGCACCCGCCCTCTATGGCGAGCCGACTACCGGTGCGGAATGCCTGAACTCAATGCTGCGGAAATCCATCGCCGGTATTCCGTGGAGGGTATTCCGTGGAGGGTGGATCAGTCGCCCGAGCCGAATACGAACCTGAAGAACACACCCAGCGGTTTGGTGATAATAGGCACGGGCACGGCCTGCACGTATGGATCGTCTATTCGTCCTGTGACCTTCAGTTGAACGAGGTTTTTGCGGAGTGTGCTGAAAAAATGGTCGTCGATAATCGGGCCCAGGATCGGCACGATGCGTAGGAAACTTTTCTCGTCTTTGCTCGCGTAGAAGTCCATGCTCATAGTGCCGTCGAGCTTGATGTGGCCTATGGCGCCGATGGGCGCGCTCGTGCCGCTGAGCTTGACGTGCTCGAAAATCACGCGCCCCTGCTCCACCTTGGCTTCGGTATCGGCGTCGGTGAGCACGGGGTCGCCGGTGTTCAACGACGGATTCAGCAGCTTCATAATGACGTCGGCGATGACGGGCACGTTAATGAGGTGGCCGTTTGTGACGGTTGCCTTGCCGCTGCCCCTCATCGCGAAGCTGTCGTTGCCGTTGCCGGCGAGGTCGACCGTGGCGGTGAGCTGCCCGCGGATGGTGCCCCTGAGATAGTGTCCCCCGTCATTGATCTGCTTCAGATCGATGTTGTAAAGCTCCACGTGCGTCTGCCAGTTTGCGCCGTCGCCGGCTTCCGGCTTTGTTGAGGGTGCTTCTGCGGCGGAGTCTGCCTGGCGTTGAATCCGAACAGCGCCCCTGACCTGCCCGCCGTAGTATGTGCCCTGGAAGTCCGAGATGTCGATCGTGTTTCTCGTCATCTCGAGCAGGAAGGCGGCGTCGGGAAGGGAGACATTCCTGATCGAAAGACCACGGACGGTTGCACGGCTGCCTTTGCCTATAGTCATTGCCCCGCCGGGCGGAAGCGCCACCTCGAGCTGGGCGCTGAACCTGCCGTTCGGCTGGAGCGACTGCCAGGAT
>Ga0307380_10009640_pt1 | contig 12235 bp, 1 predicted proteins | sample UN3MG_FD_202239 | JGI IMG/M metagenome (GOLD analysis project Ga0307380, IMG submission 202239) | Soil microbial communities from Risofladan, Vaasa, Finland - UN-3 | ecosystem: Environmental > Terrestrial > Soil > Coastal area > Acid sulfate soil | place: Finland: Risofladan, Vaasa | collected... | reverse complement strand
CTTTTTATGTCGAAAATATGGGAAACTGGGATTATTTTTTCTTAAAAACACCTGATGAACTTTCCCTGATTGGTGATACTCCCCTCGCGCTGGATGTGGGTCATGCAAACCAGAACCACTGTCTTTTGGATTTTCTTTCATGTCCTGCCGGCCATTACCACCTGCATGATAATAACAGTAAAGAAGATTCCCACGTTGCTGTCGGCGAGGGAAATATTGATTTTAAACCCGTGATGAAGGCCGTCCGGAAAAACAACATAATCCCGGTAATTGAAGTGGCGACATTTGAAGGCGTGCAAAAAAGCATCGAGGCACTCACCGGGCTCAATGCATGATGATTTTTCCCTCGCGCACGGGTATCGTTTACTCTTAAAAAACCGGGTAGAATTTCTTTTAGTTCCGCAATGTTTTATACAGAATACTCACAACGTAGTTAGGCAATCTGCCTCAGGGATTTTGTGGCATACTGCGTTCCGATTTCCGGACGCTCACTTCTGACCTTGGCCCGGTGAGGTTGCAGAAAAATTATATTGTGCCTATGTGACACAGCCTGGCAGTGTGCCTCCTTGGTAAGGAGGAAGTCCCGAGTTCAAATCTCGGCATAGGCTTCGGAACATCATATTTGAATTTTCAGAATTCCTTTTTTTAGAGTGTAATCATCATTAAATCACTGATATAAAGATTAATTTACGACATTAAAAATTAAAAAATATCAAGTACCGGATACACGTGAAAAAAGTGCATTTTTTCTGATAAAGGAGTTCTCCGGTCTAATAAACAGTTTGCGGTTCTCTCATAGACGGGAGTCGCCACAGCGGCGGGGACGAGCCGATAATGCAACTCCCGTAAACATCTTCAGTTGTCGGTTTTTATTGATCTCCTTTGGAAAAATTAGTAGCTGGAATGGTACTATACCCATTTTTTTAACGACACACAGACCTACGGGTTTTTATAGAGAAATATCAAACGGTAATTAATAATTTCTTTGAACAAACTGGTGGTTATTATGGTTATTGGCAGAACAATTGACGATTCTTACATCTATGCAAAAGACGGGCTTGTTGGAAAATGGGAGAAGTGGATACTGCTGATTCTCAGCTGCATCATATTTCCGCTCTTCATGGGCTATACCATGCGGATTTACCGGGGTGCAAATCCCGCCCCGGAACTTGATGACTGGGGCGGCATGTTTGTAGACGGGATTAAACTCCTGATTGTTAGTGTAATCTACGCATTACCGGTTATAATCCTTGATATTACGCTGATGGGAAGTGCCGGTCTCGCACTGTTTTCATCAGTGAAAACAACTTCCTCAGGGGCAATAGATCCCGGTGTAATCATAGGTTTACTCATAGCCGTTCTCTTTGGTGCTTTAATCATCGTTATCGTCGGTATCATCATTGGGTTGATAACCGCAACAGCATGTGTCCGTTTTGCGCGGACCAACAGTTTTTCCGAAGCCTTTAATTTCGGGGCAATCTTTACCCATATCAGTAAAATCGGCTGGATGACCTATATCATTGCCCTGATCATGATGGGTATTATCGTTGGAATTGTCGAAGTGATCTCCCTGGTAATTCCCTATATCGGCATTGTCATATTTGTCATACTGCTTCCCTTCATTGGCCTGTTCTCAGCACGATACCTCACCCTGCTCTATGAAAGTGCAGAAGCGATATAATTTTTTTTGTAAGTACCCTGACAGGAATAAACGGAGTGTCCGGATTACGAACGCTGCAGGAAGAACAGACCGGATTATTCTGCTCCCCGTTTAAAAAAATCGATTGAAATTTTTTAAGCGTTTTTTCGTCTTTTTGATTGTTTCCTCCATTGCTTTTAATAAATAACGAACGTGTTCGACACGCCGTAAAAAAACGAAGGTGTTACCGTGCTTTTCATTACCCCTTTTTTATCCGCAACGAGGGAATGGAAATATCCTGCACCTGAATTTGTCAACTCAGCACATGAAAATATCGTAACCGGCAGAGGACTGGAGAGAGATGTTCTCCATGGGCCGACCTGAGAACTAACCCGCTCACGTGCAAAAAAATCCTCGCGACCCGGACTCTCAGACTATAGTATAAAAATAGGATTGATAAATACGGGGTTTACATATATATGTACCAGAAAGGGTATAAGCCGCCTTTATAAACCATTATGCTCGGAAAGCCAGCGCGGAAAATACCAAAAAAACCAATACAGGTACAGTGAGGTAAGAGATGCATGAATAAGAGTGATGCTGAGGCATTGTTGCGACAGGGCATCGAACTCTATGACCTTGGCAGGTTCCAGGAAGCCATTGTCATGTTTGAGCGGGCGCTTGCCCTTTTTCCCAATCTTTCAAAAGCCTTTTATTTCAAAGGTATTGCCCTGTATGATCTTGGCAGATACGAAGAAGCGATTGACGCCTATGATCATGTAGTGGCGATCGAACCAACAGACACAAATGCGTGGTATAATAAAGCCGCCACCCTTGCACAGATTGGGAGGAACGAAGAGACTCTCGAAGCGTGTGATCACCTGCTCGCGATCAAATGGGATAATGCGGAGGCATGGATCCTTAAAGGTATCGCTTATTATGAACTGGGAAATTATGATGAGGCCATCAGCGCTTACGACCATGCGCTGACCGTTGATCCACGGTATGCAAAAGTCTATTATAACAAGGGAATTGCCCTTGCCGATCTCGGCAGGCATAATGAAGCAATTGCGGCGTACGATAAAGCCATCGGGATTGTTCCCCGGTATGCCAAGGCATTTTACAATATGGGCATATCCCTCTATGACCTCGGGAAATACGATGAAGCCCTCGAAGCGTTCAACAAAGCGTACGAGATCGATCCCACCGATATCTGGGTCTGGTATTACCGTAGTTTTATCCATGCAAAACAGGAGCGGTTTGAACAGGCCGATGAGGCCTCTGACAGATTCCTTGAGCATGAACCGGGCCACGCCGACATCTGGGCGATCAAAGGAATCTCTTTATTCAAAATCGGACGATACGAAGATGCTGGTTCAGCTCTTGACCGGGCCCTGGAGATCAACCCCCTTGTTGCTGATGCCTGGCTTTACAAAGGACTTGCATCTGATACGATCAGGAAATACAGCGATGCAGCTTTTGCCTTCACGAAGGTCATAGAGCTCAGCCCGGCAAATACCCAGGCATTTTATCACCGCGGCATTGCATTCATGCACCTGACTAAATACCGGGATGCTGCACGGGACTTCGATCGTGTCCTCTCGTCCGAACCGGAAAATTCAGATGCATTGTACCAAAAAGGTGTTGCCTGTATCAAACTGAGCCGGTACGAGGATGCACTTACCTCATTTACGCAGACCCTGCTGAAAAAAAGGGAACATCCTTCATCATTTTATTACCGCGGTATCGCGTTCACCCGGCTTGGCAGGCATAAAGAAGCGATTGAATCTTTCGAACAGGCACTCGCTCTTGATCCAGGTTGTGCTGTGGCTGCATACCAGGAGGGGATCACGTATGCCAGCCTTGGCAGGTTTGCCGAGGCTATCACATCCTATGACCGGGCGTTAAAAATCAGTCCTTTATTTGCAGATGCAATGTATCATAAGGGATTTGCACTCGCAAAACTGGGAAATACCGATGAAGCTATACTGGAATTTGACAGGACCCTCCTGCAGGACCGGGAAAATGCACAGGCATATCTTCAGAAAGGTCTTCTGCTCATAAAAACCGGAAAATTTACTGATGCCATCGAATCTTTCAACAAAAGCATCGAGATTAAACCCTCCAATGCCCAGGCGTACTTTGACAAGGGTCTCGCTCTTGCAAAACTCGAACAATTTGAACAGGCGATAGATTCGTATGAGCACGCCATCAGGATCAACCCCAACTACGTAAACGCCTATTATAACCTGGGACTTGCATGCATTGAACTCGGGAGATTTGATGAAGCTATTCATGCATTTGACCAGGCGCTTGAAATTGATCCGGCAAATACCCTTGTCCTCTACCAGCGCGGAACTGCCCTCATGCATAACCGACGCTATGCCGAGGCAGTAGTCAGTTTTGACAGTGTGCTTACCGTATTCCCCCAGAATACCGGAGCGTTGTACACCAAGGGGAAAGCCCTGTTTCATCTTTCACGCTACGAGGAAGCACTGGTCGCATTTGACAATGCGATCGAACAGAACCCGGCGCTCATTGAAGGCTGGCTCAATAAAGGAGTAACCCTCAACAAACTCGGCAAGCCGGATGAAGCAATTGCTGCATTTGATCAGGTGCTCATTTTTAATCCAAAACATACCGGGGCGACAGTTCAAAAAGGCATCGTCCTTGTAACACTTTGCCGGTATGATGATGCAGTAGTAATCCTTAACCGGGCTCTTGAAGACCAACCCGACAACGATGCTGCCTGGTACTATAAGGGTATTGCCCTTTCCGCTACCGGACGATTCGAAGAAGCCATACGGTCTTTTGACAAGACGCTGGAGATCAACAGCCGCTGCACACGTGCTATCTATGAGAAGGCAAATGCTATCTCCAGCCTCGGAGACCAGACCGAAGCATTAGCCCTGTATGATCAAGCTTTAGAAAGTGACCCCGATAATCCAAAAATTCTCTTCGGTAAAGGAGTTGCCCTTTCCCGCCAGGAACAGTATGTCGAAGCGATCGAAACATTTGAACAGGCCCTTGCCCGTGAGCCGGAGAATAATACCGGGTATTATTACCTTGGCGTGGCATATGCCGGATCGGAGCTGTATAATGAGGCCATAACTGCATTTGACCGTTCAATTGCACTCGATCCCTCAAATGCCATAGTCCACTATTTCAAAGGCATTGCACTGATCGAACTGAGGCACTACGAAGAAGCCCTCACCGAATTCAACCAGGCACTGGCACTCGATCCTGCTCATGCACCTTCCTATTATTATTCAGGAATCGTGCATCTCCAGTTACAGCAATACCCTGAGGCGATCGCAGCTTTTGATCAATCACTGCTCCTGGACCCAAAAAAGATTGACGCTGCGGTCCGGAAAGGAATTGCCCTGGTCAGGCTTGAAAGAAATGATGAAGCAGTTTTGGTTTTCAGCAGCGCTCTTGAAGAAAATCCCGGCGATGCTTTAACCTGGTGTTACAAGGGTATCGCCCTTGAAGCGCTCGGGCAGCATGAGAAAGCGGTCCTGGCATTTGATAAAACCATTGCGATCAATCCCCGTTGCACCCCGGCATTCTACGGTAAGGGGAATGCACTTGCCAGCATGGATATGCACCAGGATGCGATCTCATTCTATGATAAGGCCCTTGAACTGAAACCCGATGATGCCAAAATCCATTACCAGAAGGGGGTTGCACTCGTATTCCTTCACCAGTATGATGATGCGATCAGGACATTTGAACAGGCTCTCGCCCTTGAGCCGGAAAATAATTCCGGGTATTATTATCTTGGCATGGCATATGCCGGATCGGAGCAGTATAATGAGGCCCTCGCTGCTTTTGACCGTTCACTTGCCCTTGATCCCTCAAATTCCACAGCCCATTATTTCAGGGGCATCGCCCTGATCGAACTGGGGCACTACGATGAAGCCCTCATAGCGTTTGATCAGGCACTGGCACTCGATCCCGCTCACGCACCGTCGTGGTACTATTCGGGAATCGTGCATCTCCAGTTACAGCACTATCCCGAGGCAATCGCAGCATTTGATCAATCACTGGCACTGGACCCAAAAACGATCGATGCTGCTGTCCGGAAAGGAATTGCCCTGGTCAGGCTTGAAAGATATGATGAAGCGGTGGTGGTCCTCAGTAGTGCTCTTGAAGAAAGTGATGGGGATGCGCTGGCCTGGTGTTACAAGGGTATCGCCCTTTTTGCCCTCGGTCAACCCGAAAAAGCAGTCCTGTCATTCGATAAGACGATTACTATCAACCCACGGTGCACCCCGGCATTCTTCAACAGGGGAATTGCACTTGCTGCCCTTGGTGTGCACCAGGATGCAATCTCATCCTATGACCATGCCCTTGAACTGAACCCCGATGACGCCCAAACCCATTACCAGAAGGGAGTATCACTCGAATTCCTCAACCAGTACGAGGATGCAATCAGGGCTTTCGACAAAGCGCTATCAGCCAGGCCGGATTTTACCGATGCACAGTACCACAAAGGCCTGTCCCTTCTCCGGCAAAAAAAGTACAGAGAGGCAATAGGTGCATTCGATCATGCGATTGAAATTGATCCCGCCTATACTCCCGCCCTCTATCAACGCGGTATCACCCTGCTGGAGCTCAAACGCTACGAGGATGCTATTGACTCCTTTGATCGCGTTCTTGAATTTTCCCCGCACGATGCAGATGCGTTCTATGGAAAAGGTATCGGACTTTTACGCCTTTTACGCTACAAGGATGCTCTCACTACCTTTGAAAAAGCCCTTGAGCAGGACCCGGCACGTGTCGATGCCTGGCTGCACAAAGGTATTGCCCTTTCCCATCTCGGTCTGCAGGAAGAAGCGATAACCGCGTTCGACCAGGCGCTCTTGTTACAACCGGGAGATGCAGGGGTGGCCGTGCACAAGAGTATCGGGCTTATCACGCTTTACCGGTACGAAGAAGCAGTATCAGTTCTTGATGGTCTGGTCAGGGAACATCCACGGAATCTCAGGGCATGGTGCTACCTTGGCATCGGGCTGTCGGCACTGGAACGATTTGAAGAAGCAGTCCGGGCATTTGATAAAACCCTGGAGATCAACCGCCGGTGCGCCCGTGCATTTTTTGAGCGGGGAAATGCCCTGATGCATCTCGGAAAACCCTTAGAAGCCGTCGTGTCGTATGATCAGGCCCTTGAACTGACACCCAAAGATCCAAAAATTCTCTACCAGAAAGGTATAGCACTTACCCAGCGCGAGCGGTATGATGAGGCCATCAGGGTATTTGAGAGATCTTTGGCCATAGAACCGGAAAATGCTCTGGGCTTTTATTTCTTAGGTGTGGCCTTTGCCGGACGGGAACGATATAATGACGCAATAAAGGCATTTGATAAGGCTCTTTTACTGGATCCATCGAATACATCTGCTCATCACTTCAAAGGTGTTGCCCTCTTCTCACGGGAACGGTACAAGGATGCTGTCAAGGCTTTCAACAGCGTCATTGCACTTGACGCTTCTGATGCTTCGAATTATTTTTACCTGGGGCTTTCCAGCCTTCATCTGAAACAATACGAAGAAGCTATTACCTCATTTAAGAAAGCAGCGGATTTGGATCCGTCCCTCACTGAAAGTTACATGTACGAGGGTATCGCCCATGCAGAATTGTCAAGGTATGACGAGGCTATTCCCTTACTGGACCGGAGCTTATCAGCAAACCCGTCGCTTATTGAAGCACTTATCTGTCGTGCAAAGTGCTTGATTAAGATTGGGCGGTACACTGATGCTATCGAAACGCATGAACGGATCCTCTCGTTAAATCCTACTATTATCGAAATCTGGATGCAAAAAGGAGATGCGCTGTTTTCTCTTGATAAAAAGCAGGAGGCTATCCTTGCGTATGCAAAAGCGCTCGAGATCAATGCAAACTTTGCAGACGGGTGGGTGAAGAAGGGCAACGCACTCTATGATCTTGGCAGGATCCAGGATTCCGTGGTCGCCTACACCCGGGCACTCGATATCAATCCTGCCCTCCGTGACATCTGGATGAGAAAGGGCGATGCACTGAATGAACTTGGGAGAACAGAGGATGCAATCGCGTCGTATTCCAAATCCTTAAAAATTGATCCCGACCAGGCAGGTGGATGGGTTAACAATGGAAAGGCCCTCTATGATCTTGGGAGATACCAGGATGCAATTGATTCATTTGACAATGCAATAGCCCTCAACCAGAGATGTATTGAAGCATTCCATTACAAAGGGCTTGCACTCGAGAAAGTGAACAGGATCGACGAAGCGATCCATACGTTCGAAGTGCTCCTTGAAATTGATCCCCGTAATGGTGATGCACAATATCACAAAGGACTATCATTGGCCATACTGGGAGATCACCGCCATGCCATCACTGCATTCGTAAAGACTATTGAAATCCTGCCTTCATTTGCGCCTGCATGGTATAACAGGGGGAAATCCTTAATCCATGGCGGAAAATACCAGGACGCGATTTATGCATTTAACCGGGCACTGGAGATTGAATCTGCGTTTACGGAAGTATATTATCACCAGGGTTTCGCTCTGTTAAAGCTGGAAAAATATGCCGAAGCTATCGAATCGTTTGATAAGAATCTGGAAAAGGATACGAGTAATGCCCAGGCGCATTACAACCGGGGCCTGGCACTTTTCAAACTCGGGAGATATGAAGAGGCACTAGTTGCGTTTGATAAGGCACTTATCAATGATCCTGACAACGCACTTGCCTTTTATCACAAGGGCAGGTCATATGTGGGTCTGGACCGTTACAATGAAGCGATCTTTGCTTTTGAAAAGACGCTCCAGTTAAAACCAAAATACACAGAGGCACGAATGAAAAAAGGCGTCGCCCTGTATATTCTTGGTAAATTCAAAGAAGCGGTTAAGGATTTTAACAAGATTATTAAGGATAATCCCAAAAATTACCCCGCGTATTACCATAAAGGCAGAGCTCTTTTTGATTTGGGGAATGCATCAGATGCCTTAGAAGCGTATGACAGGGCGCTTGAGGGCGATTCAAATTTTGCCGACGCCCATTTCCACAAAGGTATTGCCCTTTTGGAATTGTCCCGGTTTGAGGAAGCACTCGTTGAATTTGATTGTACTTTGGAAATTGATCCTCATCTTGCAGCTGCCCATTATAACCGTGGTGTTGCCCAGACAAAACTTGGCAGGCACACCGATGCAGTTACCACGTTTGACAGGGCACTCGCCCTGCTGCCGGCGTTTGCCCCTGCATTTTTCCAGAAAGGACTTGCCCTGTATGCTCTCGGTATTTACCAGGATTCGATAGATGCATTTGACCGTACGCTGGAACTGGACCCGGACATGGCTGAAGCTGCACTCAAAAAAGCCATCGCACTGCATGACCTTGGGCAAAATGAAGAGTCTCTCGCTTCCTGCGAGAAAGCACTGGAGCTCAAACCTGACTTCATTGATGCAATATACCAGAAAGGAAAAGCCCTTGCCGATCTTGAACAGTATGATGCGGCAGTTATCGCCTTTGACCGGACACTTGAACTCGATAAGAACCATGCTCAGGCATATTATGATAAAGGGCTTGCATTAATACACCTTGGCAGGCATCTTGAAGCAGTTGCGTCATTTGATCTCCTGTTAGAACTGATACCGGGTTTCGCACCGGCATTCTTCCACAAAGGGAGAGCACTTGCTAATGTCGGCATGTATGATGAAGCCGTATTGGCATACACCATCACACTGGAGATTACTCCGGGCGATGCCGAAGTGCTCTACTATAAAGGGATCGCACACGCACACCAGGAGAACCATGATGAGGCCATTGCTGAATTTGAAGCTGCCACTATCATCGATCCCTTGAAAGCTGATACCCATTACCAGAGGGGATTATCCCTCGCAGCCCTCGGGCACCATAATGAGGCATCTCTTGCATTTACCAGCGCTTTGGAGATCAATCCCGGTTATACCGATGCGATGTACCATAAAGGACTGGCACTTGCCGAGCTGGGTGAATTCAATGATGCGATCACCGCCCTTTCCCGTGCACTGGAAGCATCGCCAAAAATAGCCAATGCACATCTGATCAAGGGATTCTGTCTTTTCGCGGTCGAGCGCTATGATGAAGCTATCCTCGCTTATACTGCGTCACTGGAAATTGACGCAAAAAATCCTCATACCTGGTTCTACAAAGGCAGGGCACATATCAGCCTCGACAACTACGAAGAGGCGGTTGGTGCATTTGATCAGGCCCTCTCTCTCGAACCGGAGTTCGGGGAGGCATTTTATTATAAGGGGATTGCACTTGCCGATAGTAAGAAATTTCCTGAAGCTGTGGCAGCTTATGAACAGGCAAACCGGTTGGTTCCTGATTTTACTGATGCTTATCTCCAGAAAGGGAGATCCCTTGCAAAACTCGGCATCTACCATGAGGCAGCCGAAGCATTCGGGCGCGTACTTATTACAAATCCTGATGACCTGTCAGCACTCTATGGTCAGGCCCGTGCATTTGACTACCAGGGACTGTATGAAGATGCAATTGCTTCCTACACCAGGATTAACACCATAGATCCCGGGTGCGAACGGGCATTTTATTACAAAGCTGTCGCACTCGTAAACACGCATCAATTTCCTGATGCCATCATTGCATTCAGCCAGGCTCTTGCGCTGGAACCCTCCCGGATCGAAGCCTGGAGCGGGATGGGAAGAGCATATGTCAGCCTTAAAAAGTATGAACCGGCACTTGAAGCTTTTAATGCACTTCTTGCCCTTAAACCTGATGCAGGAGAGATCCTTTTTGAGAAGGGACTCACTCTTTCTATCCTGAAAAACCCGGAGTCTGCTCTTGAAGCATTTAACCAGTGCATTGAGAGTGGCCTCAGTAACTCCCGCGTACATGCAGAAAAGGGACTGGTACTCTTTGAACTCGAAAAATATGAAGATGCCATAGCATCATTCGATCGTGCACTGGAAATTGATGCAACAGATGCAGTCCTGCATCTGGTAAAGGGAGAGACACTCTCAAAGATCAACCGGCATGAAGATGCGATCACCGAGTTCGAAGCCGCCCTTTCCCTTGATCCGGAAAATGCCCAGGCCCACCGGGGGAGAGGGGTCGCACTTGCAAAACTGACCCGGTACGAAGATGCAGTAATTGCACTGGACCGGGCACTGGAAAATGATACAGCAAATCCCGATCTTCTTGCCTGCAAGGGGTATTGCCTCTACAAGCTGGACCGGTATAAGGAAGCGGTTGAGTCATTCAAGAAATCATTAAAACGCAAACCTCAGGATCTCTTCAGCCTGTTCCATCGCGGTAAAGCCCTTCTGCATCTCAAACGATTTGAAGAAGCGATCACCAGCTTTGAAAAGCTCATTTCCCTTGATGAAAAGAACGCCGCTGCCTTGTATTACCTGGGAACCGGGTATGCACAGACGTCACTCTATGACGATTCCCTGAATGCATTTGAAAGAGTGCTTCTGCTCGATCCTTCCTGTGCGGTCGCGTGGTATACGAGGGCAGGCATTTTGTGCAGCCTGAACCGGTTTGAGGAATCGGTCCTTTCCTTTGATCGCGCCCTTGAATTCAGTCCCGGCATGCAGGGTGCAGCCTATAATAAAGGACAGGCGCTTGCACATCTCGGACGATACGAGGAGGCAGTGGCAGCCTTTGATCTGGCACTTAACCTCGGCCCGGGAAGTGCAGCACTCCACTACCATCATGGATGCTCTCTCATGGCAGCCGGACGCGACAATGACGCTATTGTCTCCCTTGACCGTTCGCTCGAACTTAAACCGGACGATGCCGCTGCCTGGTTAGCAAAAGGGGAAACCCTTTTCCGGCTCGAAAAATTCAATGAGGCTGTTGCAGCATTTAATAAAACGCTCGAAATAAACCCCCACGAGGCTCATGCAGCGTTTGGCATGGGCATGGCACTCTCTGCACTCGGGAACGACGAGGACGCGGTGAATTCCTATGAGCGGGCTTTGGCCCTTGATCCTGCCCATGCTGATGCAGCGTTTAACAAAGGGCTTTCACTGTTCCGCATCGGCAGGTATCCGGATGCCCAAAAAGCGTTTGATTATGCACTGGAATATGTTCCGGAACACGCTCTTGCACACTACCATAAAGGACTCGTGTTAAACGAGATGGGGAAGTATGAAAAGGCAATCCGGTCATTCAACCAGGCGCTTACGTATAACTCTTCTATCATCGATGCTATATACCAGTCAGGTCTCTCGTATGCCAGTCTCAAGAAATACGAAAAAGCCCTTCTTGCTTTTGACAGGATGCTGGAACTTACTCCGGATAACACCAATGTACTGTACCAGCGGGCACTGGCTCTTGTAAAACTCCACAGGTTTGATGAAGCGCTTGCAGCGCTCGAATCCTCCCTGAATCTTGAAACTACTCAAGCTGACACCTGGTTGCTCAAGGGGAGCGTCCTCTTTGAACTGGTACGTTATCCCGAAGCACTCGAGGCATTTGAGAGGACTATTGCCCTTGCACCGGACAACATTACTGCCTGGTACCGGAAGGGCAAGACCTTAATCGAGCTCGGGAATCCCCCTGAAGCGATCACCTGTTTTGACAGAGTGCTCTCTGCAGATCAGATGTGTG
>Ga0307380_10009639_pt1 | contig 12239 bp, 6 predicted proteins | sample UN3MG_FD_202239 | JGI IMG/M metagenome (GOLD analysis project Ga0307380, IMG submission 202239) | Soil microbial communities from Risofladan, Vaasa, Finland - UN-3 | ecosystem: Environmental > Terrestrial > Soil > Coastal area > Acid sulfate soil | place: Finland: Risofladan, Vaasa | collected... | reverse complement strand
CTGCTTCCAATTGGCAAGGAGATTGCGTTCAGAATGAACTTCTATTCTGCATTGAGCGGAGCACTGGCTGCCATTTTTATATATCTCGTTTTTGTCAAAGTGGTTGGCAGATTCAGAAAATTGGAAACAGTATGGGAAAAAGTAATAGTTCACACTTTTGGTGCTGCGACGGCGCTGCTTGCATCTTTTACGTTCTCCAATTGGGATAATTCCGTGGAGGCTGAGGTGTATTCGACATCTGCTTTGATTATGTTCTTCTGCATCTGGTTTGCTTTAGTCTGGCAGGAGAATATTGGAAAGAAGGGGAATAAAAATCTGCTGGTTCTTCTTATTTATATAATTTTCTTGAGTATGGGCGTTCATCTTTTACCTTTATTAATTCTGCCTGGATTATTTGTATTTGTCCTGCTTGTAAAGCCTAAGGATTTGATTGATGCGAAATTCTTCCTGATCATTCTTGGTCTAATTGTTATCGCCGTAACAACGTATTTTTATCTAATGCTAAGAGCAAGGCAGAATCCGGGAATAAATGAAGTTGACCCGACTACATTCAAGAAATTGTGGGATGTGTTTACAAGAAAGCAGTACGGACCGATGAAATTCTTTCCGAGGAAAACGGCAATGGAGACGGGCTATAATGTATTTTACGCAATGTGGCAGCAGGTGTTGGTCTACGCAAAGTACTTTTCGTGGCAGTTTGCAGCATTCCCACGAGAAGTAATGAAGATTTCCACTGCAGGAAGATTCGGCTCCTTTTTTATAACCTGGTTGTATGCAATCCTGGGTTTCTGGGGTTTGTGGTCTCATTTTAAAAGGGACAAAAAGACATTTGCTTTGATTGGACTCATATTCTTGTTTACAGGAATTGGTTTGGTCCTATATCTCAATCTTAGATTTTCACCTTCTGACCCGAATCCTCAGCATATACCAAAAGAGGTTAGAGAAAGAGATTATTTTTACAGCACTTCGTATCTTTTCTTCGTTTTCTTCATTGGAATTGGTTTATGGGAAGTTGCCACGAACTTGATAGAAGCGAGCAGAAAGAAATGGAAATCGATTGTTGCCGTTGCCTGTGCCGTTCTTATTTTCGCATTTCCAGCGGTTCCCCTGTTCAGTAATTACAATTCCCATGTGAATAGACGCAATAACTGGATAGCAAATGACTATGGAATGAATCTTCTAATGACCTGTGATGAGGGAAGTATAATATTTACCAATGGTGATAATGATACTTTTCCTCTGTGGTTTGTCCAGGAGGTGAAGAAGTACAGAAAGTTTGACCCTGAGAATATAAAGGGTGTTGTTGTTGCAAACTTGAGTCTGCTTAATACTGATTGGTATATAAGAGAGCTCAAGGAGTGGGGAGTCCCTATAGGTTTTACCGAGAGAGAGATACAGATGTTGAGACCGGTAAAGCTTCCGAATGGTGAGGTGCTGTACATAAAAGACCTTGCGATAAGAAGTATTATTGCAACAAATCAGGGTATGAAGTTATCTCCTAAAGACCTCTTTGCTCCAAGAGCAGAATTCGTAAAGAAATATGTTAATGAGAATTACAAAGGGAGATTCAATATTTACTTTGCCGTTACCGTATCAAGGGAAAATATGAAGGGATATGAGAAGCATCTGAAACTTGAAGCACTTGCATATAAAATCGTCCCGGAAGAGGGAAGGGGTATGATAGATGCAGAGAAAACCGAAGATTTGCTTTTGAATAAATTTAGCTACAGAAGTATATTCGATGATAGAGTTTATAAGGATGGTAATACGATAAAATTATTCAGCAACTATGCAGCGGGATTCTTTGCCTTGGGAACATATTTGAAAAACGAGGGAAACGAAGATAGGGCAATAGAGGTGCTTGAATTTGGCAAGAAGTTTGCCATAAAGGATGTTATGCCTTTTGCTTACAGTCTTGCCGAGATATACAAAGAAAGGAAGGAATACGACAAGGCTGAAGAGAACTTAATGGAAGTTTCTGAAAAGATAGAAAGTGGATTGATATATTATATGTTAGGAGAAATAGACGAGGCACAAGGTAAGGATGAGGAAGCACTGCTCAATTATCTGAAGGCAAAGGAAAGCAAAAACGACAAAGTGGCAGGATATGCGGGACTTGTATCGTATTACTTCAGGAAAGGTGATACCCTGAGTGCTTCCAACTATTTGCGTGAAGCTATGGGGCAAAAAGATATCTATAAATATCTCTGGACTTTTTATATGCAGAACGGGGATACAGCAGTGGCAAAATTTCTCATCAAAGATTACCTGAAAGTCCGACCTGACGATGAAAGTGCAAGAAAACTCCTTGAACAAATGGGATAGGAGAAAGGTAGCAAACAGCGTAGAGAATGTAGGGGGCGTTCAGTTGAGCGCCCCTATTTTATGCAAAAAAATTGCGAATTCTGGAACTTTGAAACATAAAAACTCGTCTAAAGAATAGATGAAGAGAAAGAAAGAAATACCTGATCAGGTGCTGCTCTTCGAGATTGCGGAAAATAATGATGAGGATGCGTTCAGACTTCTTTTTGATAGATATTCGGGAAGACTTTTTAACCTCATCTATAAAATAACTCAGCACTATGAAGATTCCAATGACCTGCTTCAGGAGGTTTTTATCAGGGTTTACAAAAACAGAATGAAGTGTTTCAAGATGAGGAACTTTAGGGGTTGGGTATATACCGTCACTCTTAATGTGGCAAGGGACTACTTAAGAATGAACAAAAGGAGGCGCGAGACTGTGTTTGATAATAGTAATGGGATAAGAAAAGACAATGACCCATTGAAGAAGTATGAAAAAGCAGAACTAAAGAGGATGGTTCTTGATTCGTTAAACAAGATAAGCGATAAATACAAGAGAGTTTTTGTGCTTCGAGACATAGAAGGCTTGAGTTATGAAGAAATATCAAAAACCTTAAGGATCAGGGAAGGCACAGTAAAGTCAAGGCTTAACAGGGCGAGGTTGCGGCTTGCCAGAGAGCTTAAAGGAAAAATATAAGCGAGGTGAGTTATATGAAGTGTAGAAAGGTTAGAGCATTGTATACTGCTTTTAAAGATTTAGAGCTTGATAAAAACTTAGAAAAAGAGGTATTAAAGCATATAAAAAGGTGCGATAATTGCAGAACACTTTATTCAACACTTGATGTTGTAGTATCTTTTGCGGGCAAATATGAAGAGGTTGAACCTGAGGGTTTAGTTATTGATAAAATCCTGGATAGAGTTAAGACACAAAAGCAAGAAAGGAAAGTGCCAAAACCTGTCTTTGTTATCACTTATGCTGCATTATTTCTCTTCATTGTTGTTATTTCGTTTGGAATTATGCATAGAATCAATGTTAAGAATCAGCTGATTGCCCAGAAGAAACAGGAAGAGCTTATTAAGCGCAAGAATAGATATATTATGGATTATGGGCAATTTGAGAAAGGCAGGGTTATCTATACAATCCCGGACAATGGATATTCTGCCAAGGTTATCGAGACCAGTTACTAATGGACATGTATAATGAATATTATACCAGGAGGAAGTGATGAAATTTTTTGTTAGAGCGATGGTCTTAACGATAATTTTATCGGGGAGTTTCTTATGGGCGGGGCAGCTGAATCAATTGGGACAGGAGATAAACGCGTTGTATAAAGACATATCTCCATCGATTGTTTCCATTCATTACGGTCCGAAAGGGGATAAAGACTTTGTCGGAACAGGGGTTGTAATAGATGGAGGAAATATCGTTACGGTAATGAGATTCTTGAATGGTAAGGAAGTGTGGGTTGAGACACAGTATGGCAAAGAACTTTCTGCAGAACTGCGTGCTGCTGATTCTGAGACAGGCATTGCCGTATTGAAAGTGAAATCGAAGCTAAAGCCGGTAAGAATCTGTGACCTTAATACGCTTTCAAAAGGTGATATTCTTTTTGTTGTAGGAAACTCTTTTGGTCTTATGAATGGAATATCGATTAGCCTGTACTCAGGCAGAAGAGAGAATGGGGAATATTTGCAGCTTGGCAATTCTGTTCTTCCCGGGAATAGTGGAGCAGGGGTGTTCAATTCAGATGGCGAACTTGTCGGCATTGTGTCTTTTGCGCTCAAATCAGGTTTTGATATGGGAATTCCAGAGGGCAAAGGGATTGTAAAGAAGGAGATCCGATTAACAGTATCCCCTGAATACGGACTTTCGATGGGTATGATGGGACCAGGTGTTGTTATTCCTGTGGATAGAATGATGGGCCTTGCCAAAGAAATAATAGAGAAGGGAAAGGTTGAGAGAGGGTGGCTTGGTGTGTTTATCAAAGAAAAGGCGAATGGCATTGCGGTAACAGGTGTTGTTGAAGATAGCCCCGCAGAAAACTCCAAAATAAAAGAAGGGGATGTTATTATAAAGTATGGCGGAAAAGAGGTTAAAGACTTAGGCAGTTTCGTTGATATGGTAAAGAATACGGAACCAGGGAAAAAGATTCAAGTTCGGGTGCTGAGGGGTAAGAAGGAATTGAAATTCGATGTGAAAATAGGGGAAAGGCCATCCGAAGAAAAGAAGTTTTTCGGGCTGCGGAAATTGCTACCCCAGGTAAATATTTTTTCTGAAAGTAGTGAGATTGAGAAGATGAAAAAGGAGATGGGAGAACTTAAAAAACAACTGGAAGAAACAAGGAAAAAACTGAAAAAAGAAACCCAATGAATAAAAGAAGAACTGTAGGGTGACCAAAGACCTAAAACATAGCAAAGCATACTATGAATATAAAAAGGTGGGCTGACTAATGAGACAGCCCACCTTTGATACTTCGTAAGAAAAGTCTTAGAAGCCAAATCCAATGGAGACTCTGTGTATGAGCGAGAGTCTTCCAAGGTCTTCACCTGCGTAGTCAATATTTATCTGCTGGTTACTAAACGGGAGCATAGCACCGAAACCAAAGGCGAAACCTTCATGACCGTTCAGTTTGTCCTCAAACAGGTCGGGGTCATATTTGTATCCACCCCTGAGGGCGAACATATTATTCCAGACATATTCCATTCCAAGTCGGACAATCTCTCTTGAATCGTTTGGATGTGATGCATCGAGAGCTATTGTGAGAAGGCCGGTTTCGCTCTTTATTGCATCATATGCAAGGCCGATCTTGAAGTCCATTGGAAGCGGATATGGAGATGCTGAAATTTCCATTGGCTGACCTTTTCCACTCCAATCACCTTCTTTGAGTTCCGTACCTAACTGTCCTCCTTTGAAAACCATTTCAGGTCCAAAGTTTGTCATAACAAATGCGAGCCTTAGGTTCTTAACAAAGGAAGGACGGTAAAGGGTACCGAAATCAAGGGCTAAACCATTAGCAGCCATATCCCAGATGCTCTCCTGGACCCACTTCAGGTTCATTCCGAAAGCGAATTTGTCTGTGAAGTTTTTTGAGTAATTGAATGTTGCAGCAATACTATTGGCTCCAAAAGTTTCGCCTGTTCCTTCGGGTTTATACACTGTAGTTACATCCATTTCTCCCATTGAAAGAACGGTCAATCCAAAGCCAATATTTCCAAGCAGACCCATTGGTTTAACATAGGAAACGAAGTTGTTTCTTATGTCTAAAACCCACTCAACATCACTTACGAAAAGTTCGTTTCTGTTTACCTGTGCAGCACAGGCCGGATTCCAGTAAAGTGCTGATGGACCATCCGCAACTGCAGTAAATGCACCAGCCATTGAAGCTCCTCTGGCTCCCACACCTATCTTTAAAAATTGAGCACCTGCTGTTCCAAGTTTGGAAAATGCCGCATAAGATAGGGATGTGATGAGGAGAAGCAAAACTACCGCCAATGCAGTTCTCTTTATCATTTTATACCTCCATTCTGTAAGTTTCATTATCTTATCAGAGCAAATTTCCCTGTTTTGGTTTCTTCGTTGTTTGGCATTGAGATATGGTAGATGAATATGCCACTTGCCGGTCTTTGATCGTTGTCCGAGAGCATATCCCATTTCTCACTTCCGCCCTGAATTGCACTGGAAGCGGTTGCTTCGACCTTGTGTTCAATCGTCTTGATAAGATTCCCTGCGAGTGTGTAAATTCTGATTGTGCATTCACTTGGTAGATTCGTAAATCTCAAGATTGCGTAATCACTGCTCACTTCCCAGGGATTTCTGACAACATAGGGGTTAGGAACAACTTTTATATTGTCAAGCTTTGCAGTTCCAATTGAGAATGCTGTGGTGCCAATAGTGAAAATATTACCTTCGGAAGGAACTACTTCGCCGGAGTTGTAAACGGTCCAGACATTATTATCGCCAGGATGGTTTGACCAGTTCATTGGATATGCTTCATCCCCAAGTTTGTTGAAGTAGTATTTTACTCCGCAGATATAGAAGTATGTTCTTGAAGATAGGTTGTTAGCGCTTATATACTGCGAGTTTACTGTGGGGTTGGCCAAACTTCTGGGACCAAAACTCCAGTTATCTCCCCAGATTGTTCCAAATGGTATCATAACATTGTTTGTAACATCCCAGACTGTTGCAGTTACGCTGTCGCTGTTGATTGCTTTCCATCTGATTTCGTATGTTACACCACCTCTAAAAGCCCATAGATTCTCTATACCTGAAATCGTAAGGTTATCAGTATAGGAAGAATCAGCGAGGATTGAATCAGCGGTCATTAACATTGTCAAAGTCGCAGTAGAATCTTCGGTGATTGTTGTATTTGTGTCACTAACAACCGAAACAGTGTTGGTGATTGTCCATGTTGAATCTGCAAAGTGAATACTTATATCACCTGAATATTCGACACCATCGAATAGAGGAGAAATAAAACTTCCTGCTACGCTTAGAGCATAGACGGAATCGTATTTTGTCGTTGTTGTAACCGTATCTGCAGTCGTATCGACTGTAACGGATTCTGTTGCTGCTGTGAAACCAGAGATCAGTTCGACAAAGGCATCGATGTTTGATAGCATAAGAGAATCAGGCTGATAGTATACATCGTAGTTGTAAACAGGCAGGTCATCGGTTCCTTCTTTGATGGTTTGGAATTTGATATCGTAGGAATGCCCCGTTACCATGATTCCACCTTTTGCTGCTGCAGTGGATGTAACAGCGTTTGTAACACCTCCAGATTGCGTAACATTTGCACTTGCGTTATTTATGGTATTCCCGAAATCACTCATTGGAACGACGACAACTTCGTTTTTCCCACTTTCCTGTGATATAAAGGTCGTGTCTCCAAGTTCACCTGATGTGTTGTAATCGAATGCAGAAACACCGTAGTAATAGTCAAAACCGTTGTAGATTCCGACAGAATCAACATAGGTATACTGCATACCTGCGTCTGTTCCATTTTCTGTTCCATCGGGAAGCAGTTTGATGCCATCTTTCTTGTCGAACTCCGCAATTTCCAGCCAGTCACCTGTTTTCCCTAACTTTCTCCACACTCTGTAACCCTGAACATCATACTGTCTGTAAATTGTGTCTCCTACCGCCTGCATCGCCGGATAGTATTTGTCAGGAGTTTTCTCTGCTGTGTTATCCCAGCAGACAGTTACTTTCTCGTTCCCAGGAATAATAGCTGTGATTGAAGGTGGAGGGGACGGAGGTCCAGGTGATGCCCAGTCAAGGTCATAAAGCTGCTTTGCAGCATCACCTTCCTGTTTTAGATAAAGAAGTCCACCGGTGTTTCCGTTTGAGAACATCATTGCCATAATAAGTGTATCGGCTTCACCCGGAGCAAGGGTAAAAGGACCTGCAGACATTGCCATTCTCTTATCACTCGGGTCTACATCAGAGCTATCTCCAAATGGATTGTAGACTGGTGGGCTAATGGTAAAATCAAATCCAGCCATAACAAGGAATCGTTCTCTGTCATTACCTGCGTCTATATCCCTTGTGAATTTCTTGAAAGCGGTTAATGGAATCCTTTCTCCAGGGTAAATTATTGTATCAGGATTTGCAGGGTCCTGACCAACCTTTACAGTATCATCCGCCATAGGTCCCTGAAGAAATCTGAAACCTATGTAGTATGGTGGTAAAGCATCCCATCCTGCTTCCTGGGTTGTTGTAAAAGTATAGCCAAGACTTCTTTTTCTGTCCAGTCCAACAAGGTCGTCATCCGCATTTCCGATGTCAAGGTCACTTCCAAGTCCAACATAAATCTGTTTTACAGAATCCGTGCCTGTATTTTCAATGAAATATTCAATGAAAAGCATATTTTCAAGTAGCTTTTGAGTCCAGGCAAATGTATGTCTTGTGACAGTAATGGGAAGTGTAACATCGTCTGGAGCGCACTGTTTGCTTGCTTCATGACCATTGAACACACACCAACTGTCTTGATCACCAAGGACTATAGGTGCCCCCGTAGAATCTACATAGGGCCACACCTGATAATCAGCCGGATTGCTGCTTACATAAATCCTGTCTTCTGGATGGCTCTGGGGGTCAGCAAGATGGTCTGCATTGTGTTCTTTTGGTCCAGGAATAAACTCTTCACCCGCACCCACTGTATTGTATCCATTTACACAAACAGTATCGCCAGCGCTTGTTAGTCCGGCAATCCAGATACCAGCGCCATAAATGTATGCATTAGCGCTGCCTTTTGGCCACCAGCATCCGGATGTTCCCGCAAGATTCTGTCCGTATTGGCCATAGTTTGTAATGGATGTTTCCACCTGGTTGATTTCGATTATCTCGTTTTCGTATGCTCTTGTCCCTGGCGAGGTCTTTTTGTATGAAAAGGCATCAGTAGTCAGTAGAAGAAGAAGGGAGCAAGAGAGCATCATTACCAAGAGAAACTTTCCTGCTTTTGGGCTTATCATCATAGCCTCCGTTTTTGGTTTTGTGTTTTAGGTTAAAAACTTACGCTGATTCCGACATGGATTTTTCTCGGGTCTCCATAGAGATACGGGTCGTTAAGTAAGTCTTCATATGCCAACTTGTACGAATCGTACCATTCCTCTTGGGTAAGTTCTCCATTGTCATCGAAATCCCTTCTTTCATCATATTTGCTGTGGTCTGATGGTATAACATCAGTAACATCAGATGGCCAGGTTGTTGAAATGTATCCGTCAAATGTTGAGAGCTTCATATTGTCGTTCGTCTTTCCTGTTTCAGGATAAACATTCACGACATTCTCTATGTTGAGCAGATTAGTTATTTCAGCAAATACAGAGTAATTCAGGTTCCACATTCTCATAGATTTTGCAATCTTCAAATCTGTTGTCCAGTTCCAGGGCATACGTTCTCCATTGATCTCTCCTATTATCAACTGGGATGTATTGCGCTTCGTGTAGGGAAGTCCGCTTGAAACACTTGTTAGAACATTGATGTTTATGTCCTCTAACGGATAAATGGTGCCCATTGTGGGACCGGTCTCTTCTGGAACTCTGAAATTAACCTCTGCGGACATAAGATGTCTCTGGTCAAATTCAAGAGCATAATCGGTTTTTGGCATAGGAACAGCTTCTCCTGTAACAGGGTCAACAGGTACATTTGCAATGTAATCATAGTAAGCCTGTGTTCCATAAGAACCAGTTCCTTTTGCCTGTGATAGTGTATAAACTAATTTTCCTGAAAGGAATTTTGTCGCCCTTTTTGAAAGGCTGAATTCCGCTCCTTTGACATTACCGTAATCTTCTGTAACAAATTGGGTGTATGTGTTGGGCAATGCAGGAACGAATCTAACTCCAATCAAGTCATAAAGGTCTTTATAGTAAACCGTTACAAACAGCGCAGCATCAGGTGCGAGCTGGTGTGCAAGACCAATTTCATAAGAGGTTGTTTGCTGAGCACTGATGTCAGGATTTCCTATTCTCGTCCATCCACCTGACGCAGTCGCAATATTGGTTTCTATGCCATCATATAGGCGGATTAATCTGGGAATCTGGAAGAATTGTCCATAGGATACATGCAATACGGTATTTTCAGTAACCGGGAATGAAACACCGAGTCTTGGGCTGAACTTGTATTTTGGCTGAGCATCTTCTTTACCAAGGATTATTCTGGTTGGGTCTATGTATTTCTGCGCATTTGCATCAAGATAATCTCCCCTGATTCCTATGTTGACGATGAATCCGGGATATTCCATCTTGTCCTGAACATACATTGCACCTTGCACTGGGTTGTATGCATAGTCGTCAAAATACAGGCATTTAGAGAGGTCGTGAGTTAATCGGGCTTGCTCACTTATCGTATTGGCAATGTAACCGCCGTAGTGACGCTCTGCTGTGTGTTTAATACCCTCCAACCCAGCTTTTAGCTGGTGATGGTCTGTAATCTGACTTGTTATGTCGAATTTACCATCTATATAGGAGGATAGCCTTTCGGTCCAGTTTCCTCCTCCGCTATTCCCAAAGGCAAAGTTATTACCTGACTGTCCATTTACACCCCAGGGGTAGTAGTAGTTATCTTTATCTTTTGCATAGTAATCGAGACTATCTTTGGATGCTCCGCGCTGCCCTGAACTCGTCACTTCATCGATGTCATAATTCCACCAATCTAAGAACTCAATATTTTCCCAGAGACTTCTATCTTCCTCAAAGACCATATCCCTTGTTCCTTCCCATCTGTGAGTGCTGAAATAAGCGACATTAAGGGTGTAGAATGTTGACTGGGAAAGGACTTGGTTAAGCGTAAAGTGTCCTTGTTGAGCACTTGTTAAAACCGCTACTCTTTCGAAAGGTGGTTTGTACTTATCATCTTGCTCGCTCCATTGTGATTCGCCAGGTAGTCCAAAGGTGCCACAATATTGACCATACTGGGTTCGTGTTGTGAATCCACTTGTTGTTATACGGATTTTAGGACCGACCTGGTATGATACCTTGGCATTCAAAGAATAATAATCTCTGTCCGTATTGGACAGTGGGAAGTAGTATGAATTTTGATGGTCTCTTGCCGTAAGTTCAGATGATAGGAAATAAGATAAACCTTTTACTCCTGGAACAGGTCCACCAAAGTTGAGTTCACCTCTATGAAAACCTTCATATAGACCTCCTCCACTTGGACCAACTTCGTAACCGTTCACAAGATATTTCTCATTATCATTCTTAAAAGGAAAATCTGTTGTATATCTTAAGAAACCTTCTGTCTTCCTTCCTTCCTTTGTTACGAGGTTTACTATTCCACTCATTGCCTGTCCATATTCTGCATTGAAACCACCTGTCTGGACAACTACTTCTTTTATGGCGTTCATATTAACCTGAGCGCCAGCCTGTCCAGTAATTGCATCGTTTATGGACATACCATCAACCATATAGACTATTTCGTCAGCTCTTCCACCTCTGATGTGTAAACCTTCAGTTGCACCACTGGCACCACCTGCGGAATTAAGCACACCTGCCTGTTCTGAGATAACATCATTGTAGTTGTGCGCAATTCTGTTTTCCATTTCCTCTGAGGTGACAAAATGTGTGGTCGATGTTACATCTTTTTTAACCATTGGTCTCTTGGCAACGACAACAACTCCTTCAACTTTTATGACCGTTTGTGAGAGTTCGAAATGGATGGTTGTAGTAAAATCCTGAATTACTTGCACACCGGTTTTTGTTACCGGTTTATAACCAATCATTGTTGCCGTGAGAGAATATGTTCCTACAGGAACATTAATAACGAAATATTGACCGCTCGTGTTTGCTGCTGCTCCCATCGATGTGCCTGTGATAACCACATTGACACCGGGAAGTATCTCACCTGTATTTGCATCGATTATCCGTCCCATAATCTTTCCTGTAACTCCAGCAAAGACGCTCGAGATGGAGAAAAGCAAAAGGAGAGTAATCAAGAACGGTATCTTTATGAATCTTTTTGCCTCGTTGTTCATGGCATACTCCTTTCGTTAACCATTATCTCAGAACCAGAAGTTTCTTGGTTGCTCTAAAATTACCTGCGTTCAGCCGATAGAAGTAAACACCCTGGGCTACACTCTTGCTATTGTTGTCTTGACCATTCCAGAGCACATTTTTGTATCCTGGTTCCTCTACACCATTAATAAGTGTTTTTACAAGTCGTCCCGCTGAGTTATAGATTCTCAGTGACACGTTTGTTTTTTTAGGAATTGAATAAAGAATATTGGTTCTGTTGTTGAATGGATTAGGTCTATTCTGAGAAAGGGCGAAAATCTTCGGCATATCCGGGATTCCCTTATCTTCGGATGTAATCTTGATTGCCGTTCCGAACCAGGTCAACACATTTCCTAAAACTGTAATCTGGTCTGTTTTTGGTAGAGAGACATACATAAATGGTAAGAATACAACCTTGTTTGTTGAATCAGACCATCTTACACCGCGAA
>Ga0307380_10009638_pt1 | contig 12242 bp, 9 predicted proteins | sample UN3MG_FD_202239 | JGI IMG/M metagenome (GOLD analysis project Ga0307380, IMG submission 202239) | Soil microbial communities from Risofladan, Vaasa, Finland - UN-3 | ecosystem: Environmental > Terrestrial > Soil > Coastal area > Acid sulfate soil | place: Finland: Risofladan, Vaasa | collected... | reverse complement strand
CCGCTTAAGCGCCTCTGCCGCGACATCTGGAATTGGTCATGGCCGGGCGGCAACGTCCGGCCATTTCCTTGTCTAGCGCCATGCCGTCCCGTCAGAGCGCGGGCGCCGGGGCCAACACCTCGATCTGCTCAGGGTGCGTGGCGGCGATCATCGGCCCGTTCCACCATTCGACGACGCCCCGCACGCGGACCCGCGTGCCGGGTAACCGCGCAAGGTCAAGCCCTGACGCCTCGGAGGCCGCCAAGTCCCTCCGCGCGATGGTGATGGTAAAGTCACTTCGCCAGTCTTGCGTGAAGTTCACATAGATGAGCTTCCGCCCCTCGCCCACCGCGTGGACCGTGCCCTCGACCAGTTGATAGCTGTGGGTGAGACGCCCCAGGCGCTCCACGTCGGCCGCGTCCTGCACGCGATAGGCCCAGGAGAGCGCCAGACCCGGCGCCGGGCCTGACGCGCCTCCTCCTCCCGCGCCAAGAGCTCAGTCACGCAGGCGCGCGTATCGGATAGCGAATAGACCTGGGCCAAGCCGCGGGCGACGAGGTTGTCCTGCAGCCAGACCCGGTCCTCGCCCCGCAGCACGGTGACCTGGGCCAGGACATGGCCGTACCGGTCCTCCCGGCGTTCGTCGAATCGGAGCTCGACCTCGGCGCCGGAGAGGAGACCTGACAGCCCGGCTTTGGCCTCCGCCACGAAGAGCCAAAAATTCTCGCCCTTCCAGCCGAGCGGCGGCGCCGGCGCCTTGACGCCGAGCAGCCTGACCTTGCGGCCGTCGGTGAGTTCAAGCGTCTCGCCATCCTCGACCGAGGCGACAGTTGCCGTCTCACCCGCCGGCAGATCGCAAGCGACGGAGAGCGATGTACCGAGCAGCAGCGCCCCCATGACGACCAGCCCGGAGCACGCAATCCGTCTTCTCCCGGAGGGGCTCACGGCGCGGTCGGAAGCGACCTGATGCCGAAAATGGCGATGGCGCCCTTGCCCTTGACCTCGATCTCGCCTAACGACTCGCCGTGGAACCCGGGGGACAGCTGCTGCCAGATTTCCTCCGTGGCTGCCACGCTGCCTGATGCGCCCATGCCGACCATGCGCGCGGCGACATTGACCGTGTCGCCCCAGATATCGAATTGATAGCGCTCCTGGCCGACGACGCCGGCGACCACGGGCCCGGCATGGACGCCGACCCTGACCTCCCAGCCGAGATGCGCGTCGATCAGGGTCGAGGCCATCTCCAAACCACAGCGCACAGCCGAGCCGATCGGGTCTTCGATCTCATGCAGCAGGCCCGCCGCCGCCATGAAGCCGTCGCCGATGGTCTTGATCTTTTCCAGGCCGTGCTTCGCGGTCACGCGTTCGAAGATGACGAACAGCGCGTCGAGCCGCGACACGACCTCTTCGGGCTCATGCTGATCGCAATAGGCGGTGAAGTTGGTCACGTCGCAGAACAGCACGGCGACATTCTCGTAGCGGCGCGGGATCACGGTCCCGTAACTGCGAATTTCGTCGGCGGCCTTTTTCGGCAGTAGCGCGTGCAGCAATTGGTCGGCCTGCGCGCGCGCCTCTTGCGCTTCGCTGACGGCCTCCTGCAGCGCCAACTGCGTCTTGACCCTGGCAAGCACGATCGGCGCGGAGAACGGCTTGTGAATGTAGTCGACGGCGCCGACTTCGAAGCCCTTCTCCTCATCGGCCGAGTCGGTTTTCGCCGTCAGGAAGATGACGGGAATCTCAGCCGTCTCCGGGTTGGCCTTGAGCCGGCGGCAAACCTCGTAGCCGTCCATCCCCGGCATCATCACGTCGAGCAGGATCAGGTCCGGCTTCTCGGGACCCATGGCGATCGCCATGGCCTTCTCGCCATTGGTCGCCACCTTGGTGCGAAACAGGTCCTTGAGCACCCCCGACACCACAGTGACGTTGGTCGGCGTATCGTCGACCACGAGCACCAGCTTGCGGTGAGAGCTCAACATCACGGTCCCTCGATATTCAGCGACAGGCGCGAGGCGATCGCCGACAGGCATTTGAGCGCCGCGTCGAACTCGAAATTGCCCACCTGGTCAGAAAGAGCTTTGACTTCCGCCGGGGTCAGCACACCGGCAAGCTGCGGCTTGACCTCGATCATAAAGTCCGTGGCCTCCCCGTCGTCGCTTTCTAGAAGTTTCCTGAGACGGGTGAGCGGTCCGGCCAGCGCTGCAGGGTCGCCTGTCCGCTTCGTGCCGTTGCCGTCGATCTCGGCGGGAAGCGCGATCTGGATCGACTTAACCACCGGGTCGAGGGTGAGCGACAGCGTCCGCAGCGTGTCCTCCGCATCCCTGCCCATCCGCACGGCAGCCTCCGTCTCGGCCGCGGCAGCAGCCAGCGGCGCCGCGCCCAGCGTCGCGGCAGCACCTTTCAGCGAATGGGCGGCGCGCTCGGCGGTCGCCGCATCGCCGTTCGAGAGCGCCAAACGGATGTCTTCTACCGTACCGCCCTGGCGTTCGGCGAATTTGCGCAACAGCGCCGCATAGCGCTTGCGGCTGCCGCCAGTGAGGCGCAAGCCCTCGTCGACATCGAGCCCTTTGACGTCCAAGTCCTTGCCGCCGCGGGCGTTTGCCGCCGGCTTGGCTGCCTGGCTTTCAGAGGTCTCGCTCGTGTCGGGCCGGCGGATCCAGCGCAATAGCGTGCCGAACAGCCGATGGGGATCGATCGGCTTGGCGATGTGATCGTTCATGCCCACGTCCAGGCACAAATCTCGGTCGGACGACAGTGCATTCGCCGTCATGGCGATGATGGGCAGGTCCTGGAAGCGCCGGTCGGAGCGCAAGATCCGCGTGGCGGCGACGCCGTCCATCACCGGCATCTGCATGTCCATCAGCACGGCGTCATAGTCGTTCTTCTCGATCAAGCGGATGGCCTCCTCGCCGTTTTCGGCCAGATCGACGAAGACGTCGGCGTCTTCGAGCTGGCCCATGGCCACCTCTTGATTGATCTCGTTGTCCTCGACCAGGAGGATCCGCGCACCGCGCAAGCGAGCGACGTCGAATGACGGCCAGGCCGACGCCGGCTCGACCGGCCCGCCGTCGCCTCCCAGAGCGACAACCGCCGTGTCGAACAGGATCGATGACGTGACCGGCTTGATCAGCACGTTCTCGAACCCACTCTCCTCGGCCTGCTTCAGCACCTCCTCACGTCCGTAAGCCGTGACCATCACCAGATGGGGCAGCTTTGAACCATCGGACAGCGCCCGGATGCGCTTGCCGGTCTCAATGCCGTCGAGGCCGGGCATTTGCCAATCGACGAAGGCGATCTCGTAGCGCTTGCCGCCCTTATCGGCCTGGCGCAACATCTCTAATGCTTCCTCGCCCGACGCCGCCTCGTCGGCCGTGAAGGTCATATTGGTGAGCATATTCGCCAACACCGTCCGTGCATGCGAGTTGTCGTCGATGACGAGGACGCGCCGGCCGCGCAAGTCCGACTGCAGCAGACGTGGACGGGGCGCCGCCGAGCTCTTGCCGAGGCGCGCGGTGAAGCGGAACACGCTGCCCTTGCCCGGCTCGCTCTCCACCTGGACGGAACCTCCCATCAGCTCGGTGAGCTGTTTGGAGATGGCAAGTCCAAGGCCGGTCCCGCCATAGCGGCGGGTGGTCGAGGCGTCCGCTTGCTCGAAGGCCTGGAACAGGCGGGCGACCTGATCCGGGGTCATGCCGATGCCGGTATCGGTGACCGAGAACGCCACGAGCTGACTGTCGTCGCAATCCTCGATCACGCGCACCTGCACCCAGATCTCGCCGGTCTCGGTGAACTTGACGGCGTTGGAGCAAAAATTGATCAGGATCTGTCCGAGCCTCAAGGGATCGCCCATGAAATGGGCCGCGACCCGCGACTCGACGTCGAAGATCAGCTCGAGCCCTTTGGCCGAGGCCTTCTCGGACATCAGGTTCCCGACATTCTCCAGCACCTTGTCGAGATCGAAATCGATATTCTCGATCGACAGCTTGCCCGCCTCGATCTTCGAGAAGTCGAGAACATCGTTGATGATGCCGAGCAGGTGCTGGCCTGAGCTTTTGATCTTCATCACATAGTCGCGCTGGCGCGGGCTCAAATCCGTCTTCAGCGCGAGATGGGACAGGCCGATAATGGCGTTCATCGGGGTCCTGATCTCGTGGCTCATATTGGCGAGGAAGATGCTCTTCGCCTCGTTGGCCTCGAGCGCCGCCTCGGTCGCCTTGGCCAGATCTACCTGCGAGGCCTGAAACGCCTGCTCCGCCGCCTTGCGCTCGTCAATATTGCTCCACGATCCGACCACCTCGACCGGTTTTCCCTTCTTGTCGCGAATGAGCTGCTGCTCATCGCTGAGCCAGCAATAAGTGCCGTGCTTGTCGAGGAAGCGGTACTCGATGAGATTCATGCCCTTGTCGAAGACTTCGGACTGCTGCGCCTCGGCCTTGGCAAGATCGTCGGGATGCACGTGGGCGCGCCAGAAATCAGCGCCCTCCAGATACTCCTCCGGGGCATAGCCAAGCAGGCGCTGAATGTTGGGGCTTATGAAGGTCGGCGTGAAATCGCCGCTGGCCTTGAAGCTATAGATGACCACCGGAGCCACATCGAGCAGCAGGTCGAGCCGCTCCCGCGCCGCCGCCCGGGCGACCTCCGCCTCCTTGCGCTCGGTCACATCGGTCCACGAGCCGGCGATCTCGATCGCCGCGCCGGACTGGTCGCGCACCACCTGCTGCCGGTCGTGAACCCAGAAATAGGAGCCATCGGGACGGCGGATGCGATATTCCATCGAGCGCGTGTCGTGCTCGAACATCACGTCGACCCACGCATTGATGCGCGGGACGTCCTCCGGATGAACGAAGTCGCGCCACAGATAAGGGTTCGCCAGATATTCGCGGGGCGTGCAGCCGAACAGGCGCTTGATGCTGTCGCTGACGAAAGTCGGTTCGTAGTCGCCTTGGGCCGAGCGGCAATAGATCACCGCGGGAGACGTATTGAGCAGGCGGCCGAGATGCGCGTGCGCCGAGGCCTGCACCTCGGCGATATGTTCCAGGCTCCGCTTCTCCTGCTGGCGAACCGCCTGGCAGAGCGCCTGTTCGATGAGGAGCGCGATGGCCTCGGCGTCGGCGACCGCCGGATCCACGCCCAGCACGCGCAGGACCGCGCCGGCGACCGTCCCCGCTTCGTCCTTAGCGGCCGACATGACTGACACCCTCCCGGAGGCAACCTTCGGTAGCGCCCCTCCGAGTTAGCAGCGTAACGCCTTCCAGCGGTTGTGCAAATGGGACCGCAATGCTGGAGAGCGTCCGCCCCGGCCTGCGTCGGACGCTTGCCGCCTCAGGGAAGCGCCCGTTTCCCGGGTTGCGGGCGACCCAAGCCTCCTCTACATCCAGCTGAAGCTATCCAAACGGCCCCGTAGCTCAGTCGGATAGAGCATCAGATTCCTAATCTGAGGGTCACTGGTTCGAATCCAGTCGGGGTCACCATTTAGATCAGATGCTTAGAGATAGAAGCGCAGACTGCAGGGTCTGGCAGGCTCCGACTGCGTCACTTTCGCGCCGGCAGCAAGCACGACGCGGGCAGAGGACGGCTGGCGACCTCCCGCAGGGCAAAGCTCGACTTCAGTCGGGCCACGCCCGGGAGCCGTGACAGTTCCTCTTTGTGAATGCGCTCGAAATCGGTGAGGTCGCGCGCCAGCACCGTGACGAAATAGTCGTCCTCGCCTGACATCAAGTGACAGGAGACGACCGACGGCGCGAGCGTGATCGCCTCCTCGAAGGCCTTGAGCAGGTCCTCATTCTGGCTCTTGAGGCTGATCTGCACGACAACGGTCATGCCGAGACCGAGCGCGTGGCGGCTGAGCCGCGCCTGGTAGCCCTCGATGACGTGTCTTTCTTCGAGCGCGCGAATGCGCCGGGCGATCGCCGTGGCAGACAGCGGAATACGCTCGGCGAGGTCGACCTGGCTTTGACGCCCATCCTCCAGTAGGGCGCCAAGGATCGCGCGATCCAGCGCATCTAGCTCAAGTTCTTTCATTTACCTGCGCCCCAAAGGCTCTTCGAGCTTGATTATAGCAAAAACTGGGAGATTTGACTGAGAAAGCGCCGAGTACCTTAGCGCGAAAAATGCCAATCTTTCGCACCAAAAACCGCACCCTTAATGGAGTGGATCATGCACATCGGTGTCCCGACGGAGATCAAGAACAACGAGTTTCGCGTGGGGCTCGTACCCAGCTCGGTTCGCGAACTGACGGCGCGTGGCCACGACGTCGTGGTCCAGGCCGGCGCGGGCGCCGGGATTATCGCCGACGACACGACCTACGAGAAGGCCGGAGCGCAAATCCTGCCGACGGCGGACGCAGTGTTTGCCGCCGCCGACATTATCGTCAAGGTCAAGGAGCCGCAGGCGGTCGAGTACCGCCGGCTAAAGCCACACCAGATACTCTTTACCTATCTTCACCTCGCCCCGGATCCGGAACAGGCGCGCGGGCTCATGCAGTCCGGCGCGACGGCCATCGCTTATGAGACAGTTACCGATTCCGCCGGAGGCCTTCCGCTCCTCGCCCCGATGAGCGAGGTCGCTGGCCGTCTGGCCATCGAGGCCGCCGCGATTGCACTTCGCCGTCCAACGGGCGGCCGCGGCGTGCTTATGGGCGGCGTCCCAGGCGTGCGTCCGGCCAAGGTCGTGGTGCTTGGCGGCGGTGTCGTCGGCACACATGCCGCCCGCATGGCCGCCGGCCTCGGTGCCGAGGTGTCAATCATCGACCGTTCGCTGCCGCGCCTGAGGCAGCTCGACGAGCTGTTCGAGGGACGCGTGCGCACGCTTGCCTCGACCTTGGACACCGTCGAGACCGAAGTGCTCGGCGCCGACGTGGTGATCGGGGCGGTGCTGATCGCCGGCGCTAGCGCGCCGAAACTCGTCCGCAGGGACATGCTCGGCCAAATGAAACGCGGCGCCGTGCTTGTCGATGTTTCCATCGACCAGGGCGGCTGTTTCGAGACGTCGCGCCCCACGACGCATGCTGATCCGACGTTCGAAATCGACGGCATCATTCACTACTGCGTGGCGAACATGCCCGGCGCCGTGCCCGTCACGTCCGCCCAGGCGCTCAACAACGCAACGCTGCCATTCGTCCTCAAGCTTGCAGACAAGGGCTTGGCGGCACTCGACGAGGATCCCCATCTGGCCGCGGGAGTGAATGTCCGCGGCGGCCGGATCACGCACGAAGCCGTCGCCGCCTCGCTCGGCTTTGGACATGCTCCGGCGGAGCGGGTTGCCCTGGCCGCGGCGTAATCTTATCCCCGGACGCAAATCCCTCCGCGTCCGTCGCCGGTCCGCTTCTCCCCCTCGAAGCGGACCGGCATATTATTTCAAGCTGGGAAAATTGAACTCGGCGCCGCCGCGAATACCGGTCGGCCAACGCGCGGTCACGGTCTTGAGCCGCGTGTAGAAACGCACCCCTTCCGGTCCGTAGACCGCATGATCGCCGAACAGGGAGCGCTTCCAACCGCCGAAGGAATGATAGGCGACCGGCACAGGGATCGGCACGTTGATGCCGACCATGCCAGCCTCGATCTGATCGGCAAATGCGCGGGCGACGTCGCCGTCGCGGGTGAAGATCGCGGTGCCGTTGCCGTATTCGTGGCTATTGACGAGATGGGCGGCTTCTTCATATCCGCCGGCTCGGACAACGGCCAGCACGGGACCGAAGATCTCGGTCTTGTAGATGGTCATGTCCTTAGTCACGTGGTCGAACAGCGACCCGCCGAGAAAAAATCCGCGCTCGTAACCCTGTAGCTCGAGCCCGCGGCCGTCGACCACGAGTTCGGCGCCTTCCGTGACGCCCTGACCAATAAGGCCCGAGATGCGGTCCCGCGCCTCCGCCGTGATGACGGGACCCATCTCGGAGTCGGAATCGGTGGCGGGCCCCACCTTCATCATGCGAATTTTCGGGGCAAGCGCTTCGACGAGCTGGTCGGCGGTCCTCTCGCCCACGGGAACCGCCACCGAGATGGCCATGCAGCGTTCGCCGGCGGACCCGAAGGCCGCGCCCATCAACGCATCGACGGCCTGGTCCATATCGGCGTCCGGCATCACGATCATGTGGTTCTTGGCGCAGCCCAGGGCCTGCACGCGCTTGCCGGAGGCGGCGCCCCGCCGATAGACGTGCTCGGCGACCGGCGTCGAGCCGACGAAACTCACCGCCTGGACGTCGGGATGATCGAGAAGCGCATCGACCGCCTCCTTGTCGCCGTGCACGATGTTGAGCACGCCTGGGGGGAAACCCGCTTCCTGGAACAGCTCCCAGATCAGCATCGGCGCGGACGGATCGCGCTCCGACGGCTTGAGCACAAACGTATTTCCGCAGGCGATGGCGACCGGATACATCCACATCGGCACCATGGCAGGAAAGTTGAACGGCGTGATGCCGGCGACGACGCCGAGCGGCTGGCGATCCGACCAGCTGTCGATCTCGGGGCCGACATTGCGGCTGTACTCTCCTTTGAGTAGGTGTGGAATGCCGCACGCGAAGTCGACAACGTCAATGCCGCGGGCGAGCTCGCCGAGCGCGTCCGCATGCGTCTTGCCGTGCTCCTTCGATATGGCGCGGGCGATATCGTCGGCGTGGCGCTCCAGCAACTCCTTGAAGCGGAACATGGGCCTGACCCGCTTGAGCGGCGGTGTCGCAACCCACGGCCCGAAAGCCCTGGCCGCCGCCGCTACGGCCTCGGCAACCTCATCGACGGTCGACAGCTTCAGGCTTGCGATCTGCTCGCCGGTGGCGGGATTTTAAACCGGCGCGACGCACGAGGACCGCGACGTGATCTTGCGTCCATTGATGGCGTTCTGGATCGTTTCCATCAGCGGGACTTAAGCGGTGGCTTTGAGAACGCGGGAGAGAAGATCGATCAGCTGGTCGATCTCCTCCTTCTCGATGATCAGCGGTGGCGACATCGCGATGATATCGCCTGTCGAGCGGACGAGCAGACCCCGATTGAAGGCTTCGACGAATACGTCATATGCGCGCTTCGACGGCTCGCCGAGGATCGGCTCGAGCTCGATGGCGCCGATCAGGCCGATGTTCCGTATATCGATGACGTAAGGTAGCCCCTTGAGGGAGTGGATGCCATCCTCCCAGTAGGGCGCCAGTTCCGCCGCCCGCGTCAGCAGCCCCTCCTCCTTGTACGTTTCGAGCGTACCGATGGCCGCCGCGCAAGAGACGGGATGGCCGGAATAGGTGTAGCCGTGGAAGAAATCGATCACATCCTCGGGGCCGTTCATGAAAGCCTCGTGGACCTTCTTTTTTACCAGCACTGCGCCCATGGGAATGGTGCCGTTGGTGAGGCCCTTGGCCGTGGTGATGAGGTCCGGCGAAACGTCGAAATAGTCGGCGCCGAAAGGCGTGCCCAGACGGCCGAACGCGGTAATGACCTCGTCGAAGATCAGCAGGATGTCGTGCTTAGCGCAAATCGCCGCCAGCCGCTTGAGATAGCCCTTGGGCGGTATCAGCACGCCCGTCGAGCATGCGACCGGCTCGACGATGACGGCGGCGATGGTCGAGGCGTCATGGAGCGCCACGAGCCGTTCCAAATCGTCGGCCAACTCGGCGCCGTGCTCGGGCTCACCGCGGATGAACGCATTCCGGGACAAGTCATGGGTGTGGCGAATGTGGTCGACGCCGGTCAGCAGCGTGCCGAACATCTTGCGATTGCTGGCGATGCCGCCCACCGACGTGCCGCCGAAATTGACTCCGTGATAGCCGCGCTCGCGGCCAATCAGCCTGACCTTGGTCGCATTGCCCTTCGCCCGATGATAGGCGAGCGCCATCTTGAGCGCGGTCTCGACCGACTCCGATCCCGAGTTGGTGAAGAACACATGGTCGAATCCGGGCGGGGCAATGTTGACGAGCTTGGAGGCGCACTCGAACGCCTTGGGATGACCGATCTGGAACGAACCCGCGAAGTCGAGTTCGCCGACCTGTTTGCGGATCGCCTCGACGATCTTCGGCCGGCAGTGACCGGCATTGACGCACCACAATCCCGACGTGCCGTCGAGAATGCGCCGTCCGTCGTCGGTCGTGTAATGCGTGCGTTCGGCGCTTACGAGAAGACGGGGCGCCTTCTTGTATTGGTGGTTCGCCGTAAACGGCATCCAATACGCTTCGAGATCGTTGGTCGTGAGCCTGGCGCTCATGGTGGCCTCGTCAGCTGAGCATGTGTTGAATATAGAAAGTTCGTTGGGTGGCTCAGCCTTGCAGCACGACCGGGCTCGTCCCGCCCCAACTGACCCAGACCTTCTCGCCCCAGCCAAAATCATCCTGGTCGAACCGGGAGCGATTGGGACGCGATATCCGGATCAGCGTCCCGTTGGCAAGCTGTACGTGAAAGATCGAGAAATCGCCGAGATAGGAGATTTCCTTGATCTCCCCTTTGGCGACATTGTGCGCCGCCGGGCACTCCGGCACCGAAGGTGGCGCATCCGAGTCCTTGTGCAAGTTCATCTTTTCGGGGCGGACCGCGACCCAGACCTTGGAAGACTCCTGGCCGAGAACGGCGTGGGGAACATGGATGCGATGCGGCTCCAGCTCGGGGCAGGCGACGATCGCTTCGTCAGGCTTATCGTCGATCAGCTTCCCTTCGAACATGTTCACCGAACCGATGAAGTCGGCGACGAAGCGCGACGCCGGAAATTCGTATAGGTCGGACGGCGTGCCGAGCTGCGCGATCGAGCCCTTATTCATGACCGCGATACGGGATGCGATCGCCAGAGCCTCGTTCTGGTCATGGGTGACCATGATGAACGTGATGCCCACCTTCTGTTGCAACTGTGAAAGCTCGAAGCGCATGGCCTCGCGCAACTTGGCGTCGAGCGCCGAGAGCGGCTCGTCCAGCAGCAGGACCTTCGGCTTCTTGACCAACGCACGGGCCAGCGCCACGCGTTGTCGCTGACCGCCCGAAAGCTGGTCCGGCTTGCGGTCGGCAAGCCGCCCGAGCTGCACCAGTTCCAAGGCTTCCTGCACGCGGTCCGCCCGCTGCGGCTGAGGCACGCGGTCGATCTTGAGCCCGTAAGCGACGTTATCCGCGACCGTCATATGCGGGAACACGGCATAGGACTGGAACACCATGTTCACGGCGCGCTTGTTGGGCGGGATGTCCCCCATGTCTTGACCGTCGATCAGGACCCGGCCCTCGGTCGGCACTTCGAGACCCGCAAGCATGCGCAACAAGGTCGTCTTGCCGCAACCCGACGGACCGAGCAGCGCGAAGAACTCGCCGGGCTCGATGTCGAGGGTGACATGGTCCACGCCGATCGTGGATCCCCACCGCTTGCAGGTGTTGCGGAAGCTGATGATTGGCTTGACGGCCGCTTCAGTCCCGCCGGGCGATACTTGGTCCACGTTCATCATCCCTCTAAGGCTATTTTTGCCCCCTGCCCTGCATCAGCATCATCAGGGCCATGAGCACGATGGTCACAAGGATCAGCATGGTCGATGCGGCGTTGACTTCGGGAGTCACCGAGAAGCGCAGCATCGAGTAGACCTTCACCGGGAAGGTGACGGTATCGGGCCCCGACGTGAAGAACGTGATCACGAAGTCGTCGAGCGACAGCGTAAATGACAACAGCGCACCCGCGATCAGCGCAGGTTTGAGATGAGGCAGCAGCACATCGCGGAACGCCTGCCAGTCATTGGCGCCGAGGTCGCGCGCAGCCTCCTCCTGTTCCGTATTGAAGCTGGCGAGCCTGGCACGAACCACCAGCGCGACGAAGGGAAAGCAGAACGACACGTGGGCGATGATGATAGAGCCGAGACTGAGCGGCCAAATGAGATTGTTCGGCCAGGGCAGAACGCGGGTGAAGAACAGGAGCATCGAAACGCCCATGCAGATTTCGGGCACCACGATCGGAAGGGTAAAGGCGCCCTCCACGGCCGTCTTGCCGAAGAAGCGGTAGCGCCACAACAGAATGCCGGCCAGCGCCCCGATGACAAGGGAGATCAGCGTGGCGAACAACGCAATCGTCAGCGAGTTGGCAAAGGCGATCAACAGGTCTTCGTTGTTGAAGAGCTTTTCGTAGTATTTGAGGGTGAAGCCACGCCAGACGATATTGCGCTTGCTGTCGTTGAAACTGAAGACGATGAGCGCGACGAGCGGCGCATATAGGAAGAAGAATACGACGGAGAGCCAAAGCTTCATCTGCCAGGCGCGATTATATTCGAGGGGTGCGCGTCGCGTGGCCATGTCCTAGATCCCGTGACCGCCATCGGTGGTTTTGCCGCGAGT
>Ga0307380_10009636_pt1 | contig 12243 bp, 10 predicted proteins | sample UN3MG_FD_202239 | JGI IMG/M metagenome (GOLD analysis project Ga0307380, IMG submission 202239) | Soil microbial communities from Risofladan, Vaasa, Finland - UN-3 | ecosystem: Environmental > Terrestrial > Soil > Coastal area > Acid sulfate soil | place: Finland: Risofladan, Vaasa | collected... | reverse complement strand
CCGGCCGGCAAGAAGATGGGCCACGCCGGCGCGATCGTCTCGGGTGGCAAGGGCACGGCGCAGGGCAAGATGGACGCGCTCGCAGCCGCCGGTGTGAAGGTCGGGCTCAACCCGACCGAAGCCGGTAAACTGATGGCGGAGATCGTCACCTCGCTCTGACGGCTGCTCGTGAAATCGTTGCGGAACTATTCCGCAACGATTTCACGAGAACGACTCACCCCTCCGGCGGGGCAGGCGGTGCGGGCGGCGCGGCTGGTGGGGCCGGAGGCGCTGGCGGGGGCGACGGAGGAGCCGGTGGCGCGGGCGGCGCGGCTGGTGGGGCCGGAGGAGCGTCTGCGACCTCGCCCTTGGCGAAGCTCGACTTGAGCTTGTCGACGTCGGTGAGGTCCTTGAGGGTGCCACCCGACGCCTGGAAGTTCAGGTAGGCGCCGGCGGTCGCGACGAGCCCGGACAGCACCGACAGGATCATGCCGATGCCGCGCCCGACATCGCCCCCGGCTGATTCGATCACGTCCTTGCCGTCGATCGGATTGAAGATGATCCGGATCAGCAACAGCAATGCGGCGAGCCCGGTGGCAACCAGCAGGATCAGCGGCCACGGAGCCTGGTCATCTGACAGGACGCCTTGCACGAGGAGCACCGCGATCACCGCACTGGCGATCACGAGGAACCACGGGATCGTGCCGGTGAAGAAGAAGTCGAAGACGTTGCCACCTGAGCTGGAGAAGCCGAACCCGGACACCGTCACCCAGTTGAAGAAGCCGAACACGAAGATGCCGATACCGCCTCCGATCATGAGCCAATCGGATGTCTTGAATCTGCTGAAGTCCATGTGAATCCCCTCCGGAACTGCGGGTGTGCGGTTCTCCCCGCAATCGACCGTAGTCCCGGTGCCGCCGCAGGGCGTGCACTCCGCTCCCTGTGAGGGTGGCGCGTCATGTGTCGTGGCGGTGACGCGTTGGCTACGGTCCTCTTCGTGCCCACTGCTCTGCTCTCCGTCTACGACAAGTCCGGCATCGTCGAGTTTGCCGAATCACTGCACCGCTTGGGGTGGTCGCTCGTGTCGAGCGGCGGGACCGCACGGGCGATCGCAGATGCCGACGTGCCGGTCACCGACGTTGCCGAGTTGACGGGTCTCCCGGCGATCCTCGGCCACCGCGTCGTAACGTTGCACCCGAAGATCCACGGGGGCATCCTCGCCGACCCGACCGACGCCGAGCACGTCGCCGACATGGAGCACCACGGCATCGAACCGATCGACCTCGTCGTGGTCAACCTCTACCCCTTCTCGTCCGACCCGAGCATCGAGCTGATCGACATCGGCGGTCCGGCCATGGTGCGTGCAGCGGCCAAGAACCACGCACACGTCGGGGTCCTCGTCGACCCCGCCGACTACGAGTCGGTGCTCATCGAACTCCGTGAGGAAGGGGCGCTGACCGAGGTCACGCGGCACCGTCTGGCACGAACAGCGTTCGCCCACACCGCTGCGTACGACGCCGCGATCGTCACCTGGTTCGACGAGTCGAGTCCGAGTGATGGCGACGGAGCGCTCCCGTCGTCGATCCACCTGGCGCTCGAACTCGCTCAGCCGCTGCGTTACGGCGAGAATCCGCACCAGCAGGGTGCCCGCTACCGTCAGGCCGGAGCGACGAGCTGGTGGGACTCGATGACCCAGCACGGCGGCAAGGAACTCAGTTATCTCAACGTGTTCGACACCGAAGCCGCATGGCGACTCGTCCACCGCTTCGATGCGCCGGCGGTCGTCGTCGTCAAGCACGCGAACCCGTGCGGCGTGGCCATCGCCGATGACATCACCGAGGCGTACATCCGCGCAAACGCCTGCGATCCCGTCAGCGCATTCGGTGGCATCATCGCTGCGAATCGCACGGTGACCGCCGACATGGCCACCGCGATCGGTGACGTGTTCACCGAGGTCGTTGTTGCGCCGGACTTCGAACCGGCGGCGCTCGAGATCCTGGCGGTGAAGAAGAACCTGCGCGTGATGTCCGCCAATGCGGCGTCACCGCTGCCGTTCGACGTCCGGCCGGTCGACGGCGGTCTGCTCGTTCAACAACCCGATCCCATCGCGGGGCGCAGCGACGAGTGGCGAGTGGTCACCGCAGCACAGCCGACCGACGAGCAGTGGTCCGATCTCGAGTTCGCGTGGCAGGTCTGCGCAGCCGTCAGCAGCAATGCGATCGTCTACGTCAAGGACATGCAGGCCTTTGGCATCGGCGCCGGTCAGCAGAATCGTCTCGATTCAGCCCGCATCGCCGCCGAACGTTCAGCGGGCCGAGCGAACGGTGGCGCCTGCGCGAGCGACGCGTTCTTCCCGTTCCGCGATGGCCTCGACGCGGCGGCCGCCGCCGGCATCGCCTGCGTGATCCAGCCCGGTGGGTCGGTCCGAGACGACGAGGTCATCGCTGCCGCCGACGAACACGGCATCGCCATGGTCTTCACCGGCCAACGCCACTTCCGCCACTGAGCGCGACGTCTGGGGTCTGACCCCAGACGTCCCACCGATCAGGTGGCGAGAGCTGCGGGTTCGGGCGCGGCGCCGTGGTCGTTGGGGCCGTTCGTGCCCTCGAGAATGTAGAACACCAGCAGCACGATGCCGCCGAACGGGATCAGGCCGATCAACAGCCACCACCCGGACTTGTTGGTGTCGTGCAGGCGGCGGATCGCCAACGCGATGCTGGGCACGATCACGGCCAGCGCGTAGCCGATGTAGAGGATCCAGAAGATGTTCGAGATCGCGAGCAGGATCGCGAGCACGATGAAGACCAGGAAGTTCGCCAGAACGAACCACCAGAACTCCTCCCGGCCGGCCCGGCCATCGAACTTGGCGTATCGCTGGAGGATGACGGTCTTCCAGATGTCGATCATTTGCATGTTGGTCCCCTTGCTGTATCGAGCCCGTTCCGGGCTGCCGCGGAACGTACCACCTGGGACTTTGCCGCTGGCTGACCCTCGAACCGGCCGGTTCCGAGGCGATCAGCTCGATAGCTTGATTCGATGGCCCGGATCCCGGATCTCCTCGCGAGCAAACGGACGTTGTCGTTCGAGTTCTTCCCACCGAAGACTCCCGCGGCGAACATGACCCTCGGACGCACCGTGGCCGCAATCGAATCGCTGCATCCCGACTTCGTGTCGATCACCTACGGGGCGGGCGGCTCCGACCGTCACCGCACCGGTGACGTCGTCGCATGGATGATCGGTGAGACGACCTGGACGCCGATGCCGCACCTCACATGCCGCGGCCATCGACGTGACGACGTCGGTTCGTTGCTCGAGCACTACGCCGAACTCGGTATCGAGAACATCCTGGCGCTCGGGGGCGATCCTCCCGCCGGCGGGGTCGAGGAACCGGGCGACTATCTTTATGCGATGGACTTGCTCGAAGACGTGGTGGCTGCGGGCACGTTCGCAGTTGGTGTCGCAGCGCATCCGGAGGTCCATCCTCGCTCGCCCGATCGGGCCACCGATCGGCGCCACCTCGCGGACAAGCTCTCGGTCGCAGATTTCGCTCTGACTCAGTTCTTCTTCGACGCCGAGCACTGGGTGCGCCTGGTCGAGGAGCTGTCCGAACTCGGGATCGACAAGCCGGTGTTGCCCGGCATCATGCCGATCAGCAACAAGGCAATGGTGAAGCGGATGGCCGAAATGAGCGGCGCGGCGTTGCCCGGGTGGCTCGCCGATCGTCTCGACGCCACCGACGATCCCGAGGAGGTGCGCCGCATCGGGATCGAGGTGGCCACCCAGCTGTGCGTCGATCTGATCGACGCCGGCACGCCGGGCCTCCACCTGTATGCACTCAATCGACCCGACTCGGTCGTCGAGATCTGCGTGAACCTCGGGTTGACCACTGCGTGAGCGATACTGGTCAGCGCATGACCGCCGCAGCTGACGCATCGGAAGCCCCGACGCGTACGTCGACGCGGCCGACGGACCGTGTCCGTCGGGGTTCGGCGCCTGCCGACATCAGTCGGGTCCCGTACCTGCCCGGTCTCGACGGCATGCGGGCGCTCGCCGTCGTCGCAGTGATGGTGTACCACGCCAATCCCGACTGGTTGCCTGGCGGGTACCTCGGCGTCGAGGTCTTCTTCGTGATCTCCGGCTACCTGATCACGTTGCTGCTCATCTCCGAGAAGGAACGCACGTCGACTGTCGACATGAAGCAGTTCTGGTTCCGGCGCGCGCGGCGCCTGCTCCCGGCGCTGTTCACGATGCTGATCGCCCTCACGATCTGGACGTCGCTGTCCGAACGGGAGGCTCTCGGCAAGCTTCGTGGCGATGTGATCGCCGCCCTGCTGTACGTCTCGAACTGGTACCAGATCTGGACGGGCGCCGGCTACACCGCCGCCAACGAGTTCGCACCGTTGCGCCACCTGTGGAGCCTCGCCGTCGAGGAGCAGTTCTACGTGGTGTGGCCGCTCGTGATGTTCGCCTTGCTCCGCGGCGGATCGCGCCGGATCGCCGACGTCAGCCGTTGGCTCGTGCTGGCTGCGCTCGGTGTCACGATCGTCACGGCGCTCGTGTACACCTCGGGCCCGATCGGAACGCCGGAGGTGACCCCGGACGCCTACTGGTCGGTGTTCGGCCGCGAGATCTCGAAGTTCGACTGGTCATACCTCGGCACGTTCAGTCGCGCCGCGGGGCTGCTGCTGGGTGCAGCGTTCGCGATGGTGTGGCGGCCGGTCGCGGTCATGCGCGGGCCGCTGCGCACGAAGGGTCGGCTGCTCGACCTCGTGGCGCTGATCGGATTGCTCGCGCTCGCAGCCATGGTCTGGTGGATGTGGTTGATCGGCCCCGACGGCGGCAATCCCGTGCTCTTCCGCGGTGGTTTCCTGCTGTGCGCGATCGCCACGCTGATGATGGTGGCGGCGGTCACTCACGGGCGCGCCGTGACCTCGAAAGTGCTCAGCATCCCGGTGCTGCTGTGGATCGGCACTCGGTCGTACGGGTTGTATCTCTACCACTGGCCGATCTATCAGATCATCCGCAACATCGCCGGCGTCCATCTGAAGTTCCACGAGTTCGCGTTGGCGATGATCGCCACAGGGATCATCACTGAGCTCTCGTATCGCTTCATCGAGACGCCGATCCGAAAGGGCACGCTCGGTGCGTCGCTGTCGCGTATCCGTCGGTCGCCCGTCTCAGGGCCCCGCACAGCGCTGTACGGAATCGGTGCGGCCGTCGCCGCACTGACGCTGTTTGCCGGTTTCAGCCTGATGACAGCTCCCGTCGAGGAGAACGAGGTCCGCCAGACACTCGACGAGGGCGCCGAGTTCACCTGCGACGTCGTCAGCGACCCGACGTGTTCCGGCGCCGACGTGAACGATCCGTCCGCGGCCACCGGTCCGCCGGCGGCGACGGACGGCGCGACGGCACCGGCGGACGCCACCGATCCATCGGGTTCGGCTGTTGTGCCACCGGTGGTCGTCGAGACGACGACCACCACCACCGCACCGGCGGCTCCGATCGCTCAGTTCGCACTCGGCGACTCGGTGATGCTCGGCGCCGCCGGCGAACTCGCGAACCGCCAGTACACAGTTGACGCCAAGGAGAGCCGCCAGTTCTCCGACGGGGTCGCCATCGTCGAGCAGCTGAGCGCCGACGGTCGCCTGGGCGAGGTCGTGGTGGTCCACCTCGGCACGAACGGCAACATCAACTCCGACGACCTGACCGCCATGATGAATGCGATGGCCGATGTGCCTCAGGTGCTGCTCCTCACCATCGACGTCGACCGTGACTGGACCGACGCCAACAACGCACGCATCATCGACGCGGCGAGCGGCTACCCGAACGCGTCAGTGCTCTACTGGGCGGATCTTGCCGACGCGTGCCCGGGGGATTGCTTCCAGAACGACGGCTTCCACCTGCGCCCGGACGGCCAGGTCTACTATGCCGCCCTGATCGACGGTGCCCTGCAAGCTCCCGGCTGAGCGCCACCCGGCGCCGGGCCCGACCTGATGCGCTGAGCGCCCGGGCTGATCCCCGCTGGCATGACGCTGTCGGCCCAACGTGCTCGGCGATACTGGATGACCCATGTCCACGCTCGCCCCGCCCCGGGTGGAACCGGTCCCCGACGACCGCGCCCACATCAGTCGGGTCCCGTATCTCCCGGGACTCGACGGCATGCGCGCGCTCGCCGTGGTCGCCGTAATGGTGTATCACGCCAACAGCGATTGGCTTCCCGGTGGCTTCTTCGGCGTGGAGATGTTCTTCGTCATCTCCGGCTACTTGATCACGTTGCTGTTGATTTCCGAACGCGAACGCACCTACCGGGTCTCGCTGCGCCACTTCTGGCTCCGCCGAGCCCGGCGGTTACTGCCAGCGCTCTTCACGATGATGTTCTTCGTCGTCGTCTGGACAGCGATCTTCAAGTATCAGGCGCTCGGCGCCCTCCGCGGCGACGTGATCGCCGGGGTCTTCTACGTCTCGAACTGGTATCAGATCTGGGAGGGACTCGGCTACACCGCGGCCGGCGACTTCGCCCCGCTGCGGCACCTGTGGAGCCTGGCCGTCGAGGAACAGTTCTACCTGCTCTGGCCGGTCGTGATGATCTTCCTGCTCGGACGCAACGGCACCCGTCAGGTGGCCGCAGTCAGCCGCTGGCTGTTCGTGGTCGCGGTGTTGATCACCGTGGCGACGGCGCTGCTGTTCTACTCCGGCCCGATCGCCGAACCGAACATCACCCCGGACGCGTACTGGTGGTTGGGTGAACGCCCGATCAACAAGGTCGACACGCTCTATCTCGGCACGGTCAGCCGGCTGAGCGGCATCCTGCTGGGCTCGGCGTTTGCGATGATCTGGCGGCCACTTGCCATCGTTCGAGGGCCATTGCGCTCCAAGGGGAGGCTCTTCGACGGATTGGCCGTGGTTGCGATCATCGGTTTCGGCTGGCTGTGTTGGAACACGTATCTCGTCACGCCGACGGGTGCCGATCCGTTCGTGTTCCGGGGTGGGTTGTTCCTGGCCGGATTGGCGACGCTGGCCATCATCGCCGCCGTCACCCATCGGGGTGCGTATGCCAACCGGGTACTCGGCAATCCCTGGTTCCGCTGGATTGGCACCCGGTCGTACGGGCTGTACCTGTATCACTGGCCGATCTACCAGATGATCCGTGGCGTGGCGGGTAACAAGTTGACGCTCAACCTGTTCCTGACGACGATCGTGACCGAAGCGTCGTACCGGTTCGTGGAGACGCCGATTCGCCAAGGAAGGTTCTCGGCACAGTGGCGGCGGATCTTCGCGGGCACCCGACGGGGCCCCAAGCTGGTCGCCACGGGTGCCGTTGCACTGGTATCCGTCGTCGGGCTGTTCGTTGGATCCGTCTTGATGACCGCCCCTCTGGAGCAGAACGAAATCGCCCAGGCGCTCGACGTTGGTGAAGAGTTCACCACCGACCTGCTCGCCGTCGACGACATTCCGGTGGCGTCGACCACGACGAGCAGCACGCCGTCGACGACTACGGCGACGGCCGTGACGGCGGTGCCGGGCGTCATCGATCCCACGCTCGACCCGTCGAATTCGGCCGTCCCCGGTGCCTCCGGCCCTCCGACGACTGTCGCGGCGACCACGGTCCCACCCACGACGGTGCCGCCGACCACTGTGCCGCCGACGCCTGTCGGCCAGCTCGGTGTCGTGTCCAGCCTCGATGGTCTCGCTCCGCTCGCCATTCCTCCGACGGCCTCCGGTTTTCCGCTCGTGGCGCTCGGTGACTCGGTGATGCTCGGCGCCGCCGAGGAACTCCAAGCTCGGGGCTTTCAAGTCGACGCCCTGCAGAGCCGTCAGATGCAGGCATTCGTGCCGACCATGCAGGCGCTGAAGGACAACGGCACGTTCGGGTCGGTCGTCGTGATCCACCTCGGCACGAATGGCGGCTTCAGCCAGGAGACACTCGATGCGATGCTGGCGACCGTGGCCGACGTGCCCGTCGTGCTCCTGCTGACCGGCAAGGCCGACCGCGGCTGGATCGCCGACAACAACGCCAAGCTCCGAGCGGTCCCGGCGACGCACGCCAACGTGACCGTCGTCGATTGGGAAGTGCTCTCGGCGAGCTGCCAGGGCCGGTGCTTCTACGACGACGGCATCCATCTCACGCAGTCCGGCCAGAACTACTACGCCGACGTGATCGGTCGGGTGCTCGCCCAACCCTGAGCCCGAAATGTGTGCGGCTCGTGCCGCATGGGATCATTCGGCGCACATTTTTCGGGCGCGCGTGCCTTTGGGAGGCGGTCGGTTGCAGGCGTACGCTCGGGCCATGACCACTCCTGTTCGTGTTGCCGTCACCGGTGCTGCTGGCCAGATCGGCTACAGCATCCTCTTCCGTATCGCGTCGGGCTCGATGCTCGGCCCGGACACGCCGATCTCGCTGCAGCTGCTCGAGATCACGCCGGCGCTCGGCGCGCTCGAGGGCGTGCGGATGGAACTCGACGACTGCGCCTTTCCGCTGCTCGACAGCGTCGTGTGTACCGACGACGCCGACACCGCGTTCGGTGACGCCGACGTCGCCATCCTCGTCGGTTCGATGCCGCGCAAGGCGGGCATGGAACGCGCCGATCTGCTGTCGGCCAACGGCGGCATCTTCAAGCCACAGGGCGAGGCCCTGTCGCGCTCGGCGACGCCGGACGTGAAGATCCTCGTCGTCGGCAATCCGGCGAACACCAACGCGTTGATCGCCCAGCGCAACTCCGCCGACCTCGACCCCCGACGCTTCACGGCGATGACTCGCCTCGATCACAACCGCGCCAAGGCACAGCTCGCCCACCGCCTCGACGCGTCGGTCAACGACATCACCAAGATGACGATCTGGGGCAACCACTCGACGACGCAGTACCCCGACCTGTTCCACTGTGACGTCAACGGCCAGCGGGCGTACGACGCGGTCGGCGACCACGAGTGGTACGAGTCGGCGTACATCCCGACCGTTGCCAAGCGCGGCGCTGCGATCATCGAGGCCCGGGGCTCGTCGTCGGCGGCGTCGGCCGCATCAGCTGCAGTCGATCACATCCGCGACTGGACGCTCGGCACGCCCGATGGCGACTGGGTGTCGATGTCGGTGGTCAGCGACGGCAGCTACGGCGTTCCCGAGGGGATCATCTCGTCGTTCCCGTGCGTCTGCAAGGGCGGCGACTACGAGATCGTCCAGGGCCTCGAGATCGACGACTTCAGCCGCGCCAAGATCGACGCCAGCGCCGACGAACTCGTCAGCGAACGCGACGCTGTTGCTGAACTCGGCCTGATCTGACCGTCGGGCGTTGTCGTCGCGCCGCGGCGTGAACAGCCCAGCTAGCGTTCGGCGTTCGCCGGGAGGACCACGTGGGTACAGCAATCGGACAGATCCTCGGGGTCGCCGTCGGCGTCGCGATCAGCCCGATTCCGATCATTGCGACGATCCTCATGCTGTTCTCGAACCGTGCAAAGAGCAACAGCGTCGCGTTCCTGGTCGGATGGATCTTCGGCCTCGTCGCTGTTGCGACGGTCATCTTGCGAGTCGGGTTCGAGGGATCCGACGGTACGAGCGACGTCACAGGATGGATCAAGGCGGCCATCGGCGTCGTGTTCCTCCTGCTCGCCGTCAAGCAGTGGCGAGACCGTCCACGCGAGGGCGAGGAGCCGCCGATGCCTACATGGATGGCGTCGATCGATGGATTCACGGCCGTCAAGTCGTTCGGACTCGCCGCTCTGCTGTCGGGCGTCAACCCGAAGAACCTCGGCCTGACCATCGCGGCCGCGAGCTCGATCGGCGCCGCAGGTCTCACGGGAAGCGAGGAGGCCGTCGTTGTCGCGGTGTACGTCTTGATCGCGTCGTGCACCCTGATGGTGCCCGTGATCGGCTACCTCGTTGCGGGCGACCGCATGCGACCGGCGCTCGACGCGATGAAGGCGTGGTTGCTCGCCAACGACGCCACGGTGATGTCCGTGCTGTTCGTCGTGCTCGGCGCCAAGCTGCTCGGTGACGGCATCAGCGTGCTTGCGTCCTGACCAACTCGTTCGTCGACGTTCGTCGACGTTCGGTGTCGTGTCGCCACCTCGTTGATGGTCTCGGCGGACGGGTGATCACAGCGACGAAGCCATGACCCGCCCGCCGAGCGCGAGCTGTTCCAGTTCCGTGACCGGCAGGTCGCAGCCAGCGAGCTGATTCAGCTCGCGGTGAGGTCGAGGCCGACTTGGTCGGCACCGTCGCCCGAACGCAGCGACAACCTGTCGCCGTCGATCTCGTAGGCCACCTCGCCCTGCAGGACCGCCAGGACGCTGTTCTCGAGCCGCGTGAGCTCCTCGTCGCAAGCCATTCTCGTCAGCGCGATCGGCCCGAACGTGATGGTGGTGTCGGTGATCTCCACGGTGGACGAGCCGGTGTTGCAGCCGGTGTCGATCTGCGCCTGGTCGTCGGTGATCGTCATCGACGCCTCCGAGTCGACGACGCTCACGGTCACCGCCTCGTTCGCCACGGTGCCCGACACGACCCATGTGGTGCCGACGAGCGCTGCCGGCTCGACCTCGTCGAACGTGATGGTCGACTCGTCACCGGTGAGGGTCAGTGTCGATCCATCGAGCTCGATCGCCGGTGACGACGACAAGAACTCACCGAGCCACGTGTCCTGGCCCATCAGCGCATCGTCGCACGCCATCATCGTCGAGGTGAACGCACCGGCGACGAACGTGCCGTCGGTGATCTCGTAGCCGCCGTTCAGGGTGTTGCAGCCGGCGTTGACGCTCACGGCGTCATCGAGGAAGTTCACTGAGATCTCGGAACCCTCGACGAGGTCGTGGCCCGTGACATCGGTCGACACGAATCCCCGACCGGACAGGTCAGCCGCCGTCGGGGCGCTGCCCGAATCGGTCGCTCCGTCGTCGCTGCCACACGCGGCGATCGCGAGGCCGGCAAGGGCGAGGAGGCTTATGGCACCACGGGTTCTCACGTTGATTCGACGCTCCTGAAGCGAAGTCGGTTCTCTCGGCGAATGCCGAGTCCGCGAATCATGACACGGCGACGGCGCAGGAAATGCGCATCATCTGATCGACGCCGGCTCTCAGTTCGGCGTCACTGATGCGCACCGTGTCGCCGCTCTCGCCGAGCAGATCGCTCACGGTCATGATCGCCAGCGCTTCGATGCCTTTGACCGCGGCGACGGTGTACATCATCGCCGCCTCCATCTCCACGCCGAGGTGGCCGAGTCGCTTCCAGCGAGCGAACGTGGTCGGGTCGGGATCGTAGAAGAGGCCGGACGTCACCACCGGGCCCACGTGGACAGCGCCGGCCGCTCTCTCCCGGCTCAACCGAGCGGCCGTCTCGGCGAGAGCGAAGGTCGCGCTCGGGGCATAGCCCTCCATCGCGGCATACCGCAATGGGGTCTGGTCGTCGCTCGAAGCGGCGAGCCCGACGACGGTGTCACCCATGGCCATGTCGTCACCGAGTCCGCCGCACGTGCCGACTCGGACGAGGCGGGTGGCGCCGAGCATGATCAGTTCCTCGAACACGATGCCTGCGCTCGGGCACCCCATGCCGGTCGACTGGACGCTGATCGGCTTGCCCTCGAAGGTGCCGGTGTAGCCGAGCATGCCGCGTTCCGCGTTGACCTGGCGGAAGCCATCGTCGAAGAAGGTCTCGGCGATGTACTTCGCCCGCAGGGGGTCGCCGGGGCACAGCACGTTGGGGGCGTAGTCACCGGGCTCGGCTCGAAGATGGATCGGCATTCGTCCGAGCGTATTCGGTGTGCGCTACTTCAGGAATTTGCTGGTGGTGTTGTCGGCGAGGACCTTGCCGCCGGTCTGGCACGTCGCGCAATAGTTCACCGTGTAACCGGAGTACTCCACGGCCCGCACCACGTCGCCGCAGTCGGGGCACGGTTCGCCGGTCCGACTGTGCATTGCGCTCGGCCGGTCCTTCGACGAACTCATGTCAGTGCGGCTCCGTTCGGCCTCCAGACCCTCCGCGATGCACGAGTTGATCGCCGACGCGAGGTCGACCGTGCCCGATGCTGCGAGCTTGCGCGTGTTCGCAAAGGGCGAGACACGAGCCCGATGGCAGATCTCGTTTGCCAGGCGTCGTCCGACACCGGCGATCATTCGTTGATCGCGGAGGAAGCCGTGAACACGCATCGAGTTCGCGGCGAAGAGCTCAGCGAGCTGCTCTGCGTCAATGCCGACGGCCTCGGGGCCCAGCTTGTCGAGGGGTGGCGACGTGAGCGCTTCGGAGGTCGGAACGCACCAGACACCTGCACGGCGTTCCTTGCC
>Ga0307380_10009634_pt1 | contig 12244 bp, 13 predicted proteins | sample UN3MG_FD_202239 | JGI IMG/M metagenome (GOLD analysis project Ga0307380, IMG submission 202239) | Soil microbial communities from Risofladan, Vaasa, Finland - UN-3 | ecosystem: Environmental > Terrestrial > Soil > Coastal area > Acid sulfate soil | place: Finland: Risofladan, Vaasa | collected... | reverse complement strand
TCAATCTAAAACCAATAATATAAAAAAATTGACTTATTTACTCTTTTTACACATTATTTGTATTATACGATAAGTCTATATGAAAATCCTTTTTTTATAAAAATAATTTATATAAAGAAAAGCCCTTCAGCAAATGCCAAAGGGCTGGAAATGTCTGGCTCCCCCTGGCAAACAGAACGATTATCGAACTTTTTGTATGAGTGAGGAAACTGAAAAGGTGTATCAAAAGTTAGAAGAAGTAATCAATATTTGTTAAAAATAAAAAGACATAATTACTTGAGTTTAATTAAAGAAGGTAAATGACATGCTTTTACACAGAAGACGGCATATTTCTTTTTCTAAAACTTACATTTAGAAGTATGTCTATAATACCTTTATAATAATTTAACCCTAACTAAATTTGTTTTAAAAATTTAATTCTTTAAGAAGATTATTAAGATGTTGAATGTAAGCACATTTGTGTGTACTAGACCAATTTTCCCTTGGCCAAAGGCTGTTGCAAACATTGCCATTTGAGATGTACTGACGACATATTCCCCAATTAGCATGTTGTTGAAAGAAACAAGTTGTCGAATTAAAATGGAGGGAACTTAAAAAAAAGTTAGAAATTGATATAAGAACCATATAATTCAAATCTGTCTCAATGTTACGAAAACAATGCAATGAACCGTTTCTAAAAACTAAGAATAAATTATTTAGGCATCTACCTATTAGTTTTATCATTGTACGGCTGTCTAGAAAATCTAAAAACAATAACGGCTTATTTTGTTGAAAATTTTTAAGTCTAAATATGTATAACTTCCTAAGGTTAGGGTGTACTTTGAATATTAAACGCTTCAATAGTTCATATTTTTGAGCTTTTAGCAACAATGAATTATCTAGCCTGTACAACGAAGCTTTTATAATATCTTGTAGTTTAGGATAAGTGGAAAAATTAATAATTTGGTTAACAAATTTTTCTTGATTATTATACGATATTGGCCCGATCTCATTTTTATAATTAACTAAATTATCTAATAGCCAAATAAATGTAACTACAGAAGACTTGTCAGGAGCATGGACAATAAGTGATATTTCACAAAGAGCAATAAAACATTCGATAGTAATATGTTGAAAGGCTTTAGCCCTATATAATTCATAAACGAAGATGTAGAAAAGTACGTAATAAGAATAAAGTTTTTCTGAAACTTCAACTTCTGGATCTTGAGGAGTAGAAAAAAAATTGAATGTCTTTTCCAAAAATAAGTCGCGTGCTTTTTCTGTATTAAATTCAGTTATTACAACACATTCGATTGCCTTTGCCATACCTTCTCTTATGTGAAATGAACCCAATCTATGTACCTTTGTAGGTCCTTTAACACTAGGAATATAATGATCAACGGTGTAAAAATATTTTACTATAGGGTCTAGCCAATTACAGTTAGTCAATGGAAGCTTTTTACTCTCCAATTTTTCTATTCTGCTAGTTAAGCTCTTTACAAAATAGCCACGGTGCAACAGGACTCCTTCAATTAGATTGTCATGTTGAGTTATAAGTCTTCCTTGTGAAGAAAAATTTTTTCGAAGCCATTCTATACCCGGTAAACTAAATCGAGTTGTAGTTAAAGATCCTTCAGCATAAAGCCTATAAGATAGGTCCATGATTTCTCTTGATACTTCGCAAAGATTATAAAAGCGAAGTAATTGTCCGTGTCCATTAGGAGTTGAAATGCTTTGGAGATAATGGGAAAACTCATGTACCAATACAGGAAGGAGTCCTGCATTTAAGATTGCAGTAAGAACATCTTTAGTTGAATATTTGCCGGGTTTAATTGGTTTAATATGACTGGGAACATCCATTTTAGGAAGGCAGATAATAAAGTAAGGTTGTATAAAGCCACCTAAATTTTCCTTGAATTCTTTATATAAAGCATTAATATCTAGCTTTTTTAATTGGTTGATAAATTGATTAGCCTGGTTATCATCCTCAATTTTCATTATTAATTTCTTCCTGAGCATCAAGTTCTGTAAATATTTCAGTAGTAATTTTTCGTTTACTCAAAGGTTCATTAATCTTTTTTGTCCTAGTGGTAATGTGCTTTTCGGGAATTACTATAACTATAACAACTATTGTCACTCCTCCAATCATAAAAAATAATCCTGGAGCCGCATTGATTAATTGTGCCTTAAACGTTAAGTGCTCAGCAATTAAACTGGCATTCCCGGATACCCCTTTTAAGAATAGAAGGTAACCAAGATAAGAAATAAAAGTTCCGACTAATATTGCTATAATTTTTTGAATATTTCTAAGAATATACGGATTTTTCATAAAAGCATCCTCCTTTTTTGGGTGGTTTCCGTTCTATTTTTAGACAGTTTATTTTAATCTATAACAGAATTAAAGCTTATCTAAAATATGGAAACAATATTTATTTACTACTAACTATCTATAATATACTAAATTTATTTTAAAAATCCTTCTTTCTCTGAAAAATAATTCAAAAAAAATAAAAAGCCCTTCAGCAAATGCCAAAGGGCTGGAAATGTCTTGGCTCCCCCTTTTACCAGTCCTTCTTTTTATAAAAAATAATGATCTCAATTCTATTTAAGAAAAAGTTATTTCAAATGTTGAGACCAAACCCCTTTATAGTTTCCAGCGATGGGTTGGGCCGCCGACTTCCCTAAAATATGGCAACCGAGTTGTGCTTGCTGTGATATGAGCAACTGCATGCACAACCCAAACAACTCAGCAAGCTGCCAACGAATGCAACCTCTAATCAATCAAACGAAGGATTATTGGGTAGTCCTTGACCAGCAGCTTACGGATGACCAGGTTACCGTTCTCCGTCTCGGTGACTAGTTCCTGCTCGAAGCCATTGAGCACGTCTAATCCTACTACTTTTCGGGCGAATAAGCCCGGGAAGGTGAGGGTAGTGTTTACGCCAGGGTCATTGTCAACTGCTGTACCATTGGTCCACAAAGCGAACAACTTGTCGCCGTTCGGCGGCGTGAAACCGTAGCTCATGATATTGGTGGCTTCACTCTCGATTTCCACAGCGAGAGTTATTGGCCTGGTCCCAGCCATGACTGTATTGAGATTGCGTATTGTTGGGTACGACCAAGGTGCAGCGGTTTGAAAACCTCCTAGCCCTACGCCCACGTCCATGCCGAGCTGCATGACGATCCCTCGGGCGTAGTACTTGGCTGCTAGTTTGTCCGTATTCTGAATATCCCAGGGTTGATCAGCGGGCTTACACCACGGAAACTCTTCCGAACACCAGGTTAATTCGGTGCCCCAATATTCTCCCTGGAATCCATGGGCAGAGGCTGTTTGCTTGATTTCTTGAATGATCGAGGGGTATTCGTAGTAATAGTCACCATAAAACTCGATGTTTGGAGCGACGTCATATATACCATGCCAAGAAATCACGTCGAACATTAGCATAACCTCGGATCTGAGGATAGTGAACAGGTAGTCACGGGCGAAGAAGAGAACATTCGGGGCTAACGCCACCTTTGCCTGGGGGTCCTCCTGGCGAATGATAGGGATGGTTTGCCTGGCAAGGTTAATGTAGTCGTTCGGCTCAACACACTTGATTTGGGGTGGGCCACAATTATCCGGCTCACTCCATATCGTGTAGTATTGGACGCGACCCTTAAAATGGCCTACGACAAAGCGGACGTAGTCCAAGAAATCTTGGACTTGCTCCTCAGTCTTGAATCGTGGGGTAGACAGCTCCTTCCCACTGGCATGGCCGACTTTATCCCAAAAGTGGAGTATCAGGTTCATGGCGACGTCACTTTCGGCCAAGCCATCGATAAAACGATCGGCAGCTGGGGGAATAACAAATTCAGACCCAGTGCTCCAATCAATTGGGGGTTCGAGCTCGTACAATGACATATCAACGCGTTTTACACCGAATCCGGTGACTTCATCCACAGGAGCCTGCCAATTGTGGAGTTGGAGTCCCCACAAGCCACCGTAGGAGATACCTGTTCGATTGTCGGCAAGCTGACTCGATGGCCTGGTCAACAGCCAGAATCCCGGTAGGGAGTTTCCTTCTTGCAGCACTATGACTCTGGTTGTGCGCCCGGCTCGGTTTGAGAATTCGCTGGTATTGCCATCGGCATCAGTAGCGGTTGAGGTGATGTTAGTGTTGATAAAAACAGCACCTTTATTAAATGTAAAGACACCGCTGCTATCGGCTACTGCCTGGCCTTCGTAGGTTGCTCCTTCATCGCTGCTATCGGAAAAGATCTCTACCGTGCAGTTGGCACAGGTAGTGCCCGTCGTCATGCCACCAGCTAGGTCGAAATCGAAAGTCAAGGGGGCGTCCAAGCTACTGTTACCACCGCTCAACAGGCGTATCCCGGCCCCGCCATTGTCGTGGATGCTGTTCTGGGTGAGGGTGTTCCCTGAGGAATCAGAACCCTCAACTTCAATACCACATCTACCGTTATAGGCGATGATGTTGTCAGGGCCGATCACATTCTCCATCCCCTCCTCTATCCACACCCCGGAGCTCCGATTGCCGAGATCACGTGTGCCGCTCACATCGGTACCGACTAAATTGCCAGTGACGATGTTGTTCGAGGTAAAGTCCCATAATCCGATGCCAAAGTCATTGCCGCTGCTCAGGTTCCCCTGTCCCGTCGGCCCTGCGCCAATGCTTCGGTCACCACCGACCGTGTTGTGCCGGCCATGGAGTGCAACGACTATACCTGTGCCGGTGAAATGGATGACCTGCAAACCGCGGATGGTGTTCCCGTCTGAGACGATTTCCAGGCCAGGTATCCAGGAGTCCGTGGGAAGCTGGCTGCCGTTCAGAATCACTCCCGCATCACTCGCATCAATAGTCAAGTAGCCCTGGCTGATCTGCGGCAGTCCACTCGTGATGGCGATTGTCTCTGGAGCATTAGGTGGGAAAACAGCCGGGTCGAAGGTGATCGTGTCGCCGTTCTGCGCGTCTAGCAATGCCTGGCGCAGAGTGCCAGGGCCACTGTCCGCGGTGCTGGTGACTTGGAGGGTTCTCCCTTGGGGGACTGGCGTTGACGGTACTGCTGTTACTGTTGGCAGCGCCAGTGTGGACGTAGGGATCTCGGAGGCGGCAATGAGAGTAGAGCTCGGTGCACAGCCGTTCATAACAATCACAGCAATAGTGAGAAAAGTTACGAAAAATATGGTGTACGTCTTCATTTCTGGTCTCCAGTTATGCATGGTGTTTATTGCCGCGAGCAAGGTCTGATAGGAATAGGCGTCCAACATAGGTTTATCTGTACTAACAAAATTACAATTATAGTTATTTATAACCATATAACTCTCCTTTCTAACTTTATAATATGTAATTATTAAATGATCTTAGACCAATCCACCTCACTTCCTTTCTAAAAAGATTTTTTTAGTACCCGGAATTAATTAGTAAGCTTAAAAGTATCATCCCAAAAAACTTTCTTAAAAGATACCTCAATAGGTTTTGGGAAATAGTAGCATAAATCCTATTTAATCACTTGGGTAAATATGAGACAGTACATCGGTAATCCTTTCTTCTTTATCAGGATTAAGCTTAAAATGGGATGGTATAAATATTAGAATAATGGATGGTTTTAAGGGAACATCAACTAAAATATGGTTAACGTAAAAGTAGAAATATTGAAGGGGAATTAATCTTATTATGATCTTTAATCATAAATTACAGGAATATATTCTATAAAATGATGGTTTAAAAGGGTCTAATTTAATATTTAATTAGTTATAAAAATAAACTTTGTATTTAGTGGAGTATCCTCCTTAAAATTGTAAGTTTATTCTGTCTTCTTTATACATCTAACTAATATATATGTCAAATAATATTTTTACTATGGTTTAACTTATAAGGAACCAACAAGAAAATAAAAAAGCCTTCAGCAAAAGGCTAAAGGGCTGGAAATGGTCAGGCTCCCCCTATTGGACAGGTTTAGAACTTTCCAGAATTAATACTGCTAAAAGAGATGAGACATCTGTAATCAATTTCCATTCCTCTCCATGCCATTCTCGATCAAAGGGAACATTTGTTATATTAGATCAACTTAATAGAAATAGACATGAGCCCCCTCATTGTAATCTAAAGGAGCACCGTGTTCGTTCCCCAAGAATGTGTTACCGGCAATAGCATAAGCTATGCCTTCTATCGGAATAAGCAGGGTACCAGTTGGAATTTTCTCTCTATCAATTCCCCAACCGGATGGTCGGTCAGTAGCAGGCAAAAGACTGCTGCTGGCACTCACAAAAATCCCTCCACCAACCCAATTTGCTGAATTACCAGTAACAGCATTATCAGTAATGGTTGGAGAGCAGTTATCCACATGAATTCCACCACCGTAGCTTGCTGTATTGTCTTCAATAGTGTTACCGGATATGGTGGAAGTTCCATTATCTAAAAAAATTCCTCTTGTAAAATTAATAAAATAAGCTTATGATAAGGATAAGAATCTATAAAGATATGCCACAAGGAAAATTAGTGGTTAATTTCCGAAACTTCACCTAGAATCGTGCATAAACGAAGTAGTTCAATTATTTTAAGTAGGCGAAGTAGCATGGCGAATATGAGTAATTGTCGATTTAGTTATTTTACTTATTTCTAGGAGGAAACAAATGTCTAAATTGGAGCTCTTTACACCTAAAAATACCCCAAAACCCATTGGTCCATATAATCATGTTTGTAAAACTGGTAATTTCATTAGTATTGGTGGTGTAGCTGGAGTTGATCCTGAGACTGGTTGTCTTGTTGGAGATACAGTATATATCCAAACAAAACGGATACTAAAATCGTTCCAAGTAATGCTAGAATCTGTTGGATCTAATCTTGAACATATAATCCATATAAACATATTTCTTAAAAATATGAATGATTTTGATGAATTGAATAGAGCTTATATAGAAATTATGAATAATCATTTACCTGCGCGAACAGTAATTGGGGTAAATGAATTACCAAAACCAGGTGTATTATTAACAATGAACTTGACTGCAATTACAAAAGAATGAAAAAAAGATAATATTATGCATTTTTGTAAATGATCTTTGCTACGCCATGCAACTTCGCCTAACACCCAGTTTCTGCTGCTTTTCCTCGCCATTTCCTATCCCTAATTCTTCTTCAGCCCAAAGCATGGCTGCCAGAATGGCCTCTTTTATTCTGTCTGTCCTATCCTGGCCTAACTTATTTACCATAAATTTAGAGGCCAGACCAACCAGAAAAACAAGAGCGAAATCTAATAGATATTTCGTGATAAATACCTCTAACATTTATTACTCCTTTCTCTCTCCCAAGGAAGGTCCGCGGAGCCTTCCAAGGAAGATTTTATATTATTTTGTTTATATTACACATCCATAACATCAGTAGACTTGTAATCAAGGATTCTTGCATTAACTTTAGCCACTAAGTCATTACCGTTATTATGGAAGATATTCTTGGCGATAATCGTATCCATGACTCCTTCAATGGCCACATCCTGTGCCGCAAAATCAGCGTAATCTCCATCATCTAAATTTTTGGTATTATCCAAAGTGATGTTGGTAGTGTTTACAGCACTGTCCCTGAATTGCATATAGAGTCTCTTGTAACTGGTTACTTCTCCTAATTCGGTTGGCATTTTATTTTTTCACCTCCTTTTTAAGGATTTACCTTCTGGTAAATCCGGTATCGATTTTTAGTTTTTAGCCGTTAATTTTCTTTCATACTCCTCCTCTCCTATTAACGACTAATTTACTATTCAGTAAGTTGGGATTCTTGTCCGAGTCTGATTTCATCTACGGTATACTTCTGCAGGCCTACTAAAGCGGTAGCTGTATCATAGACGTCCTGATCTAGAGCAGCAGATTTAATCTTAGCAAAGGACTTGCTGTTGATGATAGGAGCTCCGGTATCCGGATTGGTGCCTACTACCAGCCTAAATTGTAAGGATGAATCACGGGGAACAGTTATGACATCTGCCATTTATTTTTCACCTCCTTTTTTATGGGATTTGAATCAAGTAAAACTATGCTTTATATGAACATATTAACATATAAAGATGTATTAGTCAATATTAAAGCATCCGCTTTGATTTACATAGATAAAGGTGTAATTATCTTTGATTTTCTTTGAATTGCTCATTATATTATAAAAATAAAAAAGGGATCCTTCCTGGTATAAGAAGAACCCCTTGACCCACCTACACATAAAAGTTAGTGTAAACTTTAGTGGGGTAGTTAGAAAGAAAAAATAATAAGAGAAGAATTGTAAAAATATAATAAAAAGGCGTAGACTTATCTATGTATAATATTTATTATTGACATTATATTATTTTATTGATATATTATTAATATAATGATAATATATCGGTGATATTTATGGTAAATATGGAAATTTATAAAGAACTCAAAAAGCGGATAGTTTATCTGGATTACAAACCAAAACAAGTGTTAAGCATTAAAGAATTAGGGAAAGAATTTGGAGTTAGCCCTATACCTATTCGAGAGGTTCTCATTCTCCTGGAAAATGAAAAATTAGTACATATAATTCCTAACAACGGTATCTATGTTACTGATGTAAGCTTTCAAGAACTGAAAGATGTCTTTGAAGTTAGACTATTTTTAATTGGACTATCAGGGAGGCTTGCCGCCCAAAGGATAACTCCGGAAGAATTAAATAAGATGAAGGAACTCCTTAAGAAGATAAAGCAAGAAAAAGATCGCAAAAGATTAATTCAATTAGATGCTGAATTTCATGATTTAATAAACTATTCTTCTAAAAATCAAACCTTAGCTGAGACTTTAAAAAGATTACGAAATCAAATTGGCCGCCTCTGGTTCTTTGCCCAAGAACATGATACTTACTCTCTGCAAATTCCTAAAGATTTTGAAGAACTTATAAAAGCCTTAGAGAATAAAGATCAAGATAAAAGTGAACAGATTATGAAAAATCATGCTATTCATTTTATTAATCAAATAAAGGAAAATATATATGTAGAAATTAATGAAACGTCAAAATAAAATTTGACTAATAAATAAAACTTAATCGGTTTTGATAATTAAGTTAATAATTGCAAATTAAGTTTTTTCTTATTATGTTACAGAATAGATATTTTCTATCTAATAGCCAAATTATCTTAATCAAAAAATACTTAAAAGCAAGGAGGCGATAATAAAGAACCAAATAAAGTAAGTAGCTTCTATTTTTTAATTAGAATATAGAAAAAGTAAAGGAGATAAAAAAATGAAAAAGATAATTTTCAGCATAATTTTAGTTTTAACACTTCTTCTTGCAGTTACTTTTTATGGATATGGACAAAAAGAAGGAGAAGTTAGTGTTGTAAAAATTGGTGGTGTTTACCCACTCACTGGACCTTATGCACCTATGGGGATAGGAGATAAACAAGCAATTTTATTAGCAGTAGATGAAATTAATGCTAACGGCGGAATTAAGTCTTTAGGAGGGGCAAAGATAGAAGTAATCTTTGCTGATTCTGAAGGAGACCCAAAAGTTGCTATGACTGCTGCTGAGAGACTTATATCTAAAGATGATGTTGTAGCTATGCTTGGAAGTATTCTTTCTGGTACTACAGCCACTATCGCCCCAGTTTGTGAAAAATATAAAACTCCATTAGTAAATGAAGGCTCAACTTCTATTACTCTTACCCAACATGGTTGGAAATATTTCTTCCGTTCAACCCCTCATGATGGTTTATATTGTGAAGCAATGTTTAATTTTCTTGAGGAAGTAGCTAAGAAAAGTGGTGAAAAAATAAAAACAATTGGAATAATGTATGAAAATACTCTCTTTGGAAAAACAGCAGGTGATGTATGGAAAGAAAAGGCTCCTGAACATGGATTTGAAATTGTAGCCGACATCTCCTATTCTGCTGCATCAATCGATTTATCCTCTGAAATACTTAATTTAAAAAAAGCTTCCCCAGATATAATCTTCTTGGCCTCTTATACTCAAGATGCCATCTTAATTACCAAGACAATGCAAACACTCAATTGTAATGCTAATGCTGTCGTGGGTATAGATGGTGGACAAATTGTCCCTTCCTATATTGAGGCAATTGGACCTTTGGCTAATTATGTATCTGCTGAAGCAAGATGGAGTCCTGATATTAAGAAACCCTTAGCACAAAAAGTTAATGCAGAATATTATAGTAAGTACGGACAAAATATGGATGGACACAATTCTCGTGCTTACACTGCTGCTATAGTTCTTTATAACGCTATAGAAGAAGCAGGTTCAACCGATAAAGAAAAAATCCGAGAGGCATTAGCAAATATTTATGTACCACCAGAGAAAATTATTATGACTTGGAATGGGGTTAAATTCGATGAAACTGGACAGAACATTTTAGGAACTCCTTGTATTATTCAAATACAAGACCAGAAATTTAAGACTGTTTTCCCTTACGATATTGCTTCTGTTGATTTCATTTTCCCCATGCCCGCATGGTCTGAACGTTAATAAAGAAAGTAAGTTTATAAAAAATAAGGAATGGGACCGAGGAAATAATGCCTCGGTTCCATCCTTTTTATCGTTTATAGTTAATAAGAATAATTTTGAACATAGAAAAGATTTTTTATTAGAAAAAGATATAATTATCTATTTCAAATTATTAAAGAAGGAGATGAGGGAAATTTTACAAGCAATTGTTAATGGTATTTTACTTGGTGGTATCTATTCTCTAATTGCTATTGGACTTAGTCTTATTTGGGGAGTGATGCGTATTATTAATTGGGCCCACGGAGCAATGGTTATGCTTTCCATGTATATTACTTTTTTTGCCTATTCTATGTTTAAACTCGATCCTTTATTATCCTTACCTTTAGTAGCTGTAATAATGTTTGTAATTGGCTATTTACTTCAAATGGTATTAGTTGAAAGAACATTAAATAGTCCGTGGATTAGTAGATTGTGTGCAACGTTCGGTTTAATGATGCTTTTGGAAAGTCTTGCCCTATTGGTCTGGTCATCCAATTGGCGAGCAATTCCTGTTACTTATGGTACTTGGACTTTTTGTATAGGTGGTATTTTTATTTCTTTTTCTCGTTTTGTTGCTTTTTCCATTGCTCTTTTAATGGCTTTAGCACTTCATCTTTTTCTAAATCATACAGAAAGTGGTAAGGCAATTAAAGCTACCGCTCAAGATCGGGAAGCAGCCGCTTTAATGGGTATTAATATTAATAATATTTATCGTATCACTTTCGGATTAGGTCTTGCTGCAACAGGAGTAGCAGGTGCATCTCTTATGACTTTCTACTTTGTATTTCCAACAGTAGGCTTTCCATTTGCTTTGACAGCATATATAGTTTGTGTTTTAGGAGGATTAGGAAGACTTAATGGAGCTGTTTTAGGAGGACTAATTATCGGAATAGCTCAATCGGTAAGTGCTTATCTAATTTCACCCGAGTACAAAATGGTAGTTTCTTTTGTAATCTTTTTAGCAGTTTTATACTTTAAACCAGGGGGTATCTTTGGAGGAGTAAGCGAGTGAAAAATAAATTCTTTTCTTATAAAATTTTTTTTATAATATTAGTACTAATTATAAGTTTTCTTCTACCTATTTTTATTAAAAATATTTATATTTTAGATATTGCTATCACTGTATTACTTTATGCTTACTTAGGGAACGCCTGGAATATCGTAGGAGGCTATTGCGGACAGGTTTCTTTAGGTCATGCAGCATATTATGGCATTGGAGCCTATGTTTCTACTATACTTTTCCTTAAATTTGGTATTTTACCTTGGATAGGAATGATAGTAGGTGCAATATTGGCCGGTTTTTTAGCCATTATTTCAGGTTATCCTTCCTTGAGAATGAAAGGCCCATATTTTGTATTTTTTACTATAGGTTTTGCTGAAACTATCAGAATCTTGTTCCTCAACTGGAGTTGGATTGAAGGTTCGAGAGGTATTATTATCCCCTTCCAAGATAATCCTCTAAATTTTATATTTTTTAGCAAAATTCCCTATTACTATATTATACTTACCTTTTTAATCTTTGGAATGTGTATCACCTATTCAATTAGCAGATCAAAAATTGGAAAATATTCCATTGCAATTAGAGAAGACGAAACTATGGCAGAAGCACTTGGTATAGACACGGCTTTATACAAATCATATACTTTTACAATTTCTGCTTTTTTAATGGCTATAGGAGGAACTTTTTATGCTCAATATGTTCTTTTTATACATCCCAATGACCTTATGTCACTCAATAACTCTGTAATTTTTATGCTTATAGCAGTTGCGGGTGG
>Ga0307380_10009633_pt1 | contig 12245 bp, 9 predicted proteins | sample UN3MG_FD_202239 | JGI IMG/M metagenome (GOLD analysis project Ga0307380, IMG submission 202239) | Soil microbial communities from Risofladan, Vaasa, Finland - UN-3 | ecosystem: Environmental > Terrestrial > Soil > Coastal area > Acid sulfate soil | place: Finland: Risofladan, Vaasa | collected... | reverse complement strand
TATGGGTATTGACTTGACTCAACCTGCTACAACCTGTAGTGTGTGGGATTGTGACCGAAGATTATCCCCGCACACTCTTGGAACTGGAACAACGCTTCTCCAGTGAAGAAGCCTGCAAGCAGTACTTGTTTGCTCTTCGCTGGCCCGAGGGCTTTGCCTGCCCGCGCTGCGGCGGCAAGGCCGTGTGGCCGATGAGCCGGGGGCTGTGGCTGTGCGGGAAATGCCGGTACCAGGTCTCGGTCACTGCGGGCACCGTCTTTCAGGATAGCCACTTGCCGCTTGTTGTCTGGTTCCGGGCCATGTGGTGCGTCACCAGTCAGAAGAACGGGATGAGTGCCTTGGGCTTGCAGCGGGTGCTGGGGCTGGGCAGCTACAAGACCGCCTGGGCGATGCTGCACAAGCTGAGGCGGGCAATGGTACGGCCCGGTCGGGATCGCTTGCGGAGAACGGTCGAGGTGGACGAGACCTACTGGGGCAGTAAGGAACAGGGCGTCATTGGCCGACAGACGGAGAAGAAAGCCTTGATCGTTGTCGCGGCCGAGGAAGATGGGAAGGGCATCGGCCGCATCCGCCTGCGACATATCCCCCAAGTGACCAAGGCCAGCTTGCACGGCTTCATCGCCGAGGCGATCGAACCTGGCAACACGGTACGAACCGACGGCCTGCCCGCCTACCTGGGGCTGAAGGGCTACGTTCACGACCGACAGGTACAGCGTCATCAGCCCGAAGGCGAACACTTGCTGCCGCGGGTGCATCAGGTGGTCTCGCTCTTGAAGCGATGGTTGCCGGGCACCCACCAGGGAGCCATTGGTCACGCGCATCTAGAATACTACCTCGACGAGTTCACGTTTCGATTCAATCGTCGCAGATCCGCGTCACGGGGCAAGTTGTTCTACCGCTTAGTTCAACAGGCCGTGCAGGTGGAGCCAGCCCCGTTTGTCTCGCTCATCAAACCACAATCCCTCGGGGCTGGTTGAGTCAAGTCAATACCCATATTCCAGCTTGATCTCCGCGAGCAGCACTTGGTCGGCTCCCAGAACCACCGGTCCCTCCAGCTCGATGCGGACCTCGCTTCCCGACACGGCAAACGTCGATCGAGCGGGTCCCTGGCCGACTCGCACGGCAACTTGCGTCGGCTGGCGGTCTTTCGGAAGTTGGAACACGAGCGACGCCACGCGAAGCGACCCGTATCGCACCTCGATCCGTTCGGTCTGCGTGTCGTCTTCCCGACGCTGGCGGAACAGCCCCCAGCCTTCGGCGGACGTGAACAGCGACGCGTGGTCTTCCGGCTGCCAGACCGGCTTGAAGCCGAGGTGCCCGGCCGGCCCGTCGTACACGAAGCCCTGCGAGGCCAGGAGCATCGACCAGACGCTCATCGCCCGGGCGTAGAACTTGCCACATTCATCGTCGCCGAACGGGTTGCCGCTGTAGCCCCAGGAGGCGCTCCGGCTGGGTGTGAGCCCTTCACGGAGTCGACCGTCGTAGCGGATCGCTACGGCACGACAGACCGCAAACCCCTCGCGCAGCAGGCCCGCCTGGACCATTGCCGCGGCGGCCGCGTATTCAAAGCCGGTCATCACTTCGTCGCCGTAGCGGATCACCTTGGCGGGGCGCTCCTCGCCCTCGGGCCAGACGATCATCTGCATGCCGGGGTCTTCGTCGGCCGCGAATTTGCGCGGCAGTTGCGGCAAGCCTGCCATCTTGCCGCGGAAGTTGTGCTTGAAGAGCGACCCCAATGCGGTCCGGACGTGATCCCGGGGATAGACCGACCCGAGGTCGAGTTGATGGGCCCACCACTGGCCGAGCACCTGGTCGATGTGGCAGCCGGTTCCATAGTCCTCGTGCGGCGTCTCCTCGGGGATCTGGATGTAGTACTCGCCGCCAAAGAGCGTCGCGTCCTGCCGGTTGCTGCCCGACTCGCGGATGCGGGCATATCGCTGCGCCGGTTCCGGCTCGCTTTGCAGCACGGCCATCTTCTCCGCGGCGGCCAACGCAGCCAGGTACATCGTGCCCAGCCAGGAGGAGCTGCCGCCGAGGGCCCCGTCGAGCGTGTTCCATTGGGCGCCGGCCGGCACGCCGTCCTCGTCCCGGTCCCAAGTCGCGATCACGTAGTCCATCGCCCGCTTGGTGCTCGGCCAGTTCTCGTCGAGCCACTTGCCGTCAGGCGACATCAGGTGCTCTCGATACGAATTGAGCACGGCGCCGCACTGGCCGTCGAAAGCCGGGAACGACTTGGGCTGGCGGTGGGGGATCGCGCCGTCGGGCGACTGGAACTGGAACTCCTGGGCACGCATCTGTTTGGCGATCGAGGGAAACAGGCGTGCGTGGGCCTGGGCATAGTGCCACACGTGATTGCAGTTGCCGGCACAGCAGCCCGTCTCCGGACAACACCCCTCCCAGCCGCCGAAGTAGCCGTCCCGGGTCCAGAAGCAGGTCCGGCTCCGCAGGATCGCCACTTGGGAGCTGATCCGGTCCAACAGCCAGCGCGGCAGGTTCGAGGCGTAGAGCGTGTCGTGATAGAGCCGCGTCTTACGCGTCAGCTCGTCGAGATTGGCCTGCACGTCTCGGGCGACCGCCAACGCGTCGGGCCAGAAACTCGAGTACATGTTGCCCTCGCCACCCCAGGCGCCGTTGCCGTGTCGACCGGTGGGAAAGTGCCAGGCGAGGACGAACGGCACCATGCGACGCTCGGCCGGTTGCAGAGGAAAGCTGACCGCCAGCGCTCCATCGAGTGTCTCGCCGGCGGGAGAAGGCCCCGCGTGCTCCGGCCCGGAAAGCGAGCCCCCGGCAGCGAAACCGGCGGCCAGCTCGTCGAGGCTCTCCCAAGACGCAGCGGCCGTGGTCGGCTCGGCGGCGGCCATGAGCACCATGTCGCCCGAGCCGGGGGCATCGGCAGGCTTGTTCGACGTCATCTGCAACAGGGCTGCACCCGGATCACGCAAGACTCGGATCTGGTTGCCGCCGTAGCCGGGGTAGGCGCGACCGTCGATCGGGTTGTCGCCGAGGTAGCCGGCGGCGTTCTGCTGGGTCGCGAGAAGGGCGACTTCCACGGGCTGGTCCGTGGGGTTCTCGACCGAGAGGTTGAAAACCGCGCAAGGCATCGCCGAGCTTCGCGCGTCCAAAGGCACGAGCGGATTGAACGTCTCCATGCTGACCTTGACGCCGAGTTCACCGTCCTCGAACTCGTACCACCCGAACGGATACTCGCCGCGAAAGCTGAGGCTCTTCATCGCGGGGAACGGGCCGACGGGCGTCGTTTGCAGCGCGCGTACGACGGGCTCGTCCTTTCCCTTCTTCACACGAACTGCAAAGAAGCTGTGCGGCACCAGTGCGTGCTTGTGGTTGTTGAAGATTTGCCAGACGTGCCGCTCGCCTTGGCCGTTGATCTGGATGCAGCCCGTGCCGATGCCGCCCAGCGGCAGGCTGACCGCTCCCAGGTGCTCGTCGCGGTAGACGAACGGCTCGCCCCGGGCGAAGAGCGCCGGGTCGGCCATCAGCTCGGCACGCCGCTCTTCCCGCTCGGCCGCCTGCTCGACGTGGAGTTGTTGCACGCGTCGGAGGCGTGCTTCCCTCGCCCGGGCAAGCTCGCCGCGGCGCTCGCCCCAGCCCATGGCGTCGGCGTGCGCTTCGATCTCGCACTCACATAGCGCCCGGCGGTAGATCGCCACCTCGTTGACCCAGCAGTCCAGCAGCTCGCGGCCCGCGGGCTGGGAGGAGCCGATGGAAAGCGGGCGCCCGACCTGCTCGAAGTTGACCGAGTCCTGAACGCCCTCCAACTCGCAAGGCACGCCGTCGACGAAGAGCTGCATCTGCGGCCCTTTGCAGGTGACCACCAGGTAATACCATTGGCCTCGCTCGAGCGGCCCCTCGCCCACCGGGTACCGCATCACCCTCCGCCCGTTCCAGACGGCCAGACAGGAGTAATCGCCCCAAATATGGACGCTGAACCGCGTGAGGCGGTGATCGCCGTCGGCCCGCTTGGCGATGACGCACGGGTTGTAGCCGAGGCCGGGCTGGAACGTCGGCTTGAACCAGAGCTCGACGGTGGTTTCTTCCAGGTCCAAGTGTGGCGTGTCGCCCATGGTCACGTAGCGACCGTCTTCCAGCACGAGGGCCTTGCCGCCGCCGGGCCCCTCGCCGAACTGCGGCTCGCCCCCCTTGGGTTGGCCGTGGGCCGTGCCTTCGGCGTCGCGCAAGTCCCCCTCGAACCGCCAGTACCCGACCAGACCCAACTCGGCCGAGACCAGCGCGGCGTACTCCTCCACGGCCGGCTGGGCAGAGTATGAGTTCGGCGACGTCGCCATGCAGCATAAAAGTGCCGGCATCGCCGCCACGGCACAGAGAGAACGGTGGTCCATGGTGATCGTCTCCCGGTAGTCGGTGTTCGCGTGGCCTCCAGTGCCGCCATTGTAGGACAGGCGTAAGACCGACACCAGCAAGAGAGCCGAGCGGAGCGTCACGGCCCTCTTGACGGGGCACCCCCGGCGGCCAGGTCGCGTCCGGCAGCATCCATGGGAAGCGAGGCTTGGGGCCCGTCAACGGCTCGCAGTGCTTGACAGGCCCGATCCGTTTCGTCATGGTCGTGCATATCCGGCGGCGACCTGGGACAACGTTTCCAGGCGTTCGCAAACCTTGCCTCTTGCGCCCGAGGGGAAGCTGCCCCTTTTGTGCGAGGCGCCGGTCCGCCGAGGAGACAACGGAGTGGCGTTCGAGGCACGGATGCCTCCGTTTGTTGAGCATGGACGCCATCGGCCGGCGTGCCGTCGGCCGCGGAGCCGGATTGCCTGCAAAGGACGTAGCGCAGGCTTCGCGCCTGTGGAACGGATTGGCCAGGGGCAAGTTTCCCGTGCTGCTCGAGGCGCCCCATGAACGCTGCCGTTGCCATCGCCCCCCTGCTGGTCGTTTTTTTCCTGCTGGTCTTCTGGCGCTGGCCCGCCAAGAGGACGATGCCCGTGGCCTTCGCGCTGACGGCCGTGTTGGCCTACTTCTATTGGAAGGTCTCGGCCGGCCGGATCGCGGCCGCTTCGGTCGAGGGGCTGGTAATCGCGGGGACGCTTCTCTACATCGTATGGGGCGCGCTGTTGTTGCTGTTCGTGCTGAAGCACTCGGGGGCCGTGGAGGCGATCCGCAACGGCTTCTGCAACATCTCCCCGGATCGGCGGATTCAGGCGATCATCGTCGCCTGGACGTTCGGGGCGTTCATCGAGGGGGCGGCCGGGTTCGGCACGCCCGCGGCGGTCGCGGGGCCGCTGTTGGTCATTCTCGGATTCCCCCCGATGGCCGCGGTCGTCTGCGCGCTGACGATCCAGAGCACGCCGGTTTCTTTCGGCGCGGTGGGGACGCCGATCCTGGTCGGCGTGAACAAAGGGCTGGCCGACCAGTCGTTGGTCAACGACTTCATCAGCCAGCATGCCGGGATGTTCGCGACCGGAACGACCATGGAGCCTTACGACCAGATGCTCCGCATGATCGGCGCCCGAGTGGCGATCGTGCACGGGATCATCGGCACGCTGATCCCGCTGTTCGTGGTCTGTCTCTTGACGCGGTTCTTCGGCACGAACCGATCGTGGCGCGAGGGCCTGGCCGTGTGGAAGTTCGCCCTGTTCGCCGGGTTTGCGTTCACCGTGCCGTACGTGCTGTTCGGCGTGTTCCTCGGGCCGGAGTTCCCGTCGCTACTCGGCGGACTGTTGGCGTTGGCTTTGGTCGTCACGGCGGCCAAGGCTGGCTGGTTCCAGCCTCGCGAGGTCTGGGACTTTCCTCCCGAGAGTTCCTGGGATCCCGAATGGCGAAGCAGCTTCCCGCCGCGGGACGACGAGCCCGAGCCCAAGCACATCTCGCTCTGGGCGGCGTGGATTCCGTACGTGCTGGTCGGCGTGTTACTGGTGGCGGCCAGGACGGTCGGGCCGTTGCGCGAGGCGATCGGCCTGGCAAAACTGGATCTGAAAATCCTCGATACGGGGACTGCCGAGACGACCATCCGCCAGAGCGTCAACGTCCTGGCCCTGCCCGGCACCACGTTTCTCGTGGCGGCGCTGGCGTGTCTGCCCCTGCACCGGATGAGCTTTCGCGGGTTCAGGGCGGCGATGGGTGAGGCGAACCGAGCCACGTGCGCTGCCGCCGTGGCGATCGTGTTCGCCGTGCCCGCCGTGCGGATCTTCATCCAGTCGAACGTCAACGCCGCCGAGCTGGCGAGCATGCCCCGGGAGTTGGCCGAAGCGGTGGCCTACCTGGCGGGCGATGCCTGGCCGGCTTTCTCCGCGGTGATCGGGGCGATGGGCGCGTTCGTGGCCGGCAGCAACACGATCAGCAACATGACGTTCTCGCTCTTCCAGTTCGACGTCGCCCAGCGCCTCGGCCTGGCGCCGCTCTTCGTCGTGGCGCTTCAGGCCGTGGGCGGAGCCGCCGGCAACATGATCTGCGTGCACAACGTGGTGGCCGCCTCGGCCACCGTCGGACTCCTCGGCCGCGAAGGGTCCCTGATCCGCAAAACGCTGATCCCCACGGCGTACTACCTGTTTGCGGCAGGCGTGATCGGCTGTGTCTATCTGCTGGTCCTCTCCGGCGGCGTTCGCTAGTGCCAATCGGCCGAGTAGATCGACGACGCGACTCGGGCCCTGGCCTTCGGCCGGTCCGCAGATGCCGTTTGATTGCGGGAGATCCCCTTTCGGGGTATAATTCGTGCAATCAGGATCCGCGACGCATAGAAGGCGTTCTGCACACGGACTGACAAGAAATGCCACGGAAAATCCGAGACCTCATCCGCGACTTGACGAAGGCCGGCTTCGTCGAACGAGGCAGCAAGGGAAGTCACGGGAACTTCGTACATCCGAACGTGAGTAAGCCGGTGACGGTCTCCGGAAACGCCAACGACGACGCAAGACACTACCAAGAGAAGGCCGTCCAACTGGCCATCGAGGAGGCCCAAGCGTGAAACAGGCAGATCGATACGTCAAGCTCGTCGAGTGGTCCGATCAGGACCAGTGTTTCATCGGTAGTTGTCCGGAGCTTCTCTACGGGGGATGTCACGGAGAGGACCCGCGTGCCGTCTTTGATGAGCTGTGCGAAATTGTCGAGGAAACCGTAGAGCTGTACCAGCAGGACGGCAAGCCGCTTCCTCCCGCGCTTTCCGGCAAGGAATTCGTGAACGCCATGCAGAGGACCGCCTGACGATTCACGCCTGTCGCGCCGGGGAATCGGCCGACGGCTGACTTCCGTCGTCGGGCACGCACCCGATCTCGTGACTTGTTGGCTATTTCGCCTACGGCTCCCGCGGCCGCGTCGGCCTGCTCGGCCGCGAAGGGACCCTGATCCGCAAAACGCTGATCCCCACGGCGTACTACCTGTTTGCGGCCGGCGTGATCGGCTGCGTGTATCTGCTCGTGCTCTCCGGTGGAATTCGATAGCCGACCCGGCGTGGCGAACGTTGTCGTCCACGTCCCGAAGGCCGACCTGAAGAGGTCCGGACGACTGTGGGGTTTCGGCCGGCATAACGGGCCGCTACAGCGCCGGAGCTTCCGCTTGTCCGCCGCGTGTGATAGAATACAGGGAAAGCCCGTGGCCGTGGGAGACAGACAATGTCCCAATCGTTTTCTGAATCGGACATCGACCAACTCAGCGTTTCCCAGCGTCTCGAGCTGATCTCGTTGCTCTGGGACAGCATCCCGGATTCACAGGAAGCGTTGCCGATCCCCGAGTGGCACCGAGAAGAGTTGGAGCGACGGCTGGCGGCCGCGGACGCGAGTCCGGAGTCGGCACTCCCTTGGGAGCAGGTCCGGAGTCGCCTGCGGGGAAGGCAATGAGCCTGCCGATCGTTCTGAGGCCGGAAGCGCAATTGGAGAACTGTACCGTGGCTTTCACCGCCCAAGCCGAAGCGCCCCCGCTTCGTGAAGACGGCAGCGGCGCTCTGCGCGTCGGCGAGTCGCGCGTTTTGCTGGAACTGGTCATCCGGGCGTTCCAGGACGGCGCGACCCCGGAGACGATCGTCGAGCGGTACGCGACGCTCGCGCTGCCCGACGTATACGCCGTCATTGCTTACTACTTGCGGCATCGGGGCGAAATCGAGGAGTACTTGGCCCGACGCGAGCAGAAGGCCGAAGAAGTCGCGCAACGGATCGAAAACCAGCAGGGCGACTTGAGCGAAATCCGCGCTCGCCTGCTCGCCCGGCGACAGGCGTGAAGGTGATTTCTCTGTGAACGGCGGCGTGCGAACTTACCGTGAATCCGCAGAGCCCTAGCATCCCTTCCGGCATCGTCATGTAGAGGCCCAACCTGCCGATGGCCGCCGGAGTCTCACACCAAGTGATCACCGAAGGAGACGTCCCATGAGCGATTCAACCAAAACGACGCGACGGCATTTCCTCAGGCAAGCGGCCGCGGTGGGCGCCGGCGCCCTGGCAGCCCCGACCGTCATCCCCCGCCGCGTGATGGCCTCGGCGGATCAGCCCGGCGCCAACGACCGCATCGGGCTGGGCGGGATCGGGATCGGTCGGCAGGGCTCGGGCGTGCTGCGCAACGCGGCGGCGCTGGGCGGGCGCGTCGTGGCCGTTGCCGACGTCAGTCTCCCCCGCGCCCATGAAAAGGCCGAGCCGTACCAGGCCGAAGCGTACCAGGACTACCGCAAGCTCTTGGATCGCAAGGACGTCGACGCCATCGTCACCGCCACGCCCGACCACTGGCGAGCCTTGGTGTGCATTCATGCCTGCCAGGCGGGGAAGGACGTCTACGCCGAGAAGCCGATGACGCTCACCATCCGCGAGGGGCGGCTGATGGTCGAGGCCGTGCGTAAGTACCAGCGCGTCTTCCAGACCGGCAGCCAGCAGCGGTCCCAGGCCGAGAACCGCTTCGGCTGCGAGCTGGTGCGCAACGGGCGGATCGGCAAGATCCACACGGTGATCGGCCACAACTACCCCAGCCCCTGGGAATGTGCGCTCTCCGCCCAGCCCGTGCCGCAGGGGCTCGACTGGGACATGTGGTGCGGGCCGACCGAGGTGGTGCCGTACCATTCCGACCTCTACTCGCCCCGCGCCAATCCGGGCTGGATTTCGTTCCGGCCCTATTCCGGCGGCGAGATGACCGGCTGGGGCGCCCACGGCCTCGATCAAATCCAGTGTGCCCTGGGGATGGACGAGAGCGGACCGGTCGAGGTGTGGACCGAAGGCGAGCCGTTCGACCCGCCCACCTATGCCGAGCCCGAGTCGCGTGCCCGGGGCGATAAGACGTGCTCCAGCCCGATGATCTTCTACCGGTACGCCAATGGCGTGATTTTGAAGCTCGACAATGGGAACCCGGGCGGCGGGATCTTCATTGGTGATCGGGGCAAGATCGAGATCTTCCGCGGCCGTGTCACCTCGAATCCGGAGGGAATCGTCAAGGAGCCGATCCGCGACGACGAGATCCATCTCTACAAGAGCGACAACCACGTCCAGAACTGGATCGACTGCATCCGATCGCGCGAGAGGCCGATCGCCGACGTGGAGATCGGCCATCGCTCGACGACCGTCGCCCACCTGGGCAACATCGCCCGATGGCTCGGGCGCAAGCTCCGCTGGGACCCCGAGAAAGAAGTGTTCCTCGGCGACGACGAGGCGAACACGTACCTGGATCGCCCGCGACGCAAGCCGTACGAGTTGCCGGAGCCGGTTTGAGCTGTTCGCGCGGTCGAATCGCGCTCGGCGCAGGTCACGGCGATCTTCCCAGGAGCGCATCGACCGCCGCGCCGATGTCGTGGCTCGCCATGAGGCTCTCGCCCACGAGCATCGCCTGCACGCCCGCCGACTCAAGTCGCTCGACGTCGGCGCGCGCGCGGATGCCGCTTTCGCCGACGACCACGCGGTCGTCGGGAATTTCGCGGCGCAGTCGCAGCGTGTGGCCCAGGTCGACCTCGAACGTCCGGAGGTCGCGATTGTTGATCCCGATGAGTCGCGCGCCGACTTCCAGCACGCGGGGCAGGTTCTCCGGCTCGTACAGCTCGACCAAGGGCGTCATACCCAATTCGACGATCGCCTCGTGCAGCCGGCCGAGAGCACCGTCGTCCAGGCATTCGGCGATCAACAGCACGGCGTCGGCCCCAGCCAGCCGGGCTTCCACGGCCTGGTACGGGTCGATGATGAAGTCCTTGCGCAGAAGCGGCAGACCGGTGCGGGCGCGAATCTGGCGGAGATACTCCAGGCTGCCCTGGAAGTAGAGCGCGTCGGTGAGCACGCTGATGCACGAGGCCCCGTGCTGCTGGTAGGTCCGGGCGATCGCGACGGGATCGAAGTCGGCCCGGATCACGCCTTTCGATGGGCTCGCCTTCTTCACTTCGGCGATCAGGCGGATCGGTCCATCCTTGGAGAGCGGGGCGAGGAAATCCCGGACCGGGGGCGCACCGCCCAACCGATCGCGCATCGCCGACTCAGGCGTTTCGGCCTTCGCCCGGGCGATTTCGTCTCGCTTCGTGGCGACGATCTTGTCGAGAATGGTCGGCACGGACCACGTCCCCAAGCCCTGCTGAGTTCATCGTTCCCACGCTTCGCGTGGGAACGCGGTGGTCCCGACGCTTTGCGTCGCAGGTGAGGACGCGAAGCGTCCACGAAGTCCGTTCCGACGCGAAGCGTCGGAACGATGAAATGAGTCAAGTTCTTGGGTTCAGGGTTCGGGGTTCAGGACTCGGAGTTCCACCCATGCACAGAAATCCTGAACCCTGAACCCTGACCACTGAACCCTCGCCTCGGTCTGACGCCCTGGCTCGCTAGTGCTTGAAATGCCGCCGCCCGGTGAAGATCATCGACAGTCCGTGCTTGTTGCAGGCGGCGATCACTTCGTCGTCTCTCTTGGAGCCGCCGGGTTGAATGATGGCGCCGATCCCCGCCTCCGCGGCTCGATCGATCGAGTCGGGGAAGGGGAAGAAGGCGTCGGAGCCCAAAACGGAGCCCTTCACCCGGTCGCCCCCCTTCTTGATGGCGATCTCCGTGGAATCGACGCGGCTCATCTGGCCCGCCCCGGCGCCCAGGAGCATCCGGTCCTTGCAGACGACGATGGCGTTCGACTTCACGTGGCGGACGATTGCCCAGGCGAACCGGAGGTCGTCCACCTGCGCGTCGGTCGGCTTGGCGTCGGTCACGACCTGCCACTCGTTTTCCGGGTCGGGCAACACGTCGGCCTCCTGCATGAGCACGCCGCCTTCGATGCACCGGTAGATCCAGCGCTCCTGCTCGGAGTCGAGATCGCCGACCTTCAATAGCCGGACGTTCGCCTTCCATTTCGGCTTCGTGGTAAGGATTTCCAGAGCCTCAGGCTCAAAGTCCGGAGCGACGATCGCCTCGATGAAGAGGCCCGGCTCGGTCAACACCTCGGCGGTCGCCGTGTCGACCACGCGATTCAACCCCAACACCGAGCCGAACGCGCTGACCGGGTCGCCCGCCATCGCACTGCGCAGGGCCTCGGCCAGCGTCGGCGCCGAGGCCGCCCCGCACGGGTTGTTGTGCTTGATCACCGACGCGGCAGGCTCGGCGAAGGCTCGGACGATGCTCAACGCGCTGTCCAAGTCGAGGAGGTTGTTGTACGAGAGATCCTTTCCGTGCAGCTTCTTGGCCGCGACCACGCTGGCCGCGTCCGCCTTCGGGTTGGCGTAGACGGCCGCCTGCTGGTGCGGATTCTCGCCGTACCGAAGCACGGCCTTCCGCGTCATGGCCATCGAGAGCGTCGCCGGGAAAGGCCCTTCCGCCGCCTGACCGGCGAAATAGGCGGCGATCGCCTGATCGTATCGGGCCGTGCAGGCGAAGGCCTCTCGGGCCAGCTTCTTGCGGAGATCCAACGTGGTGCAGCCGCCGGCGGCCACCTCTTCCAGGATCGACGAGTACTGCTCCGGACTGGTGGCGACCGTGGTGAATGCGTGGTTCTTCGCCGCCGCCCGGATCAGCGTCGGGCCACCGATGTCGATCTGCTCGATCGCCTCCGCCATGGTGACGCATTCCCGGGCGATAGTGGCCTCGAACGGGTAGAGGTTGATGACCACCAACTCGAAGGTGACGATGCCGTGGTCGGCCAGGGCTTTCATGTCGTCCGGGTTGTCGTGGCGGCAGAGAATGCCGCCGGCCACCTTGGGATGCAGTGTCTTCAGACGCCCGCCCATCATCTCCGGAAAGCCGGTGTACTCCGACACGTCCCGGACCGAAATCCCTTCGCTCTCCAGATGCCGCCGCGTGCCGCCGGTGCTGAAGATCTCAACGCCCGCATCGACCAATCCTCGGGCGAATCCGGCCAGG
>Ga0307380_10009632_pt1 | contig 12245 bp, 7 predicted proteins | sample UN3MG_FD_202239 | JGI IMG/M metagenome (GOLD analysis project Ga0307380, IMG submission 202239) | Soil microbial communities from Risofladan, Vaasa, Finland - UN-3 | ecosystem: Environmental > Terrestrial > Soil > Coastal area > Acid sulfate soil | place: Finland: Risofladan, Vaasa | collected... | reverse complement strand
TCCCCATCTCATCTCTCGGCGTTCGGCCTTGTCGGCCTCTCGTCGCCTTCCCGCCCCTCATCGCCATCTCCACCTTCACATTGCCCGACCGCCGTGCAATAATCGAGCCGAACAGGATTGGGACAGAGCGCTTTTTCGGCCCGATTTTGCGTTCCGGCGGCTGGGGTGGTGTGATTGGGCCTGTTTTCGATTTGCGGCGATTCTGGCGCCCCAGGAGCGGCGTGATGTGCCGGGGAAATGACCCAAGATCGGCCCGGCCGGGCAGACCATGGCCCAGGAATCGATTCTGGCGCGGTTTGCACGCACGTAGAGTAGCGTTTTCGCTCGGCCCGTGGCCAAAAGGTGTTTTGGGACCTGTTGGGGCTTCCCCGAATTCAAACGCTACAGGGAGTGTGTTTCGTTTGATTCTCGAAGATGCAGCCCGTTGGCGGGGTAGCGGCCGCTGGGGTTCTGTTGTCTCGCCGTGCCGGGCTGGTAAACTGGCGGCTGCGTTGGCGACCGGTACGGCCGGACGGTGGGCATTGTGACGCTTCCTGACGGCTCGGACCTCGGGCAGCAGTTGGTCAAGGCGGGGCTCGCATGGTGGTACGTCCAGTACGCCCCCAACGACAAGACGCTTGCCGGCCTGGAGAAAGCGGCCAGAGAAGCCCGTGTGGGCCTGTGGAGCAATCCCGCCTTTTGGGAGTGGAGGAAGGGCAGACGGGGCACAGGTGAACCGCCTGGGGATAGTACAGGCCGGTTCTGGCTGACCGTCGTTTCCACGTCCACAACTCGCCCACGCCAGACCCGGTGAATAGCGTCTCCCGCACCTCGGCTTTGCCGTCGTCGTCGCGATCGGCCAGGAAGACGATGTCCGGCGCACAGAGAACGATCGCGCCGTCGCGTGCGGGAACCACTCCATAGCACGGCGGTAGATGATCGGCCCAGACGGTAGATCGATCGATGCGTCCGTCTCCACTGGTATCCTCCAGCAGCTTGACCGTGCCGTATTGTTCCTTCTCGGCCCGCCGACAGTCGCCGACCGACTACACCATCTACTTCTTCACCAAAGCCAACGGCCGGCAGCCGAATACGGCAAATACTGTAGAGTCATCTTACAGAAAGCTTGGCGGAACAACGCATCTGCACAGAACATTCGGTGGAGGACAGGGTGAGTTTCACTCATTTCACATCCAACAGTCGGCCGACCGAATCCATCAGGACATCCTCCGCCGTTGGGGCCGTTCTGGATGCGTGTGGACCGACCTCATATCCTCCCTGAGCGTAAGACTCCGCTGTCCCAATATAGCCCGGCGCGTAATCGCCATATGCCGCCATCACAACAAACAGGTCGTTGCGCAGGCTCCGCGCCGCAAGGCTATATTCGACGAAGAGTTCTCCCGGCATGTGAAGTATGCGAGCCTTGGCAAGCGTCAGACAGGAGACATCGATCGTGTCGCCATTGCGACATCGGTGGTACCACACCAACGCCTTGGCTGCCTGCCAGCGACGTGCCACGTCGGCCTCTTCATTTTCCAGCGTGCTCTTGAGCGAGGCCTCATCCAAATGGGGAGAAACCGGCAGCGAGACCGAGACAAACGACCAGCGAACATCTTCCGGTCGCAACGGCGTTTTTTTCGTACTCTGCCAAGCTCGTTTCATGCCGGCGGCCACGCGGTCGGCCAAGACTTGCCGGTTTTCTTTCGCGCCGTCGTTCCATTTCCCGGCCCCGACATTACCCGCGGCCCCCGTAAAATGGATATGAGGGACGCCGGTTGCCTCCTGGCGAGCATTGCGCGCGATGCCGGGGAAATCTGGGTTCGCCAACCCGGTTCGGTAGTAGCTCTGTGGATGCGTCGCGTAGTAGGTCAGGGCGGCGACTGGCTCGGCGTCGTTCCAGAAGCTGATCAACTTCAACTCGGGGTCAATCGTCCCAACGGGAAACGCTCGAATCTTCGGATCGGCCGTCGCGGTCCAGCGTGTATGCAGCACCGTACCGTCCGGTCCAAGGATCCGACGGTTCGAAGCGACCTTCTCGACGCTTCCCGCGCCCATGCCGACATGCGTCACGGGCGTGGCATGCTCCAGGGCGGCCGCGACTGCATCGCCGGCCCGCCGGATGACGTCCCTTGCATGCTTCGTATTGAACGCGGTGCCGGAGAGCCCGTACTCGGCCAGCATGGCGTCTGCCGCAAAATCGCAGGTCGGTGCGTCGTGCTGATGGATCGTGTGGACAGCCACCCGTTGCGGCGTGGTCCTGACTGCCCGAGCAAGCCCCTCGCGGAATTCGGATTGTCCTCCATTGGCGATCCCGATCCAATCGACGGAACACAGCACGATCGGATCGCCGGCCCCGGCCAGAACGATTCCGCGGCAGCTCAGAGGCGTTTCGACGCCCTCCGTAATCCCGTAGGCCAGGGGGCTCCCGATCGGTGGAGAGGCGTCAATGTCGAACACGCCCAGTCGCAAAACGCCATCCGCCAGGGTCGTGCTCGGTGTCCAGAGGGCCATGAGTACGACGATCAATAGCGAGCGCATCATGTGCATCCTCCTCCGCATTTTCGCGGTGCGAGACGGTCCAACGGATGCCTGGAACGGTTCCAGGATCGCGATGTCGCAATCATAACACGTTGCTCTGCTGCGTGTCCAATGCGGCCGGCGCGGAGGCGTTTAATGCACTACTGGGGGGGTAGAGTCTTGATCGAGGGTCACTGATGCGATAGAGTCGTTTAACGCCCAGCCGCAGGCGCCGGCTTCCGCAGTGCGGCCGGCGCCTGCGGCTGGGCGTTAAACGACAACTTACGATTGCTAGCGTCAATCCAAGATGGTGCTGTCCGATTTGCGCCATGCAACGAAAATGGAGGCCCCAGAGCCATGAACAAAGATGTCACACGACGCGGTTTCATCCGAGTCGCCGCGGCCGGATCTGCTGCTCTGTCCTGGTTGGGCATGCACCGGGCGCCGATGGCGTTTGCCGCTTCCAACGACAAACCGGCCCTGCTGGGAGGGCGGCCCTCGCATCCGGGCGCCTGGCCCCGTTGGCCCCAATGGCGCGAGTCGTGGGAGCCGGAAATTCTCAATATCTTGCGCAGCGGTCGTTGGTATCGGGGAAGTAGCGGTGGGACGGTCCCTCAGTTCGAGACGGCCTACGCGAATCTGCTAGGTGCCGAGCGTTGCCTGGCCACGGCGAGCGGCACGACGGCCCTGATTACCAGCTTGCACGTCATGGGCGTGGACGCCGGCGATGAAGTGATCGTGTCGCCCTACACCTTCATCGCAACGTACAATGCGATCCTGATCCACAAGGCCCTGCCGGTTTTCGCCGACACCGGTCCGGCAACGCTGACGATGGATCCGGCCTCCATCGAAAGTCGGATCACGGAACGAACCCGAGCGATTCTGCCGGTGCACATCTTCGGCATGCCATGCGACATGGACCCGATCAACGCCGTCGCCGCCAGGCATGGACTTGGCGTCGTCGAGGACGCCTGCCAGGCCTGGCTGGCCGAGTACAAGGGCCGCAAGTGCGGGACACTCGGCGACCTGGCGTGCTTCAGCTTTCAGAACTCAAAACACCTGCCCTCGGGCGAAGGCGGTGCGGTCACCAGTCGTAGCAACGAACTGATCGATCGGTGCACGGCCTTCCATAATTGTGGCCGCGCGACGGGGTCTTTCCAGGGCAGTGGCTCTTTCACTCGCGGCACGAACTTCCGGATGCAGCACTTCCAGGCCGCCATGCTCTTGCAGCAGTTCGACAAGTTGCTCGAAGAGACCGAAGTCCGGCGAGCGAACGCCGATTATCTGCGCAATCACCTTGAAGACATACCGGGCATTAGTCCGGCCCGGTTGCCGGAGAAGAGCAAGCCCGTTTGGCACGTGTACCCATTGCGATACGACGCGCGACAATTCAACGGGTTGTCACGAACCGCGTTTGCTCGGGCGCTCCGCGCTGAAGGGGTCCCATGCAGCGAGGGATATCACGAGCAGTACAATGACGGATTGCTGGACGAGGCGATCACTTCTCGCGGTTTCCAGCGTCTGTTCAGCGCCAAGCGTTTGAAGGAGTATCGCGACAGTTTCCATGAACTGAAAGGGAACCGACAGGTCTGTGCAACGACGGTGGGCCTAACTCAATCCCTGCTCTTGGCCACGCGCACCGACATGGACCACATCATCGAAGCGATCCGAAAGATTCACAAGCACAGCGAATCGCTGGTCAATGCGTAGAAAGACCGCTTGCCATGCAATCAGAACATCTGCAAAGTCAAGACGTCGTCAACGGAAGGTGGCTGGGGTCGAGTGCAGCCACCCTCCGTCCGTTTCTATCTCCGAGCCAACCCCACAGTTCTCCTGCCCGCACAAGATCGTGCCTTGACGCGGGCATATCGGAGCGGCTACGATTGATGGCATATCAACCCGAAAGGACAGTTCGATGAATGATTCGACAAAGAGCCGTCGCGAATTTCTGGCAACCATCGGCGCCGCGTCGATGGTCGCCGGCACCAGTGGGATGGCAGTCGGGGCAGTCAACGATGCGGATAAACTCGCGATCGACGGAGGGACGCCGGTGCGCAAGGCCCAACTCCGCTATCGGCCGTACGGTCCGCAGTATTACAACGACGTCGAGAAGAACGAACTGCTGGAAGTTCTCGACTCGAAGGAACCGTTTCGCTGGGGAAGCGGCGACTCGAAGGTCCTCCAGTTCGAGCAGGCCTATGCCGCGCATATCGGCGTGAAGTTCGCGCTGGGTGTCACCTCGGGGACGACGGCTCTCTACACGGCGGTGGCTGCGTTGGGGATCGGTCCCGGCGATGAGGTCATCCTGCCGGCCTGGACCTGGTACGCCGACTACGATGCGATCGTCCTGTCCGGGGCGCTGCCGGTCTTCGTCGAGATCGACGAGTCGTTCAACATCGACCCGCGCGAGATCGAGGCCAAGATCACGCCGCGGACCAAGGCGATCATGGCCATCCACCTGCAGGGATGTCCGGCCGATTTGGATCCGATCCTGGAGATCGCCCGCAAACACAAGCTCCGCGTTCTGGAGGACTGCGCCCAATGCCTGGGAGGACGCTACAAGGGACGCTATGTCGGCTCGATCGGCGACATCGGCATCAATAGCTTCCAACTGAGCAAGAGCATCACGTCGGGCGAAGGGGGCGCCGTAACGACCAGCGACCCGAAACTGTTCGAACGGGCCGTTCGCTTTCACGACGTCGGCTCCGTGCGGTCGCCTTACAAGGAGTTGCTAGGCGGTGGCATGCTGGCCGCGTTCGCCGCATGCAATTTCCGCATGAACGAATTCACCGGCGCCGTCCTCAAAGGGCAGCTCACAAAACTCGAAACGATCTGCCAGGGATTGCGAATGAATGGCCGCAAGGTACGCGACGGGATCGCCGACCTTCCCGAGCTAATGTTGCGGCAGTCGCCCGACCAGAACGGCGACCTGGGTGTCGGTGTGTTTCTCGACATGGGAACGCGCCAGCGACGCGATCAGTTCCTGCGAGCGATGCGAGCCGAGGGCGTCCATGCCACGGGGCCGGGCGGTTCGGTCATCCTTCCGATCGATCAGAGGATCGAGAGCAAGACGACGATCCATCCGGACTGGCCGTCGTTCAACAGCCCCGAAGGCCGAGCGATTCGATATGGACGCGAGTGTTGCCCGCGGACGATCGACATTCTGGGACGCCACGGCGGCGTGATCATGGATCCCAAGTTCACCGGCGACGACATCGACGACATCGTGCGAGCGATCCGCAAGGTCTATTCGGCCATGCCGCGAGTATAGGAATCACTTTGAGCAAGAATGAGATTCGTCTCGAAACGTCCCGGGACATCAACCAGAAAGTGAGGCTCCCGAATGACGAGAAGCAGGAGGATCTCGCGACGCCGAATGTTGGGACAGACCTTGGGTGGCACCGCTGCAGGACTCACCTTGACTGGCTGCCCCAAGTCGGACCCGATTCCGGTACCGAAACCGACGCCCAAGGCTGAGCCAAAACCAAGTCCCAACGAACAGATCGGCGTGGGGATCATTGGCTGCGGGCGCCGCAACTCGCAACTGCAAGTCGGACGAGGTGGACAAGGTGAGCCGCCCATAGAAGCCAGAATCGTTGCCGTGTCCGATTTCAACCTGACTCGCGCCAAACAGTGGGGCGCAAAGTACAAGGCGGAGGCGTACCAGGACTATCGAATGATGCTGGAACGCAAAGATGTCGACGTCGTGGTCTGCGCCACGCCGGAGCACCAGCACTATCTGCCCTGCATCCATGCCGCGCAGGCGGGTAAGGATATCTACGGCGAACAGCCCCTGTCACACACCATCCGCGAGGGCCGCGTAATGGTCGAGGCAGTCCGTAAGTACAAACGCGTCTTTCAGACCGGCGAACAGCAGCGATCCAACGCTCGAACCCGCAAAGCGGTGGAACTGATCATCAACGGCCGCATCGGCAAAATCCAGTCGATCATCGCCTACAATTTCCCCAGTCCTTTCGAATGCAATTTCCCGGCCCAGCCGATCCCGGAAGGGCTTGATTGGGATCGGTGGTGTGGGCCGAACGAAGTTGTACCCTACAACGTCAATCTCTACCTGTCACGCATCCCCTATGAACCCGAAGAGTGTTTTCCGCCCCAGCCGGCAGAGCAAACAGCCGTTGGTCCGGGCTGGATGTCGTTCCGGCCTTACTCGGGCGGCGAACTTCTGAACTGGGGCTGCCACGGCCTGAGTATGGTTCAGTGGGCTTTGCAGACGGACGACACCGGTCCGGTTGAGGTCTGGGTCGACCCTGCCGAGAAGATGGAGACGTTCGTCCAAGACACGCCGGGTAAGCGAGATCTCGGGGATGCGGCTTGCAGCAGGTCCGTTATCAACTACAAATATGCCAACGGCGTCGTGTTGACACTGAACTCTCTCAATCCCAGGGTGGGGGGAGGCGCGACCTTCATCGGAGACAAAGGCCGAATCACGATCATTCGCGGAAGCTACGAGTGCGATCCGAAGGGGCTCGACAAAGCCCCGCTGCCGGACAATGCGATCCGGGTTTACGAAAGCGACAATCACTTGCAGAACTTCTACGACTGCGTGAAGTCACGCAAAGACCCGATTATGAATATCGAGAACGGCCATCGCGTGGCCACCTTGTGCCACCTGGGCAACATTGCCCGCTGGCTCGGGCGTCCACTCAAATGGGATCCGGAGAAGGAAATCTTTCCCGGCGACGACGAGGCAAACGGTTATCTCGACATTTCAAGGCGCAAGGGCTTCGAACTGCCGGAACAGGTCTAGTCGCATACCACACTTGGCGAGGAGCATGTTCATGACATGGCGATCTGTTACTGGGGCAGTTTTGGCGGCGTGCGTGATCGAGTTGACCAACTGCCCGGCAGCCGAGGACAAACCCGTTCAAAAAGCACCGGATAAGGAAGCGGCCGACGCGTCGATCCAGTACGTTCCTCTCGATGCCCCGGCGGGGATGTCGCAGGCCGTGATCGTCCAAGGCCATCCCTTGGTGCATACACGACAGCTGTTGCCAGTAGATCGCGAAGGAAAGCTGGTGGGCGAGGGTTCGGTCGACAAGCAAGTCGAGCAAGTCCTGGACAACCTGGACGCCGTGCTGGTCGCTTCGGGATCGAGCCTTGGTCAACTGGTGCGTCTGAACGTCTACGCGCTTGCGCCGCCAACGGTCGACCGTGTGCGCGAGCAGTTGACAGGGCGACTGGAAAGTTCCGTTCGTCCGGCGATCACCGCTGTCCTGACGCCCATGCCACACCGCGACGCGCTGGTGGCCGTCGATGCGGTCGCGGTGGCAGCGGCAACGGACAAGGCGGTAGCCCTACAGCGATGCGAAGCCGTGGCCGGCGACAAGGACTTCGCCGACGCGGCAGTATTGCCTCGGGGCGGTGTGGCGTACCTGTCCGGCGTGCCGGCCGAAGGCGGAATCACCGTGTCGGCCGTCACCAAGTCGATGTCCACCCTCTGGAAAACGCTTGGAGAATTGAAGCTCAGGCCGGCGCAGGTGGTGCAGTTGAAGGTGTTTCTGAGGCCGGCCTCGTCGGCGGATGAGGTTCTGCACGAGCTGAAGAAGTTCTTTCCCGGCCAAATGACGCCGCCAGTCGTCTTCGTGGAGTGGCTAGCCCCGCCTCCGGTCGAAATCGAATTGATCGCTCAGTTGCCCCTGACGGGCGAATCGGCCGCGAACGTGCAGTACTACAACCCGCCTGAGGTGAGACTCATGCAGATATTCAGCCGTGTGGGCCTGGTCCGCTGCGAACGGCAGATCTACGTCTCCAGCCTATTCGCGCGAAAGGCGGGCCGCGGTCAAGACCAGGCCCTCGACGTGTTCGGCCAGTTGCAGGCCATTCTCGACCAGACGGGCAGCGACCTGCGTCATATGGCCAAGGCAACGTACTATGCGTGCGACGACGACTCGGCCAGAGGCTTGGACAGAGCGCGTCTCTGGCTCTACGACCAGGATCGCCCCCCGGCCGCGTCGAAGTGCATGGTGCATGGTGTCGGGCAATCGGGCCGCACGCTGACGATGGACATGATCGCGGTGGAAGCGGACGCGGAGTAGTACTAGCGACCAAAACTCTCCGGAAGCAACGCTTTGACGGCCTCGACGATGCGGTCCTCCATGGCGGGGGCAAGCTCTTCGGGGTTCCCGAATGTGAGCTGTGTGCTCAACGAGTTGCGAACTTCGTAGCCTCCTTCCCCGATGAGCCGCTTCGAGACGATGTATCGCGACACGTCGTTCGTATAGGCCGACATCCAGAGCCGACTGCCGTCCAACTCTTCTTTCAGACGAAGGACGTAGTCGACCACCACCTCGTCGGAGAGGAAGACCATCGCCAGCTTGTCGCCGAACGTCCAGGTCGTGATCTGAAAAGTCTCGAAGTCATGTTGCTCACGCGGCGGGGCACCTCCGCTGGGAGACGGCACTACGACGGCCTGATCGTCCGCTTTCCGCTCCACATAGGACGCTTCGAGGAACCTGTTCTTGGTCGTGATCGTTCCCGGCAGCGGCGTCCACTCTCCTTCCTCCAGCAGTCGCGATACTTCCTCGGCCAGCGCCCCGCCATGCTGCTCGCAAAGCTCCGTCGTGTCATGCGGACAAGGGTCGGAGTCCGCCCCGCAGCCGATCGTGATCATCGCGACCGCGTCGGGGTGTGCCCGCTCAATCGCTGCCTGTGCGCAACCGGCCCAATCGCCGTGAATCTCCTTGAAGTTGCCGCGCAGCGTCGTGTTGTGACAGGCATAGTTAACCACGACGGCCATCAGTCGCCCCTGGGAGTCGGCGACGCGAATCACCGGCAGGCTATGGTCGACCGCTCCCTCCGGCACGGCGCCGAAGCCGCTCCACTTGCCGTCGATCAACACGCGCCGATTGGCGGCAAAGCCGACCGAGCCTTGCGTCCAGGCCAGAGTGCCCGGCTTGCGTGACGCCAGAGCTTTGAGCACGACCGATACCAGCCGGTCGGTCAACAGGTCTGCGTACTGGGAAAGATGCTCGTGCTGCGTCCCTTCGATCGACGCCATCCCCTTCAGGTTCGGGCCCGAGTGATTGTGCGCATTGCAGAGCACGAACCGCTCGGGCCGGATCGCGTGCGTCACGCTGATACGGGCATACACCTCGTCGCGGATCGCTCGCGGGACGGAGCCGTTATCGACCGCCAGCAGCACTGCCGGACCTGGGCCGTTGTCCTTGCCGATCGCCACCGCCGTTGCCTTGAGCCGTCCGGCAACGCCTTGCGATTCCGTCCGTCGCGACGCATACCCGTACATCCGAACCGGCGTCTCTGGCGTGATCTCACACTTCGCCACTCCAACGAATGCGGATGTCTGCTCGTCTGCAACGGACATCGCAGTGGCAGCCATGACGATGCCGATGCCGATGGCGCCAAGCCCCATAAGAACTCGGGACGCACGTTCTTGAGCGATCATTACTTGTTCCTCCATTGCAATAAGATTCCCAAACCGCTCGGGGCCTAAGGAGACGTTCCCAGTTTAGCCGCTATGAGGGAGCAAACAAAGGGTTTTCGTGCGATTTCCAGGAAACATGCAAAGTCGGCATGCCGGCGAAAAAAAGCCGATGCCGTTGTGTGGGCCGGCATCCTTTGAAGGCAGGCGTTGGAAGTATGGAGGCTGGAAGAGCGATGCGCCCTATGTGGGACATCCCCTGAGCTATTGTAACGGGCCCGGACTGTACGGTTTTGCCAGGGCAACTGCAGGATCAACAAATTCGGAGACAAGCCCACTCCGCGAGTGTACGGACTCATAGGCGAGGACAAAGGAACCATCATCAACGGTTTGGTCGCCAACTCCGAAAAGGACAACTCTCCTGCCTACGACCGGAGTTGGAGAACGAATGAGGTCTGGCTGCCTTACAATGCATGGATGGTCATCGCATTGTCTGAAGTATTGGGAGAGTAAGTGAGTGCAATAGCCCAGCAACGTCGGATGACCGCCGTTGATCTCATCAAGTCGTCAGAAGGTCGAGATTACTCGGACACGTTGGAAAACGACCGTATTGTCGGACTCCCGTCTCCACCTCCAACGTCGTATGCCTGTCTTGCGTGCGATGCCGAGAGGATCCGGCTGACCCATTGACCTCTGGTGCGACCGGGGCCTTCAGTGTTGTGCCGCCGATCCTGTTCCCCGCTCACAAACGCCCCGACACCCCAACTCCACCAACCCCGCCACCAACTCCCGCAACCCGCTTTCCAGCAGCACGTCAAGCTTCTCGTGCAGTTCCCGCTTGCGGTTCATCCAGCGGGCGGCTTCCAGGGCACCTTCCACGGTCAGCCCGCCACCGGTGCCGACCCGGCTGTACAGTTCGTCGAAGTCCCCTTCCGTCCAGCCGTCGAACAGTTCCGGGTGTTTAGCCACCGCCTCGTCAACGGCCGGGTTCGTGTGACGGTCGAACTGCCGATGCAGCAGTCGTGACGGGGGCAGGAAGAACTCGTCGGCCGAAACCCCAAGGCCCTTGGCCAGCTTGTGCAGGGTTCGGGTGTGGGGCCGGTTGCTGCCGTTCAGGACGCCACGGACGGTTCGCCGGTCGAGGTGGCATTTCTCGGCCACATGGGCAGCGGTGAGGCCCTGGTGAGCCATCAGGCGGCGGAGGTTTGGCGGAGGGAAGGTCTTGGCTGCCGGGCATGTCGGGTCAAGATACCCGGCCGGGTGGTGGATGCAACGGCAACGGGGCACAAGAGCGGCTTGGGGTGCCATCTAGCTGTCACACCCCCGGGTAGAATCCACACAATTCCCGGCCTGATCCCGGCTGGTGGATTGACTTCTGCCTCACGCGTGGCCACACTGAGCACGACACGGTTGCTGCCGTTCGCTGGCTTCGAGATTACGGGATTCAGGGGGAGTCCGATGCCCGGCACACCAAGCGCTCTCGACTTCGAGTCGGCTTCGCCTGTGGAGCAAATCGATACAGGTTCTCCACACAAGCTGCCACAACCAGGACTCGCCCTCTGCCTGTCGGGTGGCGGGTACCGGGCGATGCTTTTCCACTTGGGTGCTCTGTGGCGACTGAACGAACTGGGGTATCTTCCCAAGCTGGATCGAGTCTCCAGTGTTTCCGGCGGGTCGATCACCGCCGGGGTGCTCGGACTGAAGTGGTCGCGTCTGACATTCGATGGCGACGGCAGGTCCAAAGAGTTTCCCGAAGAAGTCGTTACGCCCATCCGGCAGCTTGCCGGGAAGACGATCGACTTGCCTGCAATCTTCACAGGGCTGCTTCTTCCGTTCCAGAACATTGGGCAGCGGGTCGCCAAGTCATACGGCAAGCACCTCTTCGACGAAGCGACGCTCCAGGACCTACCGGACCATCCGCGCTTCGTCATCAACGCCACCAACGTCCAGTCGGGCGCCCTCTGGCGGTTCATGAAGCCGTACATGCGGGACTACCGGGTCGGTGAGGTCAAGAACCCGACGATCCGCTTGTCGGACGCGGTGGCTGCGTCGTCTGCCTTCCCGCCCTTCCTCTCGCCCTTTCGCCTGAGACTCAGTGAGGACGCGTTTACGCCGAACTCCGGCCGGGATCTGCAACGCCCACCGTTCACCACGCGGGTTGTGCTGTCTGACGGTGGCGTGTACGACAACCTCGGACTCGAAACGGCATGGAAACGGTACGACACGATCCTGGTCAGCGACGGCGGGGGGCAAATGCAGCTGGAGGCAAAACCGAAGGGGGATTGGGTCCGGCACTTCATGCGAGTCTTCTTTGTGATCGACAATCAGGTCCGGGCGCTGCGGAAGCGAC
>Ga0307380_10009630_pt1 | contig 12245 bp, 10 predicted proteins | sample UN3MG_FD_202239 | JGI IMG/M metagenome (GOLD analysis project Ga0307380, IMG submission 202239) | Soil microbial communities from Risofladan, Vaasa, Finland - UN-3 | ecosystem: Environmental > Terrestrial > Soil > Coastal area > Acid sulfate soil | place: Finland: Risofladan, Vaasa | collected... | reverse complement strand
CTTTTATCTGTCTTTCCTTGAGACCTAACTTCTTAAGATTTTCTTCATTCCACTTATCCTGGTAAAATTTTCAACAAAAACCCCATGGTCTTCCTCAAAATCAGGCTCAGGAAGTCCCTGCTCCTGGCATTTCTTTATTATTTTGATTGTCCCTCTACCCCAACTTTCTATAAATCCTGCTTTATAAAAAATATCTGCCAAAAGATTACTCCTTGGAATGATCAGTTTAAATAGACCTGGTACACCTTCCCTATTTGTTTAATTTCCTGCCTTTTTTTAATTATAGTCCCCGTTTACGTTCACTTCTCCTTTCCCCTTGGTATTCCGAAACTTAATTTATCCATCGCATTATTTATCCGCTTAAGTGCGGTATCAAGGTTAAACTTTGATTGCTCTTCCGGAGTTAATACAGCAAACAACTCTTCTTTAACACGAGACCTCATATCTTTTATTTTATCATCTGATCTGCCAAGATTGACTCGATACCTTGCCAAATCTGTATCGCCATTATCTTCTTCTAATTTTTTCTTAAAAAGATCCATTACTTCTTTATTAGCAAGATTAAAACCATTACGCAGAATAAAATCAAGATCGTAAAAATCGCGCGGTGCAATAGTTTGTCTGAGTGCTGCAGCACGTAATTTTTCTGATACAATTTCATTCAACGAAAAACAATTCACTTTTCCTCCATAAAATAAAGGTTCACCAGTAAACGGATGTAAAAACTTATGTTGAATATCTTTTATCTCTGTATCACAAAGTGGATTATATCGAAGTCCTATTTCAAATTTTATTTTCATTTCTCTTGGCCTTAAGACAGATTGATAAATAAAATTATACACATATTGTTTTGATTCATTATGTCCGGCTTTCTCGACTCCATCCACTCTAAGCCCAAGCTGTTTTACAAACTTTACAATATTATCTTTAACCGGCTGAATACATTTTCTGCGCTTACCACGTGTTGTAGTATTTTCTGGTAAACGCATACTAAAATCCAAATCCTCGCTTAAACGATAATATACGTAATAAATCTTATTAAGACATGTACCGCCTTTGAAAACAAGCTTCTCTGAAAGTTCGCTAACACGTGATAGTATTAATGTTAAATAGTAATCCTTCTCAAGGAGAAACGCCGGAAAACCTGTTCGTTTTACGGTTTGATATATTGTATTGGTAAATCTTTCTTTGTCCTCATGAAGCATTTACTATAACTCTCCATTTCTTATTAATTTTCCCCTTACGAGATTTATTTAGTGAACTAATTGCTGTCTTTTTAATTGTTTTTGCAAGCGGACGCAATAAATATTCATCTATCCCTAACTCTTCCAATATAATTCCAACTCTTTTTCGTAAAGTTACATTTGGAAACTTACAAGCATAACTAATCACCTTTTTTATATTACATTGTTTCTCGTCTACAGCCTTTTTAAATATTTCACTTGCCGCCTTGATTCCACCCACTGGTTTATAGAAATACAAAAGGTCAATTAAGGTTCTCTCTTTATCGCTAACAATTACTTCAGTATCTTTCACTCGAATCTTTTGCAGGCCGTACATGCGATTTCCCGGAATTTTCAAAAATTTGAATTTAATCCCGCAAATGATTTTTTCTCTGGTAAAAGATATATTTAGTACATAAACTGTTTGGAATAACTGTTCGGTAAAACCATAATAATTAAACATGGTGGAATATCCGATATAATAATTATTTTTAGAAAAATATAATGACGGAATAAGCATTTCATCAATTCCTATTCCACCTGGTCCGGCTTCAAGCGGAGAAAAAATATATACACCACGTTTTACCGGAATTAATATGTTTTTCTTCTTAAGACGAAAAACTATCTTTGCCCTTTCAATAGGCGAAAGGTTAAAAAGTTCATCCAATTCTTTAGCTGTAATAAATGTTTTCTTCTCATAGCTTAATCGAGCAATTATTTGAGTCTCGATAGGTCCAAATCTTCCCATTGTATTTTTATTCATAGTGAATACTCTCCAAAGGTATATTCAGTAATTATTTTTGCATATATATAATAACACATATTTACCATAAGTCAATAAAACCGTCAACAGAACCATTCGTGACATCTTCGTTTCTTTTTGTCATTCCCGCGAAGCAGGGAATCTATCTTTATTCTAAAACCTCTCCCCCTTGTAAGACTAAGGTGGTGGCTTTACTGAATACTAATAATTAATGCAAAGGAAAGGTAAAAAATTAGAAAATTGGGGGCAGGAAAGCCTTTTAAAATAATGGTTTCAAGGGTAGGCTGCATATTTTTGATTATAAGCGCCTATTTTGCCTTATTTTTACTCTCTCAAAATCTGAAAGTGGCTATTTATAAGGGTTACATAGTTTCGGGGAGGTCAAAAAAGGCTAAAAAAAATGTCGTAATTGCCGTTTTTTTGAAAATTGAAGCGCGTTTAAAGGCACTCTCCATGCGTTTTTGAGGCATTCCCGTAGGGGCACGGCGTGCCGTGTCCTTTGTGGTCTGAAACCCTTATAAATAAAGGGTTTTATGGGGAGCAAAGAGGAACAGAGAACCGTTGCCGGAATGCATTTGGAATTCATACTTTTCAAAAGAAATATTCTTTTTGTCAATTTTTCTCTTAAAAAAATAGGTGTCTATTTTTTCCGTAAGCCATCCGCTGGAGTGCATTGTTATGCCATAGCCCTTTACTCATGGTACCTGGAGATTTAGGCCAGTTTTAGATGCAATAACACGCCTAATGACAGCCTCCACTTCTTGACTCTTTTGGCTTAAGTCTGCATCAGTAGTGCCTTCATGTAAAATGCGACTTCTTAAATTATACGCCTCTTCAACTATTTTTAATGCCTCAGGGTCTTCAGGTAGACACTCCATTATAACTCTTCGTATTGCGCTCAAAACAGATTCTGTCGAGAGGTTATCCACTCTCCCAATCAACGAAGCCTCGATTTTTGATGGCAGCTGCAACTCCCCTACTTGATCTTTAAAGCGATTCAGAATTCCGATGACTTGATCCCCATAATTTTGTTGCTCGGCTAAAGGTTCCAACGATGAAACTAAACCGACAAACCGTGCCCTTTCTGTTAATTCTATACGAGCAGATGCAAAAAGCTCCATTGCAAGTAGAAGTTTTTTACTCCCACGGTTTGGTGACAAAAGCGCTTCTTTAATTGCATTGGTAATACTCGCTAAAGATTTTCCAAGTATGACTGTAGCAGTTCCTGTAAATGAGATACCGGGTCCTCTCCTAGTACGGTCATAGACTGCACAAGGTAAAGGCGTTTGATATTGAAGCCGAACTGAATACCGTTCGGAAATTGCACCCCATAAGATTCCAAATGTTATTTCAAGTCCCTTTCTTTCCGCCTCTCCTGCTGTAGCAACACCTTCTACTAAAATGTCCCACGATTGAAAGCCAAATTGATAGTTTGGTTCGCCTGCCAAGTGAGATTGGGTTGGACGAATTTTTATAATGTATTCCGTATCAGTCAATAGACATAATTCACCTTCAAGCATCATTCGCGTTGAATCATCAAGCGCAACGGACAACTTTGCGCCGTAGGGTCTCCTATTAATAGAGTCTATAATCATGTTTTTTTCTTTTTTTACGCTCATGATGTATCTCTTGTATATTACTAGTAACTTATTATTTATATTTTAGAGGCATAACGCTTAAGTTCATCCGCCGCTACGTGGGCCAGCTGTGCAGCGGTCGGGTGGAATGATTTGTTAGCTGACCCCATTTATTTCACGATCGATGCGAGCACCGACTAAAAAACGACATCCACCATCCTGGCGCCCGAAGAAGTAGCCATATGCGCCTTTAGGAATTTGAGTGCCTGCTTGCTGACATTGTAGGCGTGCTCGTTCCACGCTTTTACTAATGATGTCTTGAATATTGGCTTCTGATTCACCATGAGCTATCAGTTGAACTCTCCGCCCTTCTCCTATGTCAAGCGAAGCTAAGCAAAAGCTAGGTTCTGACTCGTGCCGGAGGGAGACCTGTTCATTAGTGTTTGTGACAAATAATGTCATGACTGTTACTTTGCCGGGTGGAGCAGCTTCAACAAATATCACATGTCTCCAAACCTCCCGTATTCTATTTTCTGGCTTTACTGCCAATTCGCTTCTCGGAAAAATTATCCGGAACGCAGTTACAGTGTTTGGCAAACTTTCAGTTGGCTTATCCCATACCTCCAGCGCACGATTTTCCTCTGGAGAAATTAGCGAATCGTTTTTTGATATAGCCTCAGTGGTCAATGATATCCTCCAACGCCCTGAAGCATGCAAGCTAACTTTTGCTTCCTTAAAATTATCACGGCACGCTATATAGATATCTCCCTTACGGGAAGCCCAAATGCGCCATGAATTTGAGGTGAGTCCCTCTGGGTCACCCAGGCGAATCGAACGGCACCCTTCCTGATTGGAATAATTCCTGCCTGTGTCGCGAACTTATTTGGAATCATCTTGGTCAAATGGAGTCTTCCCCAGCTAACAATTAATAGACTAAATGCGTACTTTATGATAATTTTTGAAACCTTATAACGCAAATATACTCCACGAATTAGCGATTGTCAATTATATTGTTTGACTAATTTTCGTATTTTGCCCATATATAATAACAAAAAATACGCATTTCGTATATTATCAGGCTTTTGTCCAAAAAGGAATCGGTTATGGATAAACAGATACTCTCTGAGTTTAAAAAATTTCTATTTGATAAAAAATTTATTCCAGAGAAGAACACTCCATTTTATGCTTATTGGGTAAACAAATTTCTGTATTTTTCAAATAATACTTAAATATTACCCGCAGATGCGCGCATCAAAAAATTTTTAGACCAATTATCTGCCAAAGCGGAAACCACTGATAACATTATGGGACCAGGTCTTACAATATCACTTTTCATCTTCCCCCCGCTGTCTTTCCACCTTTTTAATTAATCGCTTAGGGTTTAATTCCCTGCAGCTTTGCTGCGGGGAGATTCATTTATTACTTATCAATTTTAACACTATTACTTATTATTCACCCCATACATCTGCGATTTTATCTTTAATCTTGTTTTCAAAAATGGTAATTAATTCTTTGTTGGCATTAATAGTTTTTTGTTCTTTTTCGATTTGAGCAATAATTTTCTGTTGAATTTCAATGGAAGGAAGTGGAATCTTTATTGTTTGTAAATATTTAACAGAAGAAACATTTTTGATTGCTGCCCCAGATGTATTTTGAAAATATTTGATTTGAATATTTGAAGTTTCTAAAACTAATTTTATATACATAGAATTAATTTTGTTATAGTCTGGTGTTAATTTCAATAATGCTTGATTGATTATTCCTCTCTCAATATTCTGAGGAACAATAGCTATTTTCCCCATAGTTCCTGAACAGCTTATAATTAAATCTCCCGATTTTACTTCAAATCGTTTCATTTCTTGAAATTTATCCGACGTAATATAATATTCCCCAATCATAAAATTATTTTGAATAGCATGCTTTTGTTCGTATACTTTATATCCCTTCTCAACAAATATTTCTTTCTTCAATGAGCCCCCAAAAGGACCTCTGACAAATTTACAAACATCACCTAATTTTACAGTTTCCCATTCTGGATCGATTTTGAAAGTTGGTTTATAATTTTCTACAATCTGCCTTACACCATTAATTATTTTTTGATAGCTGCCCAATTCTGCAACAATTTCTTCTTGCACAGGCAATGACGGTAAGGGGATTTTAATTCCTTTGACTTCAAGGCTGATGCCGCCAATTATTCCTTTAATGTATGGTTTTAGTTTTTGTTGGAAATCTTCCGATCTAATAATGCTATAAAGATATTTTGATAGAATATTCTGTCGTGCTCTTAATATAAAAACATGCTCGTTAACCGCAGCTTTTTCATTGCTATCAAAATAACTCGTCTTGCCAGTTGTCGCGCCATCTTTTACAATAAGAACGTCTCCCTGTTTTAGAATTCCTTTCTTCATAGATTGAAAATGTTCATTGGTGATATACTTCATTTTTTCAAAACGGATATCTCCGTGTTTATTTATCTGTTCACCTCCAATACTTGGAATGCCAGAAGAAATCGCGCCACCCTTTTGACGAGATCCGCTCTCTATATCAACGACTTTTCCTATCTCGACCATTGGCCATTTAATATTTGCGTGGATCTTTGCTACACCGTATCGATCAGTACTCAGATTATAATCACCGCCTTTTGCGATTTTGCATTTCTCAATAACTTTTATCTTCTGCCAAGTATCTTCATTAAATTTATCTCCTGAAATTAACGTTTGTTTGTATTCCATAATTGCACGATACGCATCCGGTAAATCGTTTTCCTGTATTTTCCTTCGTTGTGCACCTAAGCCAAATCCATCGTTGTTTACCTTTATAAATAAAATTTTATTGGTTTTTTTAGCTAAATTTTTATTTAAAAATAGTATGGATGTTTTCACGCCGGAATAAGGATTAAAGACCCCGGCAGGTAAAGAAACCACTGCATAAAGTGAAGTTTCTATTAACATCTTACGAAGTTTTTTGTAAGCATTTCCGGATTGAAAAATAATACCTTCCGGAACAATAACTCCACCCCTGCCGTTTGGGTTTAAATGTTCGGCAATGTAATCAACAAAAAGGACTTCAGAACGGTTTGCCTGTATACTAAATCTTTTATGAGGTCTAATTCCACCCATTGGGGACATAAAGGGAGGATTGGCCAGAATAATATCATAGAACTCATTCCATTTTTCTTCAGAGGCCAAGGTATCATATTCGTAAATTTTTGGACTTTGGAATCCATGCAGATACATATTAACTAAAGACAATCTCACCATATCGGGAGAAATATCGTAGCCAGAAAGATTTTCTATCAATCTCGCCCTTTCGTCAGGCGTTAAATTAATTCTACCGTCTTTTTTATTTTTATTCTGGATATGATTAAATGAAGAGATTAAAAATCCAGCTGTTCCACAGGCAGGGTCTAAGATAGTTTCGTTTTTAGATGGGTCAACCACTTTCACCATAAAATCAATAATATGTCGGGGAGTCCTAAACTGACCCGCATCACCCTGGGAGCCCATAATAGAGAGCAGATATTCAAAAGCGTCTCCTAATTTTTCGCTGTAATCGTATTCAAATTCTCCTATAACTTTAAGAAACATTTTTAAGGTTTCCGGGTCACGATAGGGCAAATAGGCATTTTTAAAAATATTCCTAAATAACAGAGGGATATTGGGGTTATGATTCATTTTCTGGATAGCTTCTCCGTATAAACCGACAAGTTCATATCCGCTCACACGAGGATCAAAGATTTTGCTCCAGGAATATTTTTCATATTCACCGGTAAAAAATTTTGTTTTACCCCCTAATTCTTCCGATTGCTTGTCCATATCATCCATAAATTTGTAAATCAGAGCAATAGTAATCTGTTCCACCTGTGACTTGGGGTCGGGTAATTTTCCGACAAGAATATCTCTTGCAGTATCTATTCTTCTTTTAGTAAGAGTATCCAACATATTTTAATCTCCTTTAGGCGGCAAAAGCATTTAGAGGAACATAATCTCTGATATATTCAACAACCGGGTCTTTCCATCCGTCTAATTCTTTTAAATCTTTTATATTAAATCTTGGATTAGTAGCAAGGCTTGCGAATTCTTTAGAATCAATAATTTTTCTTAATTCTGTATCTAAAATATAGACTTTTATAAATTCTCTTATAATATAGATGAATTTATTTTCTGGATGGTAGATAGAAATAAATTTATCTACTTCTTCTTCCAGAAGTTCATCTTTGGTTTTAAATTTCTTAATCTTACCAAATATTTTCTCCAAAATTTCCCGTAAACTCAGCCGACGGTCAAGTTTTAGAGATTTTCTTAATTTATCAAGATCGAAGTAATCTTCCGGTTTGTTAAAAATTGCTTGCTTTATATGTTCCTCGGCTTCATTAAACCTTCCTTCATCTATCTTTTGTTTTATATAATCATCAGCTTTGACTGTTTCCTCAAATCTTTCAAACAGCTTTCTATCAATTTTCATTCCTTTAAGACCGATCGTGGTTTCTGCAATACCTTTTATCGGATCAGGGATAAAACTCTCATAATCTTTTGGCACAGGAGGTGGAAAATCTCCTCCTCCACCCGTACCAGTTTCTGGTGGTAACTCAATTACTTCATCATAATTAAATTTCTCTTCAAAATATTCGCAGACCGCAAAAAAATCAAAAAGTTTGAAATTTTTCTTCTGAGCAGTAGTTTTTTCTATACCGTTTAATTCATTTTTTCCTTTATACACAAACACATAATTACGCGTTCCTCTTCCTTTCATTTGAACAAAGTAGGATGGTGAAAATATGGGTCTCATCAAGCATAAATTTAAAATATCCTCACAATCATATCCGGTGGTCATCATTCCCACAGTAACACATACTCTCGTTTTGCTCGAGTTGTAACCTTCTTTAAAGGAGGTATGTCCGTTAAGATTATTGTTGGCAAAATTAATGGTCATTTGCTGGGCATCAGAAACATTGGAAGTAATTTGGACCGCAAAATCGGAGTTATATTTACCGGGATAAAATTTGTGAGCAAATTCATTTAAGATTTGTGTTACTTTAGAGGCGTGCTTCTGACTGACACAAAAAACAATGCTTTTTCCAATTTCACCGGTTAGAGGGTCTTTTAAGGCATTTTCAAAGAAGGTTTTGCATAATGTTATATTGGTTTTTTCCGAGTAAAATTTTCTCTCAAAATCGCTTTGGAAGTAGGTCTTTTCCTCTTCTTTGCCTTCTTCATTTTCTATAATTACAGAATAGCCCATATCTGATAGAAGTTCTGTGGTAATCTCTGTTCTAGCATCTATCACAATGGGATTGACCAGAAAACCATCCCTTACCCCCTCTAAAAGGGTATATCGAAAGGTGGGATTACCCGATTCACAGCCAAAAGTGATATAGGTATCCAGTAATTGACGCCTTTCTAATTTACATGGATCCTTTTCTGCCAAATCCTTTTCATTAATTTTTTTCTAATAATCTTTGGGTGTTGCGGTGAGCCCTAATTTATATCCTGTGAAATATTCAAATACTGCACGGCTGTTACCATTTATGGACCTGTGCGCTTCATCTGATATTACTAAATCGAAATCTGTAGGAGAAAACAAATCTTTATATTTATTATTAAATAGGAGAGATTGAACTGTGGTAACTACGATTTCTGCTTTTGTCCAGTCATCCCTGTTTTCTTTATAAATTACACTCTTGTAATCATTCTTTAAATATCTTACAAAGTTTTTTTGTGCCTGATCCTCCAATTCTAATCTATCAACAAGAAAAAGTACTCTTTTAGCATTGCCTGTTCTTAAAAAAAGTTTGATTACACCAGCAGCTATTAATGTTTTTCCGGTGCCAGTTGCCATTTCGAATAAAAATCTACTTTTTCCTTCTTTTGCTGCATCCTGCAAAGATTGTATAGCTTTTATCTGATAATCGCGTAAAAATTTTAACTTATTTTCTTCGATAAATGGATCCCTTGTTTGTTCATATATCCAGCTGGGATCATTTTTATAATCAGGTTTTTGAGAAATGACAATATAATCTGCTTCAATAGGTTCATTAATTAAGTTATTTGGATTTGGCTTGAAAGATTTTTTATATTTTATAGAACTGCTTGTGGGGAATGTGGTAATAATATGCGGGTTGCCAAATTCAATATCCCAAAAATAATGAAGATTGCCATTGGATAGGATTACAAAGCGAACATTAAGGGACCTGGCATATTTACGAGCCTGCTCTTTTGCGTCTAAGGGATTTTTACCTTCCCTTTTTGCTTCTAAAACAACCAGGGGAAATCCTAGTTCATCGAGCAGTAAAAAATCAACATAACCGGTTTTAGTCTTTTCAAAATCTTCTCCAAGATCATTTAATTTTTGTTCAGTAATTTTTAGGTTAGTTTCAAGACATATATTTGCTCTTCCTTCAGCTGTATCGAAAAATCTCCATCCTGTTTCTTCAAGAAGTTTATTTATTCGTATACGCGCTTTCGCTTCTTTTACCATATTGTTTAACCCTTTTTAACCATTTTTTAAGTAGTTAGTTGTTTAGGATTCTTGTTTGCAATATACATACAATATTATAATACAACGAAAGTTATATAGAATCCTTCTTTTTCAAAGAAAAAGTTATTAGTTATTATATGGAAGGGGAAAGACTGGATTCCCACTTTCGTGGGAATGATATATGGGAAATGGGAATGACAGAGGGATTAAAACTAACAATATTTACTTATAAATGGGGAAAATGTGTAAAACATGTGGGAAAATACCTTCTTGAAAGCCTTGTAAAATAAGGGTTTCAAGAGAATAATGCGAGGATTGCTTGTATAAGCAAATTTTGCCTTAACTCATACTTTTACCCCTCAAAAACGGCACTTTTTTGACTAAAATTCCCTCATCTCAAAATCTGAAAATGGCTATTTATAAGGGTTTCGGGATTTCTGGGAGGTAAAAATAGGCTAAAAATGGGGGTCGTAATTGCTGATTTTTCGAAATTTAAAGTGCGTTTAAAGGCACTCTCCGTGCGTTTTTAGGGCATTCCTGAAGGGGGTCTGAAAGCCTTGTAAATAAAGGGGTTTAAAGAGAGTAAATAGAAACATAGAACCCCCTGTTCCTTTCTTTCCTTTTTTATTTCTAAGTTCTTAGCAAGCCGTTTCTGTCTTAGCAATTTTTCATTTCTTTATTATTACTTTCATTACTTCTTCATTACTTTTTCATTACCTTTAAGGTGTAAGCAAAGGTCCTCCCACTTCCCTCAACTGCGAACAGATCCTTTTTAGAGAAAATCCAGTAAATTCTTCCTGAACTCAGGTTCTGGCAGGTTGGCTTCTTTTTTGGTTTCTTAACAACCTTCCAGTGTCCGCCTTTGGCGGGACCGATTCTTTAATAGAAACAATCTATTATTTATATACTGCATTGATTATCAAAAGTCCTGCTTTTTTGGAAGAAAAGTTTACGGTTGTTTGTTAGGGAAATAGAGATTGCCGCGTCGCTTCACTCCTCGCAATGACAGAAAGAGAGTTGCAATGACAGAGGGATTAAAACTAATAATATTTACTTACAAATGGAAAAAATGTGGAAAAAATGTGGAAAAATACCTTCTTGAAAGCCCTATATATTAAGGGTTTCAAGAGAATAATGCGAGGATTGCTTGTACGAGCAAATTTTACCTTAACTTATACTTTACCCCTCAAAAACGGCACTTTTTTGATTAAAATTCCCTCATCTTAAAATCTAAAAGTGGCTATTTATAAGGGTTTCGCAATTTGGGGGAGGTAAAAATAGGCTAAAAATGGGGGTCGTAATTGCTGATTTTTCGAAAATTAAAGTGCGTTTAAAGGCACTCTCCATGCGTTTTTGAGGCATTCCTGAAAGGGGTCTAAAACCCTTGTAAACAAAGGGTTGTATAACCAAATATTTACTAAGGTCGATTTAATATTTTATGTTCCCCAACAGTTCTAAGAATAATTAATTTACCTTTTAAGTTAAAAGTGATTCTTAAGCTTTTAGAAGCCCTCGCCTCCCAAATAGAATTTGTCCTTTTGAGTTTTTTTGTATCCAGAGAAGGATGTTTCAAATCTCTTTCCATTTGTAAGAGGGCTTGATTAATTCTTTTTTGAGATTGAGGAGTTAATTTATTATAGTCCCGCTTAAACCTCGGTAGCCAGATAAATTTATTTATTGAGCTCATCTATTAATTCCTTAACATTTTTAACTTCTTTGCCTTTCCCCTGTCGAAGTTCTAACTCTGCTTCTTCTTCGGCTTTTTGATGTTCTTTAGTCCAAAACCACATCTGGCTTTTATCGATCAGTTCTTTGGGAATTACTTTCAATATATTTCCTTCCATTTTAACCTCCACATAATCTCCGGGTTTACAGTGCAAGGCACTTCTAAACTTTGTTGGTATGGTAATTTGTCCTCTGGGATTTATTTTAGTTAAGCTCATAATTATTACCTCCTTTCATATTGTAATAATATCATACTTTCACATTATAATCAAAATAATTAAAACAGGGACAACGGGTCTGATAAATCAGACCCCTACCTTGGAGATTGCTTCGTCGTTTCACTCCTCGCAATGACAGAGGGATTAAAACTAACAATATTTACTTATAAATGGGGAAAATAGGCCAAAAATGGGGATCGTAATTGCTGATTTTTCGAAAATTGAAGTGCGTTTAAAGGGGGTCTTCCCAGTTTAGAGACCT
>Ga0307380_10009629_pt1 | contig 12246 bp, 8 predicted proteins | sample UN3MG_FD_202239 | JGI IMG/M metagenome (GOLD analysis project Ga0307380, IMG submission 202239) | Soil microbial communities from Risofladan, Vaasa, Finland - UN-3 | ecosystem: Environmental > Terrestrial > Soil > Coastal area > Acid sulfate soil | place: Finland: Risofladan, Vaasa | collected... | reverse complement strand
CTTCATACCGCATGTTCCAGAAATAGCGGCCTTTCAGATAGAGTTCATAGGCCCCGGAATCATCGGTATGACGTTTTACCAGTTTTGCCTTCTCACCTCCCAGAAGCTTGATCTTTAGCTTGTCTACAACCGCCAAGGATATTTCATCCTGGATGGCAAAAATATCTTCCATGTTTTGATCGAATTTTTCAGACCAGATATGGTAGCCGTCGTCGACATTGACAACCTGAACCGTAATACGCAGCCGGTTGCCTGATTTCTGGATACTGCCTTCCATCAATGTCCCTACGTTGAGCTGCCTGCCGATCTCCCGGATATCTTCATGCCTGTCTTTGTACGCGAAAGCTGAGGTTCTGGCAGCCACATGTAGGTTTTCAATCTGTGTCAGTGCGTCAATAATATTCTCTGCCATGCCTTCACAGAAATATTCTTGATCTTTTTGCGGACTCATGTCCCTGAATGGCAGAACGGCAATCGAAGGCTGTGACTCAGTTGCGGAAGGTTTTCTGACTGAGAAAGTTTTGATAGTGAGTTTGGGCAATCCTTCCATTCTAAGAGCAAAAACCTTTATCGGAAAATCGACATTTTTTAACTGTTTTTCCCCAAGAAAAACGGCTTCTATGTCTGGTTTGTTGCGAATCTCGCTGTAAACCCGACCGGAAACACAGATACCACCAGGCTCAGCCAATTTCTCGAGCCTGGAAGCCACGTTCACTCCGTCACCGAATACGTCTCCCTTGGAAAAAACCACATCACCGATATGAATCCCGATACGAAGACATAACTCAGGGTCTTCCCTTAGTAAGCTCTGAATTTTCATGGCGCAGTTTACCGCATTCACAACGCTGGGAAAACTGGAAAGCGTGCCGTCACCGATTTCTTTAAACCACTCACCGTTGAATTGCTCGATAAGCGGCTTCAGGATTTCACGGTTCTTCTGCAGAATGGCAAGCGCCTTCTGTTCATTTTTTGACATCAGGGCTGTATAGCCCACAATGTCGGTGAACATAAGCGCGGCTAATTTCCGATGTTCATTCATTAGAGTGATTGATCAGTCCTTTTCCAGCAGCTTAAGTATTTTGTCAAATTATCTTTATAAAAGATATTGTTAATTATAAAGCAATCGCGTGTGTTTAAGCAAGATTGTTCATCTCAAGAAAAAATCATGATCACAAGGGAATAAGCCCTTGGTGTATCTATCGCTAATAAAAAGCACTCTTCTTGAAAATTCGATCTTTCTTCTATCCGTTTTAAAAGTATATGGTTAAAATATTTCATGATATTTCTCTAGAAAGGGGATGATATAAAGGCTATAAAAAAGCGGCAATCCCCATTTAAAAGGAGAAAGCCGCTCGTAATAATGGCGGAGGGCGAGGGATTTGAATGAGACTACTCTTTAAGTTCAGGTCAAGAGTGTGGCAATCTTTGCCAGGACATCCTCGATTATATTCCGCGGAACTTTGCCGATGAACTGGGCCCTGCGAGCTTTCCAGTCCAGGCTTTTGATCTGGTCTGAAAGAATCACACCGGATATTTCCATGCCCTCGGGCAGTCTGACCTCGTATGGATATTCTTTAGTTTGCGTTGTTATCGGGCATACCAGGGCCAAGCCGACTTTTTGGTTATATAATCCTGGAGATAGTACCAGAGCCGGTCTCCTGCCGGCTTGTTCATGGCCTGCCTTGGGATCATAAGACAACCAGATGATATCACCCCTGTCCGGATAATAAGACTGCTCCATCACCAATCCTCCATCCCGACTGCTGGCCCTGTATTTATTTCATCATGGATGTTTTCGGGTTTCACATCCTTTATCAAACCCTCAAGGGTATAGCGGGGGGCAGCAGAAGTCACAATCAGCCGGTTTCCTGAAACCGTGATATCTATCTCTGAACCCTCCCTGAGCTTCAGTTGTTCGGCAACCGTTTTCTGAATTCGTAATCCAAGGCTGTTTCCCCACTTTTGTATTTTGCCTCTTACTCTCATGTATGCCTCCAATTGATTAGTGTATCTATATTGTATATACAATAATATTCATGGATTGTCAACCATCATTAAAACAAATCAATCCAAAAAAGGAAAGGTGATTTTATATAAGCAGGAAAATAAAAAGCGGCAAACCCTTGATAAACATGGGAAAGCCGCTCGTAATAATGGCGGAGGGCGAGGGATTCGAACCCCCATGGGTGTTACCCCGGCGGATTTCAAGTCCGCTGCCTTGCCAGTTAGGACTAGCCCTCCGTGCCTGAAACAGGAAATGTTTTCTGTTAAAAAAATATTAAAAAAGATTTTCTTTGTCCAGTTTTCTCAACGGATAAAGGATATTTGTCATTCCCCCCGGCCAGGTAGAGAGGTTTTAGCGAGGGAAGGGGAGCCGGCTCGGAAACTGGTTCCCCTTGAGCAGGTTGATTAATGTTTGTGCTCCTCGCCAAAATAAGCTTTGCTGAAATCCGCCATCAGAGCGCGAAGCTTTTCCACATGGGAGAGGTCTGTGGTCTGCTTGGCTTTCATGGCTGAAACGAGCATGTTGTGCAGGAGTTCCAGTTTGTTCTGGTAATCCTGATACTTGTCCCCATCCGCTGGAGAGGCCGGTGTAATTCGCTGGGTCATGAAATACTGGGTTACGATATGCTGGAGCTCATCCGCGTGCTGGTCCTTGTTCATGGTCCAGCGGACTATCTGGTTGTAGTTTTTCTCGCCCTGGGCTGAGAGCTCGACAATCTGGCGCATCCCTTTCTCGATTGTGGCTATATTCTCCTCGATCATGGCAATGCGCATGTGGTCGTCATAAATCCCGCAGGGAATCTCACAGTGAGCCAGAAGAGCTGTTTTCGGATAAAATGCCAGAAGAGTGAAAGCCGCTGCCAGGATAACCTTTTTCATCAAAACCTCCGTTTTGTGGTTAAAAAACTCAGGCTGAAAACAATACATTTAAATATTAATTATAATTCCCCAATAATTCAATGGATTGCGCAATAATTAAGATTGATAATCATTCTAATAAAAAGCCTGCAAAAAGTCAAGCCCTTAATTCTCGAGCCTTTGAATAATCTCAAGTTTCAGCTGATATAGCCTGGAAAGTCTTTGATTGTCTCCAGGTAGGACAGGGGCAGGCCGATATCAAAGCGGTCTCCATTGATCAGGTAACCCAGAAATCCCTCCTCGGCACGGATCACATCCAGGGCTGCCGTAAGATCGAACTCTCCGCCGCGGCGTAAATTCTGCCGGATATGCTCCTTGAGAATATCGAAAACAGCGGGGCTCGTGACATAAAGCCCGAAAACGGTCAGGTATTCATCCTCGCCCAGACCGTCCACCCTCAGGCTCTCCCTTGCATAGTCCAGCGAGGGTTTCTCGGCGAACTCGGTAATGTTAAGCAGCCCTTCGTCCTTGTTTTCCCAGAGCCCGGCAACAGTGCCGAATCTCCCGATCAGCGATTCCGGAGTGATACGCAGGCCCACTACATTTTTCTGGTACTTTTCATAAATATCAAGCAGTTGTCTGGCGCAAGGGGTAGGGGTACGCGAGCGGTAGAGGTGGTCTCCCAGCATCAGGAGGAACGGTTCATGGCCGATCCATTCTCGAGCGGTGTAAACTGCATGACCCAGGCCTTCCTGGTGCTCCTGGGCGATAATCGTGGTTTTCGAGCCAATCTCCATCAGCCTGTTTTGATAGCTTCTGGCTTGCCGGCTCAGCTTGTGGTAATGATTTATATCCAGCGGGGCATTGAAAAAACTTTCGAACAGTTCGACATCTTCCCGCTGCACGACAATGCAGACCTCGGAGGCTCCGCTGTCCAAGGCTTCCTCCACAAGGTAGAGAATGGCCGGCCGGGCGATTCCATCGCTGCCGATGACAGGGAACAGCTCCTTTCTGGTGGCTTTGCTGGCCGGGAACAGACGGGTTCCGAAACCGGCCGCAGGGATCAGCGCTTTGCGAGCCCTGCGGGCTGCGGGAATATCGAGCTTGAGTGCGCGCATGCCCTTCTTTTCTTCGAAAAGGCGGATGATTTCCTCCTGCTCTGCCGGGCCTCGGGCCACGAACTGGGCGGAGCCGTCCCCCTGGGAACCCACACCCTTGCCGCCCCAGATAAGCTCCTGGATATCGGGGAAAGTCAGTGCTTCATGGAGCACTGGAGCTTTCAACTGGCTCGGACAGGCCGGGATAAGATGACGGTCGAAAAGCTCCTGGGCCTTGTTCATCAGAGCTCCGAGTGCTTCTGCATCCCCTTCTTTCAGGATCTCCAGCGCCTCGCTTACGACCATCTTGTTTACCTCTCCGAGATAATACTGGACCCCCTTGTCTATCTCGGTTTCCGTAAATGGGAAACTGCGGTTAAGGCTGGCCAGGATTTCCATGGTATTTTTTGAGGCATTGAGGTCCACTATCACCATGTGCAAATCCCTGGGGACACTGGCTTCTTGAATGGTCAGCAGGTCCCGGTCGTGCACCATCAGCACCGGCCGGTTGCCGAAAGCGCAGCCCTGGTCCATTCTGCCGCAACGGCTGGGCGTGATAATCTCGCCCAGATAGGCGAACTCCATTTCGCCTCTCACCGTCATTTTCAGGTCGTAAACCTTGTTGAAAGCGCGCGCAGTAAGGACACAGATCGCCGCTGAGCTGCTCAATCCCTTTTTGACCGGCAGGTCGGTCAGGTAATTATCTATCTCAAGCCCTTTCACCGGATAGAAAGTCATGATCTGATAGGCTACGCCGGCGATGTAGCTGAAAAAGCCTCCCTTTTCGGCTTCATTGAGCAAGGCTTCCGTGGACATGGGGATCTCGTAGGGGCCGATACGTCTGCCATCCGGCATAGTGGAATGCAGAACCAATTTCCCGGGGTGAGGACGCACATTGGCATAAATCCCCTGATTGGTACCGGTTATCAGGGTATAACCTTTTTCGAGGGCTGAATTGACCCGGCGATAGCCCCCGGCCCAATCCGAATGCTCGCCGAAAAGACAGATCCTTCCAGGCACGAATAACTTCATGGAGCGCTCCATAAGATTAAATATGGCAAAATCCCGCAAGTCGAGGACAGGCGGAAAAATTTTAACGCCTCAGACCTACTTTTGCAGAGAGATTTCTCTTTTCAGCGGATCAAAATCAAGGACAAACAGCTTGCTTTCTCTATACCAGCGTATATGTGCCCGGCTGCCTAGCATGTCGGCCCGCATCCACTCGAGAGGAAGCGAGCTCTTGGTCCTGATGTGAAACAGGGTTATCAAGGTGGTGGAGCTGTCAAAAAAGAACGGCTTGATCTCCAGACGGATTGTTTCCTTGATATCCCTGGGTTCTTTGATATTGTAAATACCCCAGTTGTGATTGCGACGCTCAGGGGCGATAGGGTAAACATCCAGAATCAAATCATCTTTGGTGGAGGCCTCGATGCGGGTAAACTTGCGCTCTAAAACGGTTCCCTGCTCGAAATGAAGGAGCCACTTGATATCCCGCTCCATGGGAATATTGGGGCTGTAAACGATCATTTTCACAAGTGATGCTCCCTCGCCAAGCGGGTTTGCGTTAAAAACGACCTGCCGGCCCGGAGAAAGTTTAACATCAGGTACAATTTCCAGATGCGTGTCCGTGGCTAAAACAGTGTCCTGCCAGGAGTGAAGGGTATCTCCATCCACAAGTAGAGCGTAGGACCCGCTGAGCGGTGCGTTGTCTATGTAGCTTACCCCGACCGAGTAGGTGCCGGGAATTCCCTCGAAAGTGAAACCGGCCTGCCCTCTTGTGCCGACTACATATCCGGCATCGTATTTCAGCGCCCCGGTCAGATCAAGGGTATCGGCAGGGTAAGTGTACAGTACGCCGCGGTCATCGAGCGTAAGCTCATCGGCAACGATTATCAAATCTGGCTTGATAAACAGTAAATGCCGCAGGAATTTTTTCAGCCCTAGTGCGGGATGATAGGCGGAGCATGCATCCCCGATAACATATTCGTACTCCGCTGTGGAGCTTGTCTGGACAATGCCTGGGAATTGCCGGAACCTGATAGCTTCGCCTGCGGCAAACCAGGGCTCTTCCTCGCCCAGTTGCCCCTTGTCTTTGACCAGCAGCGTATTGTGGTTTTCAGTTTTCTTGAATAATGTATATCCGGGATCAATGGCGAGCATTCGGCCGCGCGAGTAAACCTGGAACGAGCCGGCATCAGGGTGCCCGTGGGCGCAGCCCAGGTCGACAGCAGCCTCCCTTGACTGGGCGCTTCCCATGAACGGACCGCACTTGAACCCGATCATTGTGGCTGAGGTGTCCAGCCAGGAGGAGCGCATCATCACCTGGCCGATATCTGTAAAATGTTTCATGGTCGGGAAATCGGCCGGGTCCGCCTCGCGGATAGAAGGGTCATACCAGAGGATGGCCCACCACGATGCGCTGTTCAGGCCCCGGGGTTTTAAACCGATCAGTTTTTTGCCGAGCCATTGCGCGGCTGGTTTGTTATAATGTGAAGCGAGCAGGAAAAGCTGCGGCTCGGGCCCGTGGTAGTTGCCGTGACGGGGACTGTCGCCGAATGTCATGGCCCATTCGGATTCAACCGGCCTGGGCAGCAGGCTGTGAAGGATATAATCCGGGTAATTGGCAAGCCAGGGGCTGGAGTAATAATCGCGGCCTAATACTGTGCGGGCGAGCTCTGCATAGCGCAGGGAAAACTCCAGGGCGTAATTGCCGTAGTTCAGGCCCTCGATCGAGGCGCCGTCCGCGGGACTTACCTCGAATACTTTTCGAAAAAATTCTTCGCAGATTCCCAGCCAGTCCTGGGCACGCGCATCTTCGCCATAAAGCGCGACTGCGGCAAAGGCCAGGCCTCCATAATTGACATGGGCGTGGTTCTGAAGGTACTGGTTGCGGTACCAGGCCCTCTGGTCCACAATTTTACGGTATTGTGCCTCCGCCTCGTTTCCCAGGCGCTCGGTTATCAGAGATTTCTGGGCCCTGTTCAAGCGGGGGTACAGCCAGTCATAGGCCAGGGCCGTACCCATTAGCAGATGCCCGTGAAGCAGGTCGTACTCCGGGTCCCAGACCTTTCTCCGGCAGAGAGCGAGGAGGTAATCCTTTGCCTGCTGGAGCAGGCTGTCCTCGCCGGTCATGCGCCAGGCAAAAGCAAGGTCAGAGGCCAGATCGGCGTGGCCCCTTCCTAACTCCTCCGGCAACTCCTGCGCTGCGGCTAAGTTATCCGGCAAATCTTCGAGGAAACGCTCCCAGAGCCATCCATGGCTGGATGACAGCTTTGGGAGAAGACGGCTCCCTTCATCTGAAGTGAGTAATATCCGCGGGTGGATGCCATAGTACCGGGAAAGATTGCGATAAACTTCCTTATCCAGAGGCCCCGGGCCTCCATCCCAGTGGCAGGCGGGCAACAGCGCCAGAAATAAAAGCAGCGTAAAATGCAGGTATTTCACGAACTTGTTCCCGTGGAGCAGTAAATATATGGTTTGCGTTCCCGAGGAATTTAACATATTATTTCTGGCGGCACAAGAAGGTAAACAGCGGTTTTCAGCCGGAACTTTTCAAGACATACCATTCGCAAGTGCTGATTTTTCCACTTTGAATAGAGCAATTCGAAACGGATAGAGAACAGAGCAAGCATTGCTTACACTTTAAATTGAATTATAAATCTTATATCGCCGCATAAATTTTTACTGATAATCTCTGGATTCAAGTCCTTTAAAGAACAACTTAAAATGACGGGAGATAAATTATGTTCAAATATATGTTTATGTTGATATTAATTTGCTTTTTATTCCCGGTGTCAGCCATCTCCCTCTCGACTCAGTCAAAAACAGTGCTTCTTGTTCCGGACAGGGCAGGGGACAGGAAAATCGGCATTTTGACAGAGCGCCTGCGGTCTGTCGCCGGCATTGGAGAGATCGAGATCAACCCCGCGGGCATACCTGCTGGTAAGCCGGTCCTGGTGGCAGGCTACGGGGATAACAAGCTTCTTGAGCAGCTCGCGCAAAAGCACCGCCTGGCTCTCGGTGAATTCGATCTCAACCGGGATGGCTACCTTTTCCGTAATAATGTGCCTCAGGAAGGCTCGATTCTCGCTGCAGCCCACTCTTTTCTGGGACTTTATTATGCGCTCGATGAGCTGGCCCGGCAAAGCGCTGAAACCTGCAGCATTACGGTGTGCGACCGCATAGAGCGCCCGGCCCTTCGCCTGCGCGGAATCACGATGTACGATAACTGGAACGCCGGATACATGGACAGCTGCCTGGTCTGGGTTCTGGCCAACCGGCTCAACCGTATCGAGCTTAAGGATACTGATCTGGATGATTTCATCTTTTACCGGAAATTCGACAAGCTCAACCGCTATCGCAAGAAAGGCAATTTTGCCGAGCCGCCGTGGGGCCATGCAAGCCTGCTGGATGAAAAAGCGATTCAGGCCCACCGGGACTGGCTCGTTGACTATATCCACAGGTGCCATGCATACGATATCGAGATTGTCATGTGGCACCATGAGTTCGTGGTCCTGGATGAGCTATGCCAGGCCTATCCCGGGATGTGCAAGGACAATGCCCCTGACTATAGCTCGGGCCTTTTCTTCGAGTTTCTCGAGAGCAAGTACGATGAGTTTTTCCAAGGGCCCGGAGCGGAGATAGACGGGATAGTGCTCACCACTGTGGAGGGAAACGTGCACCTGGTGGATTTCGGCGAGGAGCTTATTTTCCGGGTGCTCGATATGGCGCACCGCATGTGCGCAAAGTACGGCAAAAAGCTTATCTTCCGCACTTTCGGCTGGGATGCGGAGCAGGAGGCTAAGCTCGCCAATGTCGCCAACCGCCTCGATCCCGAGGTCTGGGTGATGCACAAGCATGTGCCCATGGACTGGATGGAATCATTCCCGCACAATCCGAACCTGGTGCGGGTCACAGGCCATACCGCAATGCTCGAGACCGAAATGGGAGGAGAACAGAGGGGAAACGGCCGTCTGCCGGTCTGGGCCGGAGATTATTTCAAATACCGCCTGCAAAACGCCCTGCCCACTGGTATTGTGGGTGCTACGGCAAGGATAAACCGGCGCGGGGTCGAGAACCTGGGCCAGGCAACCTTTGCGCGCATCCACGACCGCCTTTACGGGGGAAGTTTCAACCCTAATATGGCGAACCTCTTTTTTTTCAGCCGCCTGGTCTGGAATCCGGAGGCCGATATCGGCGAGCTTTACAGTGAATGGGCCGGGCAGTATTACGGAAAGAAGGCAGCCCGGCATATTGTGGCCGCCTTTCGTCCCATGCGCCGCGCCCTGGTGCAGATGTTATACGGCAGGGGACAGTTTCTCAACCTGCGTTATATAATGGACTATGATATGTGGCGCGAGGTGATGCACTGGGGCAACAACCTGAGCGATTTCGACAAGAGCCACCCGGTGCAGTTCCGCCTGAAACTCCTCGAACGGCCGGATGACAGGTTTTTCGAGGAATTCCTCCCGGAAAAGGAAGAGGCGCTCGGCCTGGTTACCAGAGCCCTCGGCGAGGCCCGTCTGACCAGACCTTATATCCCGGAGCGGGAATTCATGGCCCTGGAGAGCTTTTTTGAGCGGATGCTCAACATTGCGGTTTTCTGCCGCTACCAGATGGAGGCTTTCGGCTGGCTCGGGCACGTAGATGGCCTGACAGCCAAGGCCAGAGAAAGGCTCGAGTACTGCCGGAACACAATGTCCGGTTGCGCCCAGGCAGTCCAGCGCTGGGACCCGGAATACCTGCAAGCCAATGAAATTTTCAATTTCGAGATGTACCCCAACATGATCTCCTGCATCAAAGAGATCGACAGGGCACTTGAAAAATAGAGTGAGCTCAAGCAGCCAATTTTCTCTCAAGGAGGTGAACGAATGTTCCGCAGAATTTTAAGTGAGACAGCTTTGAGCCTGATCTGTTTTACGCTCATTTTAAACTGTGCGGCAATTGGAGGAACTGTAGATCAGGAGCTTGCCCGCAGCGCCAGGCTCGCCCGCGATGCCTTTGTGCACTGTGACCGTTATCTTGCCGCCTGGCAGGCAAAGATCGATCAGCAAACCGGGCTCCTGAGGCAGAATCTGAATCCTGATAACAATGTCTGGACGCCTGAGAACTCGGCGGCTGACAATTTTCCTTTCATGGTCATTACGGCGAAATTCACCAGGGAACAGATTGCCAGGCCCCTTTTCTGGAAAGCCATGGTCGGCGAGAAGAGGCTGGCCATCCAGGAGTTCGGCCTGCCTTCAGCCTACGATCTTGAGAAGAAAGAGATGCTGCGCAGAGACACTGAGCGCTTGATTTTCGGCGCCTCGGAGTATGCCAAGGACGGGCTGGTGCCCATGCTCGAGATCCTCGGGCCGGGCGCCTGGTCCAGCCGCATGGAGGAGCTCGTGGAGGGGATCTTCGAGGCTGCGCCGGTTGAGACCCCATACGGGCGCCTGCCCGCAGTCGATGCCGAGGTGAACGGCGAGATGCTCCAGATCCTCTGCCGTCTCTACTGGATGACCGGAAACGAGCTGTATCTCGATAGGGCACGGAGGATAGGGGATGCTTATTGCTACGAGATCATGCCGCTTAATTACGGGGTGCCGGCCCATTTCTGGGATTTCGAGGCCGGCCGCGGCGACGGGAAATTGAAGCTCCGGGACCACGGATGCGAAATAGTCAGCGGGCTGAGCCTGCTTTACGCAATTGAAAGAGAAAAACAATCCTCGCGCTCGGTGTCCTATTATTTGCCTGTCAAGCGCATGCTCGACCGGATCCAGGAAATAGGGGCTGACAGCTCGGGTCTCCTTTACAACGAGGTGGATGCCCGGACAGGCGAGGTCACCAGGGAGGGTTTCTCCGACTGCTGGGGCTACGACTACTATGCCTATTATACCTTTTACCTGGCAACCGGAGAGGAAAAGTACAGGGAGTCTGTCGAGCGCGTGCTTTCGAATATCAACAAGTTCAAGGGTTATGCCTGGGAGCCGCTCAGCGGGGACAAAGAGTCGCAGGACGGTATTGCGGATGCTGTCGAGGGAGCTTTGGGACTGTTAAGCCACCTGAGAGTGCCGGGCGCCTTTGAATGGGTCGAGGCCGAGATCGAGCGGATGCTGAAATTCCAGCGGAAGGACGGCATAGTCGAGGGCTGGCACGGGGACGGCAACTACGCCCGCACAGCGCTGATGTACGCTTTCTTCAAGACCAAAGGGCTTTACTGCTCGCCCTGGCGCGAGGACCTCGAGCTGGCGGCCGGGGAAAGCGGGGAGGGCCTTCAAGTTTACCTGCGCTCTGAAAAAGACTGGCAGGGCAAGCTCTGTTTCGACCCGCCGCGTTACTGGTATTTCCTGCGCATGAGCAAAGACTTTCCGCGGATCAACGCCTTTCCTGAATGGTTCACTGTGTGGCCGCTGGAGATTTATCTGGTGGAAGAACCGGGTGGCCAAAAGGTAAGAGCTCTGGGGGAAAATCTGATTCAGGGATACCCGGTAGAGCTGAAAGCCGGAAAAGCATTACGCCTGAACATCCGGCCTGAGGAAATGTATTAAGTATGAATACGGGTTCAAGGCAATTATTCGAGTTTAAGGGATGATTTTGTGTATAAAACTGTTAAAGATATTGACCGGCTCTTGGAAGAGAGCAACGGCAAACGGGTCCTGATCTTGAAGCACAGCCTGACCTGCCCGATTTCCTCGGCAGCCAAAAGGGAGATAGACAGCTTCCTGGAGAACAATCACCAAACAGAGGTCTATCTGGTAGTAGTGCAGGAACAGAGAGCGGTTTCAAACGAGCTGGCAGAGAGGCTCTCTGTCAAGCACGAGTCCCCTCAGCTTCTGGTTCTCAAAGACTGCAGGGCCGAAAAGGTGCTCAACCATTTCCAGATCAGGAGGGAGGAGGTAGAGAAGTTACTTTAAACAAAGATATTGTTCTATTATCAAGGGTGATAATGGGTTTGCCGGTTCACTTAAAGTGGTTTCGAAAATCTGTGTGATTTAGGCAGGCCTTGCCTTCAAGGATTATTTTGAGCGAATAAATAATTCCTACCATCTTGTTATCCCTGTCTTCCGTGATTTTTTTCTTTTACCATAAATAGAAATTCAAGCGCTTTCAAAATGATACTACTCAGGTAATAAGATTGTTTACATCTATCCCTAAAGGAAATTTTTATTCTTCTTTTGATGGCAAAAGAAGCAAAACCATTTCTTTTGTAACCAAAAGAAACAAAAGTTAATCCTGGCACTTTAGTCTTTTACTCCGCTTCGCCAAGCTCGCCTGCGCGCAGGAAGCCTGCGCAAAGGCCTGCCTG
>Ga0307380_10009627_pt1 | contig 12247 bp, 9 predicted proteins | sample UN3MG_FD_202239 | JGI IMG/M metagenome (GOLD analysis project Ga0307380, IMG submission 202239) | Soil microbial communities from Risofladan, Vaasa, Finland - UN-3 | ecosystem: Environmental > Terrestrial > Soil > Coastal area > Acid sulfate soil | place: Finland: Risofladan, Vaasa | collected... | reverse complement strand
GTATTAGTTTGACATTATAAATAGGGCTTATTATACTTCGGCGTAATGCTTATCAAGCGGGTCATCAATGCTACGGGCGTAATCCTGCATACCGGCGCGGGCCGCGCGCCGTTCGGGCCCGCCGTCCTCGCGCGCGTCTCCCAAATCCTGGAGGGGTACTGCAACCTCGAGGTGGATTTGGAGAGCGGCGAGCGCGGCCAACGCAACACGCTGGTCGCGGCGCCGCTGCGCGAGTTGACGGGGGCCGAAGACGCATTAGCGGTGAACAACAACGCCGGCGCGGTGCTGCTTGCCCTCCACGCCCTCGGCCGCGGCAGGCCCGCGGCGGCCAGCCGGGGGCAACTCGTCGAGATCGGCGGCGCCTTCCGTCTACCTGAGGTTATGGCCTCCGGCGGCGTCGAACTCATGCCGGTCGGCACGGCCAACGTGACGCACCTCGACGATTTCCGGCGCGCGCTCGACGCCGGCGCGTCGCTCGTCGTGCTGGCCCACCGCAGCAATTTCTACTACCGCGGCCGGTTCGACGAGCCGCGGGCCGACGAAGTGGTGGCCTTGGCCGCGGCGTACGACAGGCCCGTATTGTACGATTTGGGCAGCGGTTTGCTCAGCACGTCGTTGTACCCGGACCTGGTTTCGCCCGACGAGCCGTCGGTGGAGAATTTGCTGGACGCGGGCGTCGACGTTGTATGTTTCTCGGCGGATAAATTGCTGGGCGGCCCGCAGGCCGGCGTCGCGGTGGGGAAGGCCGCGGCCGTCGGCGAATTGCGGCGCGACGGTTTGTACCGGGCGCTGAGGGTCGGGAAGGAGACGTACGCCTTGCTCGGGGCGGTGCTCGAGACGTACCTCGACGGCGACGCGTTGGACGAGGTTCCGACGTATCGTTTGCTTACGCGCTCGGCGGAAGACTTGGAGAGGATGGCCGACGCCGCGGCCGGTTTTTTCCGGAAGGCCGGCGCGGCCGGTGATTCTCGGAAGGCCGGCGCCGCCGGTTTGGAGATATCCACCGCCCGGGCGGAGTCGTACGTCGGCGGCGGGACGCTGCCGTACGTTCGTTTGCCGACTTCCGTCGTCGTACTGAGGCACGGCGGCCTTTCGCCGCACGCGCTGAGCGGTGCACTGCGGCGCCTCGAGCCGCCGGTCCTGGCTCGCGCCGCCGGCGAAGCCGTGTACGTAGATATGCGGAGCGTCCCGGAGGATGATTTGCCGCTGCTCGAGCGAGCGCTCGAGACCCTGGCGGCCGAGCTGGCCTAGCGCCGTCGGTTCAAATGCCGCTTTACGGGGCGGGCGAGCCGGTAATTTAACTTGACAACAAAGCGACAAATCGTTAATATTACGTGAGTATTGTGCGGTCTTAGGTGTTTTGCCTAGGCGCGTTGCAGGTAGTATGGCCTTCAAGAGAGCAGCTTGGCCGTTGCTTCTCGTCGCGTGGGCCGCTCCCTTCGCGGCGGCTAAGAGCGGCGAGACCACGGCGACGTTTTTAACGCTCGGCGTCGGCGGCCGTCCGTCGGCGATGGGCGAGGCGTACGCCGGCCTCGCCGAGGGCGTCAACGCGTTGGCGTACAACCCGGCGGGCGTCGCGAACCTGGACGCGGCCGAGGTGTCGGCGATGCACGCCGAATGGCTCCAGGGTCTTCGGTACGAATACGTAGCGTTCGCCTACCCGCTGTCGTGGGGGACGTTGGGAGGGGCCGTGCGGGCGTTGACCGCCGGCGGCTTCGAGCTGCGGACCGACCCCGATAACCCGTCCGAAGAACCCGAGGGGACGTTCGGCGCCACCGACATCGCCGTCGACGTCAGTTACGCGTACGCGTTGAACGGGGTGTTGGCTGTGGGCGCCAACGCCAAAGTGATAAGCCAGAAGATACACAACGTTTCGGCCACCGGCGTCGCGGGCGACGTCGGCCTGTATTGGGTACCGCTGGCGTCGTTGAGCGCGGGGTTGGCGGCGCGGAACCTGGGCCCGCCTATCACGTTCGAAGAGGAGTCGAGCCCGCTCCCTATGACGGCGGAAGTAGGGCTCGGGTACCGTTTGTTTAATCGCATGTTGGTTTTGGGCGGGGCGGTCGAGAAACCGTTCAAAGACGATTTACTGTACAAAGGCGGCGTCGAGTATTCCCCCTTCGAATTCATTTCGGGGCGCGTCGGTTACCTCTACGGCTTGGATACCCAGGGGAATACGGGCCTGACCAGCGGCTTGGGGGTGAACGTAGCGGGGTTTTCCTTCGACTTCGCGGTGGCGCCCTACGGCGGCCTGGGCACGACGTATCGCGCGGGCTTTACGTACGCCTTCGGCCGGGAGCGGCGGCGCATCACCGAGGAAGTCGCGGCCGAGTTCGAGAAGCGGCGCCAGGAGATGATCGCCTCTTTATCGGCCAAGGCCGAGGGTTACTACGGCGCCGGTAATTATCAAGGGGCGGTGGACACCTGGGACCTGATATTGGTTTGGGACCCCGAGAAAGCGGAGGCCGCGGCGAAGTTGGAGGAGGCGCGCGACCGGTTGAACGAACAACTCGTCGCGGCGCACGTCGAGCGGGCGGAGGCTTTCTTCGCCGCCGGCAAGTACAGCGAAGCGGCGCTGGAGTACTCGTTGGCGCAAAAGATAGACCCGACGAACGGGGCCGCCGTCGCCGGCCTCGCCCGGGCCGAGGAGGAATTGGCCAAGGAGGAGGCGCGTCAAAAGGAGGAAATAGCGGGGTTGCTCGAGCAGGCCCGGGCGGCGTACAGCCGGGGGGAGTACTTGACGGCCGTCGCGAGGTGGGAATCGGTTCTGGGGCTCGAGCCCGGCAACGCCGAAGCCTCCGCCAACCTCGAGGACGCGCGGGCGCGCGTGGGCAGTATGGTCGATAAATACAAAACGGCCGCGCGCCGTTATGCCGACGCGCGAGATTGGGTTGCGGCGGCGTCCAATTGGGACCGCGCCCTCCGGTTGGCGCCCGACGACGCCGAAGCCGCGGCCGGCCGCGCGGATGCTCGCGCCGTCCTGGCCCGCGAGGCCGAGAGCTCCGTCAACGCCGGCGTCGCGTTGTACGAGCGCGGCGATTTGAACGGTGCCGAGGGCAAGATGATAGTCGCTTTGAACCTCCAACCGGGTAACGCCCGGGCGAGCTCCTATTTGAATGAGATACGAAAAAAACGGGCGGCGCAGAAAGAAGCCGGGGTAAACTATACTTCCATATATATGAAAGGCGTCCAGGCCTATACCAATAACCAATACCGGGCGGCTATCGCTTATTGGCAGCAGATACCGGCCAAAGACCCGCTCTACCGCAAGGCCCAGACGAACATCAAACGTGCGAAAGCGGTGCTTAAAGAACTCGAGTAGCGTAATGTACGGTATCTTCCGCGAAGTCGCGGCAGCGGACGTGATGGATTCGTGTTGAGGAAAGCGGTAATAGCGTCGGCGTTATGCGCTCTTTTCGTGTGGCAGGGCGGCGCGGCGCCCGGCGGCGACGCGCGTAAGTTGAAGTGGGCGGAGGGGTTGAGAGCCGAGAGAGCCCGGGCGGCCGCGGGCCACGAGCCCTTATCCGCCGAAACGGCTCGGGCTTTGACCCCCTCGTCGGACGGTAAGCTAAAGGACTGGGTCCAGGAGCGCTGGGACGGTCCGGTATCGAAAAGTTGGAACCTGAACGACTCCTATTGGGGAAAGACCGACGGGATCGACCTGTACTTCATGCCGCCGTTTATCGGCGCCGGGGCCGCGTGGGGAGCGCGGCGCGAGTTGCCGATGTCTACGGCCGGCCGTTTCGCCGTTTCTTCCGCCGCCGGGAAAACCTGTATTCTTTTAGGCGGCGCCGGCGCCGGCGAGTACGCGGGTACGGGCGTGGTTTGTTACGCCGAGGACCGCGAAGGCGCCAACTGGAAGACGTCCCAGGTCAAAGAGAGCGGCGGCTTCCAGGCTAAGGCTGTCCTGGACTTATGCTGGGCGCCTAAAACCACTTCCGGTTACGTATTCGCGGCGACCAGTATAGCGAAGACCGGCACGCCGAAAACCCCCCTGTTTTATTACGACGGGCCGGTACCCGCGTCGTTTTGGGTTTCGGCTGTGGAATACAGGTCGGTCCCGCCTCGTACGGTATATGATTTCAGCGCCGTGGCACCGGGCCCGATGGGCCCGAACGCGGCGGTTTACGCGGGTTACTCGGGCGCGAGCGTCGGCACGGCGCAGGTTTACTATTATAGCGAGCCGGGGTGGGATTTATTAGGTACGTTAACGGGCGCCAAAGACGTTCACGCGTTGTACGCCACCGATACCGGCGTCCTGGCCGGGACCGGGCCGCGCGGTATAATTTACGAATGGAACGGGAGTAGTTGGAGCCCGAAACCCGTAACGGGGTTGACGACGGGGGATATCAAAGACATCGTCAAAGTCGGCGCGTATTATTACGCCGCCGCCGCCAACTGCTCGCCCGGGGGCGAGGCGCGGCTCTTCCGCACCAGGGACTTCGCCCAGTGGGAGGACGTAACGCCCCGGGCGACGGGCGTAGAGGTGCTTTCCGAGTTCGTGGCGGTGGCCGAATTCGGCAAGGACGGCGCGGTCGTCGCGGTGGGAGACGGCTTCGACCGTTTTTACGTCAGCCAAAATCCCGCCCCCGCGAATTGGGGTGTGGTCGGCGGTGAAGCCGGCGCGGCCGGCAAAGACGTCGTCCACGTCCGCTCGGGCAGCGACTTTTGGGGGAACTTCTTCGGGTACGAAAAAGACAATCACGCCTACGCCGGGAAATTGCAGGGGTTTAAGAACGGCGGCGTCCTTTACTCGTCTATATACGATTCCTACGACAAGCTCATACGATATAAAAAGTTGGAGTTCGAGGGGGCGACGGCCTCCGGCGGCGCGACGTTCTGGTTACGCGCGGCCGCGGACTACGGCGAATTCGGAACGCCCGGGGGCGGCTCGGGCGAGCCGGCTTGGATTAAAGTTACGCCCGGCGAACCCTTGCCGGACCAACTTAGCAACAAGAGGTACATCCAATACAAGGTCCGTCTCGACGTACCCGACGGCCAGAAGTTCCCGCCCGTAGTCAAAAAGGTGCGGCTCGCGATGGACTCGACGTACGCCAAAGTAACCGGTACGTCCCCGGCGGGCGGGACCAAAGACCACAACGTCGACGTTCCCGTAAAGTTGATTTTCTCGAAGGATATCCGGGACGCCACCATTTCCAAGGAGAACGTTAAGATAAACGGGAAGACCCGGGAATACAAATGGTATTTCGACAGCTACGACGAGAATACTTGCGGATACGTCATCGACCACCAGGATTTCGAAGCTTACGACGAAATAACGGTGACCTTGGAGAGTATCCCGCGTCGGGAAGTTAGAGATAAAGACGGGTGGGAGATCGACCCCGACGGCGACGGCCAGCCGGGCGGCGAGTACAAATTCGTTTTTAGCGTCGGCTCGGGGGGCGGCGGCGAAACTACGGGCCCGAAGGTATACAACGTAACGGTGGAGCCCAACCCCACCTTCGGCGCCGAGAAAATAAATATCACCGCGACGGCCGACGATACCGAGACCGGCAAATCCGACATCGTAGCGGCGGAATACTCCTTCGGCCCCAGCGCCGCGCCCGCGGGTAAAGGTACGCCGATGGAAGGTGAGTTCGGGACCCCCAAGGCCGAAGTGTGGGCGGAGGCGGACATCGGCGGAGTCAGCCAGGGCGAGAAGCGGCTTATAGTGTACGTGCGCGCGATGGATAAACCCGGCAATTGGGGCGACCCCACCGCCGCGCCCATATTCATCAGGCCCCCGGAGTTCCTGCCGGAGGAATACGTTTACTTCTACCCGAATCCGTGTCGCGGCGACGACGGGTATTTTCACTATTTCGTCACCCACGACAGCGAGATTACGGTGCGCATCTTCGACGTACGAGGCCGGTTGGTCGACAAGCTCGATACGAGGGCCGCGGCCTATTCCGGCGAAAGGGGCCTGCGGTGGGACGTTTCGCGCATCGGCGCCGACGTTTACATTTTCCAGTTCACGGCGCGGGCGCTCGCCACCGGCGAGGTGGCGACCGTCACCAAGAAGTTAGCCGTATTGAAGTAAAGAGGCTTTAAAGGCCGGCCTATACGATGCCCCTTAAGTTTAAAATCGCTCTATTCGTCGTCCTGCTGATGGTGGTCGTTACCGGCGTCGCCGGCGTTTTGATTACGGGTCGGATGGAGTCCTCGCTCCGGCGGGAGATCGAGATGCGCGGCGAGGCGTTGGCTCGCAATCTCGCCGCCAACGTCGAAGACCCGCTGTCGCAAGGCGACGACCTTTACATCGCGCGGTTCACCACCGGCGCTATGGACAACGCCGGCGTAGTGTACGCCATAGTCGTCGGCGACGACGGCCGCATCGCCGGCTACCGCGACGCGGCCCACGACGATTTCACCCCCTTCATGGGCAAGCCGTACGAGCCGCCCCCGGGGGTCGAACCGCTGGGGAAGCGCGAGTTCCTCAGCCAAACGTACGACGCCCCCCGTTGGGGGCCGATGTACGACGTCGCCGTGCCCGTGATGCTCGCCGACAAGAAGTCCATCGGCGCGGTTCACGTCGGCATATCGGGCGAGGGCGTCAAGCGCGCGGTCAACCGAACCAGGATTACGATCGGCGTCATTTCGGCGGCCGCCGTGTTGCTCGCCTTGTTGGGGTCGTTCGTGCTGGCCGGGTTCATTACGCGCCCTATAGACCGTTTGATGGCCGGCGTCCGCGAAATCCAGAAGGGCAACGGCTACGCCATGCAGCTGCCCATCACTACCAGCGACGAGGTGGGTCACCTGACGCGCGCGTTTAACGACATGGTGAAATCCCTCGGCGAAAAAGAGCTCATCAAGGAGGCGTTCAGCCGGTATGTCTCGCGCCAGGTCGCGGGCTTGATCCTCGACGACCCCGATAAGTACATATCGACGCTCAAAGGCCAGCGGAAGACTATAACGGTGCTCTTCGCCGATATCCGCGGGTTTACGCGCATCGCCGAGGCGCTGGGGCCGGAGCAAGTAGTGGCCATGCTCAACGTCTACTTGACGTATATGACGGACGTGATTTTCAGGCACGAGGGCACGCTCGACAAGTTCCTGGGCGACGGCCTTATGGCTATCTTCGGCGCCCCGGTGGAGCAGCCCAACAGCACGCTTAACGCGGTGCGGGCCGGCCTCGGTATGCGGGAGAGGCTCCGCAAATTCAACCTCGCCCGCGAAATAGGCGGCGAGGAACCGGTACTCGTGGGGACCGGGATTAATTACGGCGACGCGATCGTGGGCAATATCGGCTCGCGCGAACGTATGGACTACTCCGTCATCGGCGATACGGTGAACATCGCCCAGCGCATACAGACCTTCACCGAGGGGGGCCAAATAATCCTGGCCGAGCCGGCCTACCGCCGCGTCGAGGACTACGTGGAGGTTAAGCCGCTGGGGCCCTACGAGCTCAAGGGAAAAAGGGAAAGGATAGAGCTGTTCGAGATCGTAAAGCTGAAGGAAGGTGTGGAGGAGAGCGGGGAGGAGTAGCGCGCCGTACCGTCGTCGCCGACGGTCATTTAATTCCGTACGCGGCCGCGCTCGAGCGCGGTTTTATTTAGGCGAAAAAAAGCCCCGCTCGGCGGGGCGTTTTTCGTCAAGGGGTTTTTACCGAGGCCGCGGCGCGGCGGCGGGTCGCGTTTCTTTTTTGCGCCCGGTGCGCGTGGGTTTTCCGGCTGCTTTACTTTTCTCGGATAGGCCGAAGCCGACGAGCGCGGCATTCAGGACGTCGCCGATGGTCTTGGCGTACGTTACGTGTACTTTGTCGCGGTGTTCCTCTTCGACCTCGAGGATGTCGCTCTCGTTTTCCTCGGGGAACAACACGTTGGGGATGTGGGCGCGGACCGCGGCCAGGAGCTTCTCTTTGACGCCGCCGATGGGCATTAACTTGCCGCGCAGCGTTATCTCGCCCGTCATCGCCAGGTCGTGGCGCACCGGCAGGCCGGACAGGACCGACGCCAGCGCCGTTGCCATCGCGACGCCGGCCGAGGGGCCGTCCTTGGGGGTGGCGCCCGCCGGCACGTGGATGTGGATGTTGTACTTCTCGAAGGCTTCGCCGCCGATGCCCAGTTCTTTGGCGTGGGCCTTGACGTAGGAATACGCGGCGCGGGCCGACTCCTGCATGACGTCGCCCAGCTGGCCCGTCAGGATGAGCTCGCCTTTGCCGGGTATCTTCAAGGCTTCGATGAATAGTATGACGCCGCCTACCGCGGTCCAGGCCATGCCGGTCGCGATGCCGACTTCGTCTTTGCGGCCGGCCGTCTCCGGGTAGAACGGCGGCGCTTTGAGGTAATCGGCCAGGTTCTTCTTCGTGGCGGTGACCTTGCCCGTTTTCTCTTCGACGATTTGCCGCGCCGTCTTGCGGCAGATGGTCGCGATGGCGCGCTCCAGGTTGCGGACGCCGGCCTCTCTCGTGTACCGGTTTATAATCTCCTTTACCGCCGAGTCGGCGATTTTCAAAGACCTTTTTCCCAGGCCGTGTTCGGCCAGCTGCTTCGGGATTAGGAACTGCTTCGCGATGTTTAACTTCTCGGGCAGGGTGTAGCCGGGCAGCCGTATTATCTCCATACGGTCTTTCAGCGCCGGCGGTATGGGGTCGAGGATGTTGCCGGTGGTTATGAACATCACCTTCGACAGGTCGAACGGGAGGTCGAGGTAATGGTCCGAGAACGAGAAGTTCTGTTCGGGGTCGAGGACTTCCAATAATGCGGAGGCGGGGTCGCCGCGGAAATCCATCCCGAGTTTATCCACCTCGTCCAGCATGAAGACCGGGTTGTTGGTGCCGGCCTTCCGGATTCCCTGTATTATCCGGCCCGGCAGCGCGCCGACGTACGTCCGGCGGTGGCCGCGAATTTCGGCCTCGTCGCGCACTCCCCCCAGCGACATCCGAATGAACTTCCGGCCCACGGCCCGGGCGATGGATTTGCCGACCGACGTCTTGCCCACGCCCGGCGGCCCCACGAAGCACAGTATGGGGCCCTTCATCTCGGCTTTGAGTTTGCGCACCGACAGGTATTCCAGGATGCGCTCCTTCACGTCGGCCAGGTCGTAGTGGTCCTGGTCCAGGACCGCCCGGGCGTGCGCGATGTCGAGGTTGTCGTCGGAGCCCTCGAGCCAGGGGAGGGTCAGGATCCAGTCGAGGTACGTGCGCGCGACGACGTATTCCGCCGCCTGGGGCGGGATGGTCTTAAGGCGGTTGAGCTCGCGCGTCGCCTCCTCGCGGACCTCGTCCGGCAGCGCCTTCTCGAGCAGCTTCTCCTCCAGCTCGTCGATCTCGACGGCGTACTGGTCCTCTTCGCCCAGCTCCTTGCGGATGGCTTTGAGCTGTTGGCGCAGGTAGTAGTCGCGGTGGGCCTTGTCCATTTCGCTCTTGGCTTCGGATTGGATTTTGGAACCCAGCTCGAGCAGGTCCACCTCGCGGTTGAGGATGGAGGTGAGTTTCTCGAGCCGTTCGGTTACGTCCACCGCCTCCAGGATCTCTTGCCGCTCGGCCAGCTCGACGTTGACGTTGGAGGTGACGAAGTCGGCCAGCTTGCCGGGGTCGTCGACGTTCATCGCCGCGACGTACGCGTCTTCCGGCAGGTTGGGCGCAAGCTCGACGACCTTTTGGAAGAGGTTGAGGGCGTTGCGCTGCAGCGCTTCTATCTTGGTGGTTTTCTTTTCCGGGTTTTCGAGGCGTTCGATCTTGGCCTTGAAATAGGGCGTGGTCTGGACGAAACTCTTTACCGCCACCCGCGTTATGCCCTGGACCATTATCCGCGCCGAGCCGTCCGGCATCCGCAGCATCTTGAGGATCATCCCGCCGGTCCCCACGCCGTAGATGTCGTCGGCCTCCGGGTCCTCGGTCTCGGGGTCCTTCTGGGCGACCAGGCCAATAATGCGGTTGCCGCGCACGGCGTCGTCGATGAGCTTGATGCTCGACTTGCGGCCGACGACGAGAGGGACGATCATGAACGGGAAGATGACGGTCCCGCGGAGCGGCAGTATGGGTAGTTCTTCGGGAAGCTCGACCGCCTCGACGTTCTCTTCGTTAGGCAACGTAATGCACCACCTTAGTACGGAGCGGGCCGCGGCCGGGCCCGGCGGTTACCGTTCCTTAAAGTATCTCCACCGTGGTATGAATCGTAACCGGCGTTTCGACTTTGGGGAGGATTACGAAGAGGAAACCGTCGCGATACAGCGCCCGGCATTTGTCGCCGTCTACCGGCCGGGGAAGGTGAATGACGCGCCGGAAGTATCCGTACTCCACCTCTATCTGGTGGTAGTACTCGCATTCCTCGTGGTATTCCTCTTTGCGCATGCCGGTGATGATAACCGTATCCTCGTCCAGCAGCACCTTGACGGCGTCGCGGCTGACGCCGGCGAGGTCCATCCGCACGACGAGGTCGTTTTTGGTCTCGAAGACGTCGGCGTCCGGGATCCAGTGGCGCGGCGCGCCCGACGATAGGGGCGGCGATATGGAATACAGGCGGTCGAACAGGCGGTCGACGTCGCCCAGCCGCCATAGGTTTACGCGCGTAGCTTCTTTACGTTTTACCATACGGGCCTCCGAGCAGAGAGAAACACGTTTCCTTCGGCGTAATTAGTAACACAAAAAAGCGTTTTTGTAAATAACGCGATGACGTGCGGCGCGCGGGGGGGCCGGGAGGCGGGGGAAGCCCCGGCTCTTTCGGCCCTGCCGGGGCGACGCGCCGTTAAATTAAGTGGTTTTGCCGCTACCTCGGTTACCCTCTAATGTTCCGTAACCTCAACGTAGCCTTCCACTTTAACCGGAAAGCCGCTGGTCCACTGGGGGTACACGGTTACGCCGATGTCGCTGGGTAGGGATTTGACGTGGACGTTCACCGTTTCGAGCCCCGCCTGGGCGTAAAGGGCCTCCGGCCCGAGGAAGCCGCGCAGCGCGATTATACAAAGGGCCGCGGCGATCACGGCGAGGACGATTTTAAGGAAGGGAGAAACCGTCAAGGACACGGTCCCGTCTTTCTGGCTTTGGAACATGATTACCTCCTCTCGCGGTTTTATTGAACCTTCGTACGTCTAGATTATCGCATAGCTATGCGGCCGGTTCAAGTTACTCTGGCGCCGCCGGTCGCCGTACCTTTCCCCCTTGCCGCCGCCGCCGGACGCTGTTATATTGTTCGTCGCGCCGGAAGGGCCCGGTAGTTAGCGGTTGTTCGCGGTTGGCGTGGCACGGAATAAACGCCCAAAATGGCCCCGGCAAGAAAGCAGGTTAGAGGAGCCGCTTTTTATGAACGTACGGAAGTTAATCGCGGCCTTATGTTTCGTTGCGGCTATCTTCACCCTAATCGCCGCCGCGGACGACGAAGGAGCGAAAACTATGGTCGATAGTTGTTGCGGACCCGCTGCGCCGACGTTGACGATCACCTGGGAGCGACTCGTCGAAGGCGGCGAGACCTGCCCCCGCTGCAGCGCGACCGAAGAAGAGTTGGAGAAGGCCGTCGGCCAACTCGAGGCGGCGCTCGAGCCTTTGGGGATAGCGGTCGTATTCCAAAAAGAGGAGTTGACGCTCGAGGCGTTCAAGGACGCGCCGGCGGCGTCCAACCGCATTTGGCTCAACGGCCGGTTAATGGAAGATTGGCTCGGCGGCCGAAGCGGCGCGAGCGTCTGTTGCGACGTTTGCGGCGACGAGGAGTGCCGGACCGTAGTCGTGGACGGCGAGGAACACGAGTCGGTCCCGGCGGCGTTGGTTGTAAAGGCGGGTTTGGCGGCCGCGTCCGCTTTAGAGGGGACGTCGCGGGGCGAGGGTTGTTGTCCTTCGCCGTGAACGTTAACGCCGCGTTTGGGGTCGGTTTCGGCGTCCTCTTCGGGCGCCGTTTTGTTCTCCGGCGTTCGAGACGCCGGAGCCGAGGCGGGGGAGGCGACCGTTGCTCGCCTCGCTCGAGCTGTACCGCCATATCGGGGAAAAAATCCCGTGGCAAATCAGTTCGAAATATAATAAAATCCCGATTAGAAAGGAGAGATTTATGGCAGGTAAAATTCGCGAAAGCGGAACGGCCGGGTGCATATATGTACTGGGCCTTATCGGCGCGGCGGTCTACTTCATCGGCCAGGCCACCGGTTTCTGGATGGGGGTCCTCGGCTTCCTGAAGGCGCTGGTGTGGCCGGCGTTCGTGGTCTATGGCCTTTTAAAATTCCTCGGCGTATAGTACGCGAAAAAGCGCGCCCGACGAGGGCGCGTTTTCGCTTCGCGGGCGGTTAAACTAGCGGCGCCCCCTTTCCCCTTGCCCCCGCC
>Ga0307380_10009626_pt1 | contig 12248 bp, 13 predicted proteins | sample UN3MG_FD_202239 | JGI IMG/M metagenome (GOLD analysis project Ga0307380, IMG submission 202239) | Soil microbial communities from Risofladan, Vaasa, Finland - UN-3 | ecosystem: Environmental > Terrestrial > Soil > Coastal area > Acid sulfate soil | place: Finland: Risofladan, Vaasa | collected... | reverse complement strand
GGCGGTCGTTTGCGAAACGGCTATTGAGTCCTGTAAAAGTAATGTTCATAACGAGAACCGGATAGGCAACTCGGTGGCATGGACGAACGAACGGAGCAGAGACTGTTGATCGGCAACGTCGCTAGCGGCTTGTCCGACCCGTTCGTGCAACTGCTCCACGTCGTGCGGGCAGTAGTTGGCCAACGGGTTGCCCTTGAGATAGGCCCACCCGTATTCGTTGGGGTTGAGTTCCGGAGCGTAACCGGGCAGATACTCCAGATGCAGCCGTCGACATCGCCGCAGCCACTGCCGCAGAAGCTTGCTGCGGTGGGCCGCCAGCCGGTCCCAGACCACGATGACCGGACCGTGCAGGTGGCCCAGCAGGTCGCGAAGGAAATCGATGACCTGCTCCTGCCGGATGGAGCGGTCCAGATGGAAGTGGAGATACCAGCCCAGGCGGCGACGTTGCGGGGAGATCGACAGCCCGCCGAGGGCCGAGACGCGGCGGTGATGTCGCGTTCGCTGTCGCAGGACCGGGGTCTGTCCGCGAGGCGCCCAGGTTCGGCGAACCAGCGGGGCCAGCAAGAAGCCCGTTTCATCGATGAAAACGAGATGGGCCTGCTGTCGCTTGGCCAGCCGTTTGATCCGCGGCCAGTCGGTGGCGATCCACCGGGCGATAGCCTCTTCGTCGCGTTCGACCGCCCGGCGTTCGGGCTTCTGAGGGGGAAAAACCCAACGACGCCATCACCCGCGGAATGGCATCGACATGGTAATGGACGCCGTAGCGTTGCTCGATCAGTTGGGCGATTCGTGGGCAGGTCCACAGGTCGGTGGCGAACCCAAACGCCCCGGCGCCCTTCAGCAGACAGCCGACCAGCGCCCGTCGCTGGCGGGCGTTCAACTTGCACGGGCGGCCTGGGACCGGCTCGGCGGCCAGTCCACTCTCGCCGCGGCGTCGATACTCTCGCAGCCAACGGCAGACGCTTTGGGCCGTGGTCTTCAGCAGGTGGGCTATCCGGACAGGACCATCGCCCTGTCGGCTCAGGGCCACTGCCTTCCGGCGACGTTGCGCCAGTTGCTCGGGGCTTCCGTGGGGTCTCATGCTTCATAACATCGGCAACCTCGGCGTCTGAACATTAGTTTTACAGGACTCAATAACCCGATTGCCCGTGTGGACCCAAGTGGGCACAGAATAGTCGTCGTAAGCGGTGTCTTCCTGCCGCCTTCCATGGGCAGCGCTCTCGCCAAGAAGATACAGGAGAGGGTTAGTTCCCGCATCAGCAAGTATGATTCGGCGGGGCAGGCGGAGATACTGGTCAAGCTTCTCGGTTGGGGGGATCAAGCTTCAGAGGATAAAATGGTTAGGCAATACCAATCGTTCCAGAGTGGGAAGGAGCATGACACCTGTAGCCTGGAACAGTTCATCGTTGTCGGACATAGTGACGGTGCCACGGCAATCTACAGATCTCTCTTGAACGGAGCGATCGGCAAAGGTGCAACTGGTGGTTCTGCCGGTGGTGAGGGGCGTGAGTTCACACCGGCATTCATTGGGATGGTTGATCTGGTCCGCCTCGAGTATGACTTCGCAAGCGCAAACAAGGACAAGGACGGAGGCCAGGTTTGGGTGCCGAAGCCGAAAGGTACGACGATGTATGCCTTCTACGAAACGAAGGGCACATGGTTCCCCTTCGTCGGGGTTGGCTACGGTCGGCCCATTGTCGGAGTCGACAAGCTCTTCAGACATGATGACGTTAACCACTTCGGCATATGGAAGCATGATGGGGTTCATGAGACCATCGCTGAAGCTGCAGCAGAGGCTTACGAGCGTAGGATACGCTCAGACGGTCGTCCTCGGCCATGGAGGCGCGGCGAAGGCATGCAGAGGGGCAGGAGATGGTAGTGGGCTTGCGGGCGTCATGGGACAACGGTTCTGCCTGCGGCGGAAGGGGCCAGGGCATCTCGGCAAGTAGTCTGTGGCTGGGCGTGCTCGGCTTGACCATGCTGATGTTCTCCCAAGGCTGCGGAGATCCCACAGGTTACGGCACGCCCGAGGGTCTCTTCCAGGCCGAGCTTAAAGCCTTCGAAGAGAAGGACACCGCCTCGCTGATTCGAACTGTACCTCCAGATCATCGAGCCGCCTACCGCAGGGTGATATATCTGGCCGAGCGGTATTCCCAGGCTGTTGCCGCGGTAGCGAAGCAGATCGCACACAAGTACGGCGAGGATGGCAGCCGTGCGCTCATAAGGAACCACGGTCCGCTGTGGGAATCGGTGTTCGCCGCCGTAGCGGTCGATGGGCAGATTGATTGGGAAAGGGTGGAGTTGGATCGAAGTCCTGCAAAGGTTCGCGCGCAACTTCCTGGTGGTGGTCGTGCCTATGCGACGAAACTGTCGGATGGAAGGTGGTATCGGGTTTTTGGTGACACTACGGAGGAGTCGCTAGGAGTCCTAGCATACAGCGAGGGTCTCCTCCGGGGGGGGCTGCGAGAGCTGGAGGAGATTCGCGAGAATGTCGCCAGGAATTCATACACAGAGGCCCAACTCCTGAACCTGTTGGAGCGAGGATCCTAGCGAGCTGTCTCTGGGACGGTAGGGCGAGCTCAGATGCCCGACGCTAGCCCATATGTTTCATGCGGCGGATCGTGCCGGGGTATTGGCGAGGGCACGGTGGGGGAAGTCGCTTCAAGGGCGTCGCGACGCCGAGCATGCCGCAGGTGTCGCCATACCGGCCGCAGGTTCCGCAACCGATCCCGCCGCAACGGCCTCAGCCGCCCGCGACGGGGTCGGCACCGAGAAAAGTGCAATGAACGGTAGTGTCCAGAATCTTTCGCACTTTCGTTGACGGGTAGTCCATGCGTTGGTCCCTTTGTCGTTGCTCGGGCGGCCGGCGGCGCAGCCGCTCACGGTCCCGAAACCCTACCAGCCGCAGGCGCCAGGCGCGCCGAATCTGCATCAGCCGCCCGGAGCGGGCTTCGCCACGCCTATTTGCCCCCCGGGGCCTGGCGGTCGAGCCGCCGCATGTAGGTCCGGCGGATTTCGCGGAGCGTGTAGCCCAGGCGGTTCAGCCGCCGTATGAGCTTGATGCGGCGAACGAGCTTCTCGTTGAAGAACCGGCCGTGCCGGTTCGGCAGGCGGATCGGTTCAAGCAGGCCGATCATGATGTAGTACTCGACGGTCTGCTTGCTCACGCCGGCCGCCTCGGCCGCCGCGGAGATGCGGAAGTAATGGTTGTCGGCGGGTTTCTTCTTGACCGTGGGCATGCCTCAGTCAATTATCGCCTTCGCACCCCGCATAACTTTAGGGGCCTGCGGAGGCCATTGAACCGATGGAATCGCTTCGCCGCGTGTTTCTGGAAGACCCGCTGGGCGTCTACGCGGTGCTGGCGTTCGCGGAGCTGGTGATCGCCGGGCTCTGGTACCGCGGCCGGACCAAGCGGCTGGCGTTCGCGCTGCTGGCGCCGCTGCTGCTGGCCGCCGGGGTGTTTGCCCTCGACGCGGCCGTCCAGACCGACCGCGAGCAATTGGAGTGCATCCTCAAAGAGATCGCCCACGACATAGAGAGCGGCGATTTCACCCGCGCGGCCGAGTACCTCGCCGATGACTTCTACGGCGACTACGTCTCGAAGGCCGCCGCCGTCGAAGCGGGCCGACAGGCGAAGCAGGCTTACGGCATCCGCACCATTCGTGTGACAGCGGCGGAGCTTGAGGTCCATGACTCGGTTGCCCGAGTGCTCGCGCGGACGACTGTCTGGTACGATCACCCGACGTATGGCTCGGGCAGGCAGACATTGGCCTGGACCGTCCACTGGGGCAAGCGGCACGGCCAGTGGAAGGTCATCAACGTGGAGCGGGCGAGGCACGGCGGGGGGTTGTGAGCGCCTTTCCCGGGTGTGCAGCCGGGGGACCATGATACGATCGGTTCGCCCGGACCGTGGAAGGAGACATTCACTTGACATCGCGCGAGATCATCAGGGCCGTGCTGGAGTTTGACAGGCCCCCGCGGATCGGCATGACACTGCCTGAGCCGTATCCGAACGACTTCCTCCGCGGCCGGTGGCGCCGCCCGCCGGAACAGGAGCTCCCGCCCAAGGGCAACGAGTTCCGACGCTGGCGCGACGAGTGGGGCGTCATCTGGGCGACGCTCAGCAAGTTCATCCGTGGCGAGCCGGTAGAGGCCGCCGTGCCCGACTGGGCCGACCTGGACAGCTACCAGCCGCCCGACCTGGGCAACAGGGCCGACTACGCCGAGGCCGCCAGAGAGTTCGCCGCCGACACCGAGAAGTTCCGCGTGGGGGGCATACCCGGCTTCACCTTCAACGTCGCCCGGTACATCCGCAAGCTGGAGAATTACCTCTGCGACCTGGCCATCGAGCGCGAGAACATCGACCGCCTGCACGTGATCGTCCGGGCCGAGCTGCTGAAGGCCATCGACTGCTGGGCCGACGCCGGCGCCGACGCGATCGCCTTCTGCGAGGACTGGGGCACACAGGACCGCCTGATGATCAGCCCCAGCATGTGGCGCGAGATATTCAAGCCGGAGTTCCGGGCCTTGGCCGGGAGGGCCCACGAGCGCGGCATGTTCGTCCTGATGCACTCGTGCGGGAAGATGACGGCCATCATCGAGGACCTCATCGAGTGCGGCGTCAACTGCCTCCAGTTCGATCAGCCGCGACTGCACGGCATCGAGTACCTGGCCGACCACTACGGCGGGCGGGTGGCCTTCTGGTGCCCGGTGGATATCCAGAAGACGCTCCAGACGAAGGACTCCGAGCAGATTCGCGCGGACGCCAGGCTGATGATCGAAAGGCTCGGAGGCTTCGGCGGCGGGTTCATCGGCGGCTACTACGGCGCCAACGAGGCCATCGGCATCACGCCGGAGATCCAGGACATCGCCTGCAAGGCCTTCGTCGAGTTCGGCCGGTACGAGTAGGTCGGGCTGTGCCCGACAATTACTGTGGGGGCCTGCGCGGCGGGCACAGCCCGCCCTACCTGCTGATAACCGGAAGGTGAAAGAACATCCCCTGAATCCCTGCCGATTCAGTATCCCAGCAGCGCCGAGGCGTTGGAGTAGGCGATACGCCGCAGGTCGGCGGCGGGCAGGCCCAGCCGGTTCAGGCCGTCCAGTTCCCCGGCCTGCGGCCTCCACGGCCAGTCCGATCCGAATACGACCCGCTCCGGGCCGTGCCGGCGGATGAATTCCACCGATCGCTCCCGGCCGAGCTCGGCCAGGCTGAAGGAGGTCTCCAGGTACACGTCGCGGCCGAGAAGGTGTGCCTCGACCTGGTCCCACTGCCGCCAGCCGCCCATGTGCGTGCACAGCAGCTTCAGATGCGCGAACCGCCTGCGTACGTCGGCCACGCGCCGCGGAGCGGCCCGGTCGTCGTCGGCTGCGAAGCCGATGTCCTGCCCGCAATGAAGGGCCACGATCAGCCCGTGCTCGGCCGCCGCCGCGTAGACCGGGGCCATGCGGTCCTCGTCGGCGGCGAAGGCCTGGTACATCGGGTGCAGCTTGACGCCCAGGAAGCCAGCCTTGGCGATTCGGCCGATCCACTTGGCGGCCTTGGGCTCGTCCGGGTGCACCGACGGGAACGGCTCGATCCGCTCGCAGCGGACCCGCCGGCACCACTTGAGGATGCCGCGGGCCTGCCCCGGCTTGGTGGCGACGGCGCAGACGACCGACACGTCGATGTTGGCCGCGTCCATCGACGCCAGCAGCGATTCGATCCTGCCGTCGCCGGCGACGGGATAGCCGGCCTGCTCCTGGAGCTTCCGCATGGCCCGGCCGGCAAGGTCGTCGGGGAAGGCGTGCGTGTGGAAGTCGATCGCGCTCATCGGGCGGCAGTATAAGCGCCGCCGTCCGGCAGTGCACGCAAATGCGGTGTTGTCAGGTCTGCGGGGCCTGTCTATGATGATGCCGACGCCCTTCAAGGCCCCCGGTCCACGGGACCGGGGGCTAAATATCAGCGTGGGCGAATGTGTTCCGATATCTGTGTTCCCAACGGCAGGAGATCGCATCGCCAATGCCCGAGAAGTCAGACGACCTAATGGAGAAGCTCGTCGCGCTGTGCAAGCGGCGGGGGTTCATCTTCCAGTCCTCCGAGATATACGGCGGCATCAACGGATTCTGGGACTATGGCCCGCTCGGCGTGGAGCTCAAGCGCAACATCAAGCAGATCTGGTGGGACGACGTCGTCCGCAAGCGCGACGACATGGTCGGCCTCGACTGCTCAATCATCATGAACCCGAAGGTCTGGGAGGCCTCGGGACACACTACCGGTTTCTCCGATCCGATGGTGGACTGCCGGGCGTGCAAGGCCCGCTATAGGGCCGACAAGCTGTATTGGTGGGTCCTGCAAGACCGTGTGGGCCGGGAGGGCAAGCTGCTGGCCAAAGGGGCATTCGAGGCAGACGATCTTGAACAAGTGGCGGAGTTCCTCCCGCCTGAATTGAAGCGATGGGCGAGGGCAGAGAACTTCGCCCCGCTCAAGAAGACTGCACAAGTGCTCCTGCTTTCTGATATGCTCCCAGCTCGCACAGCTCGCATCGACGTTGCCGGGGAGGGCAACCAGACCTTCTGTGTGATCGCCGGCCCGGGTGGGACAGAGGCGCCGCACTCCCATCCTATCCCATGTCCTTCATGCAAGAACCCGGATTCTCTTTCGGAACCGAGGCAGTTCAACCTGATGTTCAAGACATTTGTCGGCGCTATGGAGGACTCGTCGGCCGTCGCGTATCTCCGTCCCGAGACGGCGCAGGGGATATTCGCCAACTACAAGAACGTCCTGGACACCACGCGCCTGAAGCTGCCGTTCGGCATCGCGCAGATCGGCAAGGCCTTCCGCAACGAGATCAACCCGCGCAACTACACCTTCCGCAGCCGCGAATTCGAGCAGATGGAGATCGAGTTCTTCTGCCATAAGGACGAGGCCGACAAGTGGTACGCCTACTGGCGGCAGGCGCGGTTCGACTGGTACGTCAACCTTGGCCTGCGGTCCGACCGCCTCCGCCTGCGCGACCACGAACCCGACGAGCTGGCGCACTACGCCCGCGCCTGCGCGGACATCGAATACGCCTTCCCCTTCGGCGTCAGCGAATTGGAGGGCGTCGCCAACCGCACGGACTTCGACCTGACGCAGCACCAGAACGCCAGCGGCAGGGACATGACCTACTTCGACGACGAGACGAAGGAGCGGTTCATCCCCTACGTGATCGAGCCATCCGGCGGCGTGGACCGGGCGACGCTGGCGTTCCTCTGCGAGGCCTACTGCGAGGACACCGCGCCCGACGAGCACGGGAAGCCCCAGACACGCACGGTGATGAAGCTGCACCCCAAGCTCGCACCGATCAAGGTGGCCGTCTTCCCGCTGGTGAAGAAGGAGGGCATGCCGGAGATCGCGCGGGGAATCTACGAAGACTGCAAGGCCGCGGCCCTGGCGAGCTTCTACGACGAGAAGGGAGCCGTCGGGCGCCGCTATCGCCGCCAGGACGAGGCCGGCACGCCGTTCTGCGTCACCGTGGACGGCCAGACGCTCCAGGACCAGACCGTTACGATCCGCGAGAGAGATTCGCTCAAACAGGTGCGCATCGCGGCGGACGGGGTGGTACAGTACGTACAGGAGCACTTAGCGTGATCGGTGTGTACCATGGCCGTCCCGGCCGTGGGGGCCGCGCGACGGGATGACATGCCGGGCACCCGCGCCGGTGCGCGGGCGGGTTGAAGGAGCGATGACATGTCCAACGGCACGCACTGCATTCGATTGCTCACGGCTCTGACGGCCCTGGCCCTGGCGGCCTTGGCGGGCGGATGCATCAGCGCCAACGTGGACAGCAAAGGCTGGCAGGGCGTGGCCCGCGACTACAAGGATACGTACTCGGATTCCGGCGACCACCGCCGGGCGATGACCGAGAAGCGCGCCGTCAAGATCGCCAGGGACCGGGCCGAGAAGGAAGGCATCGACGACGACGACTTCGACAAGTACCGCATCGAGGTCCAGAAGAAGGACGAGTTCTGGTTGGTTACCTTCGACCTGAAGCGCTCCCGCCGCATGGGCTGGCCGGACCACTTCACCGTCCGGGTGGATAAGGAAGGCAACACGCTGATCTATAAGGGCCGGTAGGGGCAAGCCGGACCAGCCTCGGGGATAGCGGGGGCGAAGACCGCTGCTTTTCTGTGGAACCCCTGCGCCGGCGGTGCGTCTGAAAGTGTAGATGAACGCTCGAAACCTCTTGGGGAGATCGAACATGAGACCGATGCGAATGCTTCTGACGGCGGCGGCGGTAGGGTTGCTTTCGGCGGGGGCGCTGGCCGACGGCATGATCGTGCCCGTCCGGCCGGATGTCCGTGTCCGCGGCTCCTGGACGGTCAAGTACCACCGCGTGGACATCAAGGTCCGTGACCAGGTGGCCTTCGTCAACATCGACCAGGAGTTCGTCAACACCGGGCGCGGAATGATCGAGGTGGAGTACCTCTTCCCCGTGCCGCCGGACTCGGCCATCGACGCCATGACGCTGGTGGTCAACGGCAAGGAGTACGCCGCCAAGCTCTACAAGGCCGACGAGGCCCGCAAGATCTACGAGGACATCGTCCGCAAGAAGAAGGACCCGGCCCTGCTGGAGTACGCCGGCTTCGGGCTGTACCGCACGAAGGCCTTCCCGCTGGAGCCGGGCAAGCCGGCCCGCGTGGTCGTCTCCTACAAGGGCGTCTGCAAGAAGGACCGCAACGTCATGGAGGTGTGGTACCCCCTGAACACGGAGAAGTTCTCCGCCAAGGCCCTGAAGGAGGTCGAGGTTCGGGTGGACATCAAGACGGCGGCCGACATCACGACCGTCTATTCGCCCACGCACGAGATCAAGTGCAAGCACAAGGACGACGACCCGCGGCACGTGATCGCCATCTACAGCGATAAGGACGTGCTGCCGACGGCCGACTTCCAGGTCTTCGTCAAGACCTCCGACAAGGACGTCGGCGCCACGATGATGACGTACCAGCCGTACGGCGAGAAGGACGGCTACTTCATGCTGCTGGTCAGCCCCAACCCGCGTGCGGCCCGCAGGAAGATCGTGCCCAAGGACATCGTGGTCGTGTTCGACCATAGCGGCTCGATGGGCGGCAAGAAGCTCCAGCAGACAACCGAGGCCGTCGAGTACATCCTGCGGCACCTCAACCCCGACGACCGCTTCAACGTCATCGGCTACAACGACCAGACCGAGGCGGTCTTCAAGGGCTTGGTGGCCGCCAACCGCAAGAACATCGACCAGGCCGTCGACTGGGTGGACCGCGTGGAGGCAAGCGCGGGCACCAACATCCACGAGGCGCTTCAGGTGGCGATGGACATGCTGCCGGAGCGGCGCAACGGACGCCCGAAGTACGTGATATTCCTGACTGATGGCGTGCCCACGACCGGAAAGAAAACCGAGGAAAAGGACATCCTCATCGACACGCGGAAGGCCAACGACACCAAGGCGAGGCTGTTCTGCTTCGGCGTGGGCTACGACGTGAACGTGCGCCTCCTTGACAAGCTCGCCGACGAGAACCGCGGCCGCAGCGGCTACGCCAGGGAGAAGGAGTCCGTCGAGCCGAAGATCACGTCGCTGTACAACAAGATCAAGAACCCGGTGATGACGGAGCTGGCGCTGGATGTGAAGGGCCTGCGGCTGCGGGACAAGTACCCGCGCGAGATGGGCGACCTGTTCGACGGCGACCAGATCGTGCTGGTGGGGCGGTACGACGCCCGCGACGTGCAGGCCCTGTCACGCGGCGAGGGCAAGTATCGCACAACGCTGCTCATCGAGGGCATCTACGAAGGCCGGCAGAAGACATTCGAGTACTCCGTCGAGGTCAACCCGCCGGGCAGGGACCTGCGCTTCGAGTTCGTCGAGAAACTCTGGGCCATCCGGCGGGTGGGCTACCTGCTCGACCAGGTGCAGCTGCACGGCGAATCCAAGGAGGTCGTGGACGAGATCGTCCGCCTCAGCCGCGACTACGGCATCATCACGCCGTACACGAGCTTCCTGGCCGACGAGCGGACGCGGCTGGCGGGAGGGAGGGAGGTGCGCGCCAAGGCGGGAGCCGCACTGTCCCCGCTGAGGGACCAGGTTGAGGGCGCCGCCGGACAGATGGGCGCTTTGGCCAGGCAGTCGCTGAACTACGCCAACAAGGTGGTGACAACTCAGCCGGGCGCCGTGGCTGCGGCGGGCGACGGCGTCGTCCTCCACGGCAATGCGAGCAAGGACGCCTACGAGGCGGCACAGCACGAGATCGTTCGCGGGCTGCGGCAGATCGGCAACAACGCGGTCTATCGCCGCGGCAAGGTCTGGATCGCCAGCAACGCCGCAGACGTGGACCTTACGCAGGACGCCGCCAAGGTCCAGATAATCCAGCGTTTCAGCGACGAGTACTTCAAGCTCATCCGCGAGAACGACGTGGCCGACAACCAGATCATGGCCAGCCAGCGAGCCGACGAGGAGCTGGTGGTCAAGCTCCGCGGACAGGTCTACCATGTGAAGTGATTTCGCCGCCGCCTCCGCAAACGTATGAAAGCCGGCCGACAGCTATCGGCCGGCTTTGGCAACGGGACCGACGTAAGCTCCGAGCACGGGCGCGCCCCGCGGCGCGCTTAGCTTGACACGTTCCCGCCCCGTCCGTACATTTGCCGCAAATGAGAATCCTCTCAGGGACACAGCCGTCGGGGCGGCTCCACGTCGGCAACTACTTCGGCGCCATCCGGCAGTACATCAAGCTTCAGGATGAAGGCCACGAGTGCTTCTACTTCATCGCCAACTACCACGCCCTGACCAGCATCCAGGACAAGGCCGAGCTCGAGCGCATCACGCTGCATGTGGCGATGGCGTACCTTGCGCTGGGGATCGACCCGCAGCGCACGGTCTTCTTTGCCCACTCTGACGTGCCGGAGGTCGCCGAGCTGTGCTGGTTTCTCAACTGCGTCTGCCCGGTCAGCCTGATGGAGAAGGCCCACAGCTACAAGGACAAGGTGGCCAGGGGCCTGCCGCCCAACATGGGCCTGTTCGATTACCCGGTGCTCCAGGCGGCCGACATCCTCATATATGACTCGAACCTCGTGCCCGTCGGCGCCGACCAGAAGCAGCACGTCGAGATGACCCGCGACATCGCCCAGAAGTTCAACCGGACGTACGGGCAGGATCTGCTGGTCGTGCCGGAGGCGTACATCGTACCGGAGGTGGCCGTCGTGCCGGGGATCGACGGGCAGAAGATGTCCAAGAGCTACGACAACACCATTGAGCTGTTCACCACGCCCAAGGCCACCCAGAAGCGCTGCATGCAGATCGTGACCGACTCCACGCCCATGGAGGCCCCCAAGGACCCGGACAAGTGCAACGTATTCGCGCTGCTGAAGCTCGTAGCCTCGCCGCAGGAGCTTGATGAGATCGCCGGCCGGTACCGCGCGGGCGGGTACGGCTACGGGCAGGCAAAGAAGCGCCTGGCGGAGCTGATCAACGAGCTGTTCGCCGGCGCCCGCGGGCGCTACGCCGAGCTGGAGGCCAGCCCGGACACCGTCCGCGACGTTCTCCGCGAGGGCGGGCGCAAGGCACGGCAGGTAGCCCAGGCGACCATGGAGCGCGTCCGCTCGGCGGCGGGGATCGTGGTTCATCGTTGAACGCGCGAAACGGGACACTCGGGGAATATCGACCATGGCGGAACGCCGGTTCCCGGACTGGATCGATTGGGAATTGGAGCTGAGTCCTCACGTGCTTCGGCGAATGGCTCAGCGGAGGTTCGGTGAGACCGATCTGCGAGGGATGCTGACCCGCCCGGCCGCATGCGCCGAGGATGTGGAGCAAGGCAGGTGGATTCTCTCCGCCAATTGGGAGGGCGAGTCCTGGGAGGTGGTCGTGGAACCGGATCCCGCGATTCAGCGTCTTGTCGTCGTCACGGCGTACAGGGTAGAATAGGTCCATATGAAGGGCTACACGTATCTTGAGGTCACATACCGTCAGGGCAAGCCGCTGGCGGCGTACCTGCATCTTCCGGGTCGGCGGAGCGACCGGGCGGCACGCTCGCGCAAGGCAGCCCCTGGGCTTGTTGTTGACTACGCCGAGGACGGGCGTGCGATCGGCATCGAAATCACCTCGCCCAAGTCTGTTACGCTGGAGGCGGTCAACAGCATCCTCGCCGAGCTCCACCAACAGGCCCTGGCGGAAGAAGAGCTTAGTCCTCTCATGGCGGGGTGAGTCCCCGGCGGTCGCGCGGATTCATCTCGTCTATCCCCTGCATCCCTGCTAATCTGTTAG
>Ga0307380_10009625_pt1 | contig 12248 bp, 12 predicted proteins | sample UN3MG_FD_202239 | JGI IMG/M metagenome (GOLD analysis project Ga0307380, IMG submission 202239) | Soil microbial communities from Risofladan, Vaasa, Finland - UN-3 | ecosystem: Environmental > Terrestrial > Soil > Coastal area > Acid sulfate soil | place: Finland: Risofladan, Vaasa | collected... | reverse complement strand
AAAAGTAAACGAAAAGTGAAAATAGCATTCAGTCTATCAGGCACTGTTCTTGAACAAGCAGAAAGATACCAACCAGATGTTATTGATAGCTTCAAACAATTAGCAGAAACAAATTGTGTAGAATTTCTAGGAGAAACTTATTTTCATTCACTTACCTCTATCTATGGAAAGGATAGAACAGAATTCAAAGAACAAGTTGCTATGCATAAACAAATAATGAAAGATCTTATCGGTTTTTCACCTAAAAGTTTCAGAAATACGGAATTAATATTAAATAATTCTGTAATGAATGCTGTTGCAGACATGGGATTCAAAGGAATACTGGGTGAAGGAATAGAAAATATACTCCCTAGTAAAAAAACAGCTAATTTTGTGTTTTCAAGTAAAACCGCACCCAATTTGAAGGTTTTATTAAGAAATTACAAACTTAGTGATGATATAGCTTTTAGATTTGGTGCAGGAAGATGGGAAGAATACCCGCTTTATGCAGATAAATATGCTTCTTGGATTTCAAAAACTCCTGGGGATTGTCTGAACATTTTCATGGATTATGAATCACTTGGAGAACATTTATGGGCTGAAACTGGAATTTTTAAATTTTTAGAACACTTGCCTGGAGAATTATTCAAATATGATAATATTAATTTCTTAACTCCTAGTGAGGCAATGGATACATATCCCGCAGTGGAATCAATAGATATAGATGATTTCTCAACGATAAGCTGGGCAGATGATCGTGATGTAGGAGCATGGTTAAGAAATCCTCTACAGCATATCTCTTTTGATGATCAGAAATTTTTGGAAAAACCGATTAAAGAATTAAATGATCCAACTTTATTGAAAATCTGGCGAATGCTCACTACTTCTGATCATTTATATTATATATCTCAAGCTGACGCAGGACCCGGAGAAGTTCATTCATACTTTTCACATTATGATAAACCAATAGAGGCATTTGCTAATTACAATGAAATCATTAGTGATCTTACTGCGAGGACGTTAATTCTCTTAGAAAAAAAGAAAGCAAAAAAATAACTACTTCCTTTATAAAAAATGTCTTATAATAAACTTTATTAAGTTCGGTCATCCTAACTTTCTTTAAAAGGAAAACATTTCTGGAGTAAAAACTCATGGCTAATTCACAATATAATAAATCAGAATGTTTCAGTGAATTAGATAAATCACACAAGAAAAACACTAAATCTTTATTACAACTTCATACAGGAGAAAAGGGAAAAATAATCCGAATTACTGGCGGTCAAGGAGCATGTAAAAGACTCAATGAATTAGGTCTTGTACCCGGAGTAGAAATTGAATTAGTTAACAAAATATCAAGTGGACCAGTTATGGTAAGAGTAAAAGGTTCGAAACTTGCATTAGGTAGAGGATTAGCTCAAAAAATAGAAATTGTAAAAATAGATTCATGAAAAATCTATTTTTTTAAACATATTTGAACGTTCCAGGATGAGGTTCAAAGATATCCCCATCATTTTGTAAAGCTCGAAGTTCAGGTTCAAGTTCTTTTGTGGTTAAAGCTAACTCTCTTTTAATCTCATCAAAAGATAATCCTTCTTTGAGATTTTCTGATTTTCTTAGCAAATTCAATATTTGATCTTTTATCTCATCACTTTCGGATAGTTTTGCTTGTGCTTTAAAAGCACTATCAATACTAACGGAAGCCTCAATATCGAGTCCTTTTCGTTTGTAGTATTTGGAAATTTCAAGATCACGTAATACTTTTACAGCATCATCATTTATTGGAATACAAAGTTCACAGTCAATATAAGGAGTAGCTTCTGTTGATTCCCTGATTAAACCAACAATATCTACCATTGATCCTTCTTTCATATTTTTTAGATCGAGATATATTTGTCCAGCCCAAGCAGATCCTCCTCCCTTTATCTTCATTACACCTGTTTCATCTGTAATATCTAATAGAACACTTTCATCATTTTCAATAACAATTTTATTCGTAATCTCCCCCAAAATACGAGCTCTTCTAATAATATCATCTGTTTTAATATGAAGAGCTTTAGTTCCATCTTGTTCAGTAATAAATTCGCCTTCATTCAAATCTTTAATTTTTAGTTTTATTGCTGGTGCTCGTCTTCTATTTGAAATCATAATAGTGTTAACCTTCTTTTAAATAATTGATACAATCTAGAAATACCATTTCATCTTAGATTTTTTGTTTAATAAAAAGTTTCCAAACTTTAACTTTAAAGTTACCGAAAATAAAGGAGAAAGAATCTCCTTTAATGGTGTTTTTTTATTCATTTATTGTAGGAATAAAAGGTTTGACAGTCTTTAATTTTTGACAAAAATCAAAAGCTTGTTTTACTATATCTTTTTCACCAAGAAGCATTAGTGTGACAGCTCCTTCTGCACCACCAACACCTCCGCTAGCTACATGAATTACTTCATCTAAATCAAATAGGGTTTCAAGAGCTTCAATTTCTGTAAAAACTTCACCAAATAATGGGAAAAATCCTGATTGATAACCATCTGCGAAGTCAATTTGTTCAATCCCAGCATCCATTGAAGTATAAAGTACTGAATGTGTAACAAGTTTTTCTAAGCCAATAGGAATGAGTAATTTTAATCCTCTAGCTTTTAATGGTCCCCAAAAAGCACCACAAGTTCCTCCTTGAGGATGACCAATCAACACTCCTGCAATACCATCTGGATCTAATGCGTTCGCTCCTTTAATGATTATATCATCTTTTTCCATAACCTCAACTGCATTATGTACAGTGACTTCACCAGGCTTTCCATCAGTAAAAAGAATTTCTGGTAATCTCTTATCACTAGGAACAGAAGTTAATCGTTCACCTTCTGGGAGAATTTGACCTGCTACATAACGAGATTTATCAAAATCAGCAATAGCCATCATTTCCTCTAAAACGAAAGCATTTGTAGTTCCTCTTGCAACAAATATTCTTCCTTTCTTCATTTTATCTCGTACCCAATCAATAGCAGTAACACCAACTGCTATCAATTTCTTTGATTCACGGGGGAGAAGGGTAATTAACGCTTTTGCATCAGTCATTTTATAAACATCCTTAAAATTTAGTTATCTAATTCTTTAGATAATAACAAGGTATTTTTTAATGATTTGATGGTTTTCTATGATATAGAAAGAATTTGGTGATCAAATGAGCGAAAATGAACATAAATATCATTTGAAAGTAAATCTCATTGCTGATAGGGAAGGTAATATCACCTTAGATGATGAAAATAAACCAATAATCCATGTAGCAACTCCTCCAGAATTTCCAGGCGGAAAACCCGGTATAATCTCTCCAGAGGATTTGTTTGTCGCATCACTTGCCTCATGTAAAATGACTACTTTTTTTGCCATGGCAGAAAAACTAGACATTGGATTAAAGACTTTGGACATAGAAGCAACAGGTTATCTAGGAAAAGCTGAAAGTAGAGGTATGGCATTTACGAAAGCTGATATTCATCTTATAATTGGTATTGATGATGAAGAAAACATGAAATCCGCTGAAAAGTGTGTTGATTTAACAGAAAAATATTGTTTAATCACTAATTCCCTTAAAACAGAAATAAACTTGACTCATGAAATAAAAATAGTTTAAAGAAATTTTTGAATGTTAAGATTCAAGAAAATCTTAAACATTCATTTTTCTTCTTCTTTTTAAATCGAAAATTCTAAATAAAACAATTATCGAAAAGACAAAAGCTACTTCTACTAGATTTACATTTAATGAAGCTGAATTTGTTGGTTCTAATAATACTATTGAGAAATAGAATACATCTGGTGATTGTTCTATAATATTATCATAACCAAGATAGTCAATAGAATCTGGAGCAATAATAGTAGTACCATTCAATAATGAAATATATAATTCATAACCAATTGTACCGCTTTCTTCTGTTATAATGAATGTTCCTAACCAAACATTTGATCCTTGATCAATCATATCTATTTTTGGTATATGACAAGCAAATTCTGGTTGTAGTGAACAATATTGTATTTTAATATTAGAGACATTTACATCATCATTGAAAGTAATTTCAATTGTAACTTCTGAATTCTGCTCTACAGAAGTGGGTTGGTGAGTTATTGTTACTATTGAAAAATTTGCAGAAACCATTTTTATGGGTGTAATAATCAAAGATAGAGTTATTATAGCTAATATGAAACTAAATATAATAAATCTAATTTTTCTACTATTTTGCACTTTACTTCACCTTTTACTATTTTACTGAGTAATGATTCCACAGGAAATAACCTATTAGAAATCCTCCCGCTAAGATTAACAATACTCCACTCAGGATTTTTACTACCTTTGTGGATGCTTGTAATTTATTCATAAGAGCATCCTTTGAGAATCCAACTAATATTGTAATGACAATCATCAATAGAGCCATAGCAAGAGAATAGACTAGGAAGATTAAAATTGCCATTACAAAAGCTCCAGTTTCAATAGATTTTAGGGTTAGCCCTAAAATTATTGGTCCATTACATCCTATCGATGCAAGAGCGTAAGTAATGCCATAAAGAAACAATTGAAGGAGTTGTGGAGCTTCACTTGTTAAATCTGAATCACTCATTTGATTAATCTCTTCTAAAGTATAAGTAGAACTTTTTTGTTTCTTAGCTCTACGTTTTAATCTTTTCCTTTTGAGATTTTTTGATATTTTTTCTAACCAATTTACTGCAAATCCCATATTGAGTGAAAGAGGAGTCAAGGAAATTATTCCAAGAATAATCAACAATCCACCTATCACAGGAGTAATATATTCCACCCATTGACCAATAACTTCTCCAACAAATGCTGCTATTAATCCAATAATCATGTAAAACAAAGCTATCCCTAGAGCAGCAGCGCTTCCCCATAAAAGAGATTTCCAAACTCGTTTTCTGATTCGCGATTTAGGTGTTTCTTTCTCAATCTCCTCTTTTGACTTTGAATCTTGTTTCTTTTGTTCATCTTTGATGAGTAAATCTAAGTTATAAGCCATATATCCAGGTAGTAGCGGGAATGCACAAGGAGAGAAGAATGAAAGTATTCCCGCAACAAACGCAAGGGAGAGTGAAAAAGTATAATTTATTGTTGTTCTTTCAGCAGAACCTTCCAATGTATCTTGAATTTTTTCTCTTAATGTTTCTCCTGAAATTTCACCTTGTTTGGCAAAAGTGATGAAACCTTCCTTGTCAATTAGGACGATTTTAGGAACAATTGAAACACTATATTTCTCCTGTAAATTATCAGTGTCAAAAGCAAAATCCCAAGTGGCATTAGTTCTAGTTTTAAAATCTAATAATTCTGATGGAAGGTCTGATGTATCAATATCAATTGAAATAATAACTAAACTTTCATTAAAATCCTCAGATATAATAATTAGTTCAGGTATAAAATTTTCACATGGAACACAACTTACACTCATAAAATCAATTAATACCATTTTATTTTGATAATCTGAAAGAGTAAAATTGGCACCTGAAAGCGTTTCAATAGTAAAATTTGCTGCTGGAGTAATCTCTTGATTTCTTGTAAATAAATAGTAACTTCCAAATCCTAATCCACCAACAACAATAATAATAGCCAAAGTTATGCCTGTAATCTTTAACCATCTTTTATTGTTTTGTTGAGGTTCCGATTCATCATTCATTATTTACACCAATCAGTCAAAATACAAGAAAATTGATACCTTCCTTGCTTGAAGTTAAAACTATTAATTCTATTAAAATAAACTGATTTAGTTTTTAACATCCGAATTATTTTCCTGTATTTGTTCTGCTTCTTCTATTTCATCCTTTAATTCCTTGCGCTTAACAACAATTGCATTTGTTATAGAAATAATACTTACTGCACTACCTATAATAATCAAGGACAATCCAAAATAGAACTCGAAATATCTTTGAATTGTAAGAGTTGAAATTATTTGAGCTTGCGTTTGAAATTCTTGCGTGGAATTCCATTCTGTGAGAAATATCATAGTATAGACTTTCATTGTAGTGTCTAAAGTAAATGAAATTTCATTTGTGATATTGGGTACAATATAATAATGATCAATTGTATTGGTAAAGAAATCTTCAATTATCATACGATAATTAGACACTAACCAACTATAAGTAAGACTAGAATTATTTTCATATTCATCGAAAAGTTCCGAAAGCGAGGTTGAAACATTAGAAAATTGTTCTTCATTTGCAATTGCTGCTCCAACTAAACAAGCGGAATTATTCCCAGCAAAATTACCTTCAAGTGAAATAATATCATCTTTTTCTAAATCAAAACTCTGAACTATGCCATAATTGGTATTTTCCTCTGAGAAAACTAACCATGTAGAATATTCTCGATTTTCAACTCTATGTAATTTGAAAGCAGGTCCAAGGATTGAACCAAATATTAGTAATATTAAACCTCCTGCGAGAAGAGGACTTTTGAATAGTTTGAGTTTTTTGAAAAAGTTCTGTGGTTTTGGATATTTTTCTAACCATTCTGTGAAAGCTAAAGTAGGGAAGAAAACAAACCAGGCAAGAAAGATTAAAGCATGAAGCGGGAAATCTGAAATATAGAGAGCAATAAACTGAGTGCCAAAATAGTTAATCCGCTCTTCTGGAGTAAGATTTAGAAAATAGGTTTGAATGCCTTCATTAAAGGAAATAGTTTTCCACTCAAAATTGAATCCTCTAATAAGAAGAGGAAAATCGAGATCCCAAATCATATAGACATCCAAATTAAACAAGCGGTTGTCAAATGGATAGAATAACAATACGGGTCCAGTAGTTAAATCGAGGATATCATGCAAAAAAATAAATGAACAGACTACTACGATTGAACGCCAAACCAAGTTAGCTCTTTCACCTAATTCTTCTTTTTTAAAATATTTCATAAAAACTAGCCAACCAATAACTCCAAGAATTATAATAAGAGGCCAAGTAATGGAATGCAAATAAGTTCTGTGCATATAGATAAAAGTGTCAAGATCTGGTAGAAGAGCAAAGAGTGTTAATAAAGCATAAATCCCTCTTTTAGATTTGAAAATTTCTCTGCTTTTCTTCCCCATTCCTGCCCAAACTATGAAAGCTTCGAGAGCGACATGTGTAGGAGCCCAAGTCATTTTTATCACCATAGTTTATACTTGAATTTTTTTCTGGAAATAATAAAGAGCTTTTTCACCTTTCAATTATTCGTAAGTTTCCATTTCTAACCTTTCCGAAAAATTATAAATGACTCCATTCTTGCCTTAAGTAGAAGAGAAGAAGGATAAGATTGAATGTTTGAAGCAGTATTGTTCGATGCAGATGAAACGATTTTCAATAATGAAGGAATTCATATGCTAGTTACAAGTGAAATTTTACAATCCCTTAAAATGTCACTTTCTTTAACCAATGAAATTCATGATAAATGGGACATGTATTATTTTCAAGAACAGAAACGACTGGTAGAAGAAGTGGGGTATTGTATAGATAGAGAGAATGCTGCAAGATCATTAGTATTAGCTTTAAAGGATCATGGAAAAGAAATTACTATAGAAGAAGCAGATGAGTTTTATAATTACATGATTGAAAAATATACTGCAATCTCAAAACCTTATCCTGATGTTTTAAAATTAATTAATCTGTTAAAAGAAAAAGAAATTAAAATGGCCATAGTATCAAATGGCAATTACGAAATAATTATGAGTCGACTCCAAAAAGCCAACATCGAAAATCTCTTTGAATTTGTTATTGCTCCTTGTAGTGACTATCCTTTAACCAAACCTGATATCAAAATCTTTCAAACTACACTAGCTAAAATTAAAACACCTGCAAAGAAAGCAATGTTTATCGGCGATAATCCTTATGCAGATATAGAAGGTGCGAACAAAGCAGGATTATACACAGTCCTTATTGATCGACGAGCGATTTTTAATGGATTAAAGGGATTCCAGATTCCAAATAAGAAAATTAGTTCATTCGAAGAAATTATTTCATTGTTTTCATAGATAGGAGTTAAAAATATTAATCTAGAGTAGTTTAGGTAATCTAGGAAATGAATTGCGTTGAAAATTGCTATATTTTATTTTACAGGAACAGGAAATACTTGGTGGGTTATGAATGAATTACAGGAACAACTCAAAGAAAAAGGACAAGAAGTAATTCATCATTCGTTAGAATCAACATTTGTAAAAAATCAAGAAAAAGTGAAGGAATTAATAACACAATCAGATATTGTTGGTTTTGGTTATCCGATTTACGGTTCAGATATTCCTCCAAATTTCATGGAATTCATAGATAATATTCCTAAAATGGATGGAAAACTAGCATTTGTTTTTACGACTATGATGATATTCAGCGGAGATGGGGCAATAGTAGCAAAAAGAAGATTGAGAAGAAGAGGATACAAAGTAAAACAAGCAATCAATATCCGTATGCCAAATAACGTAAAATTACCTTATCCTATCTTTAAGCACTTTCCAATACATAATGGAGAAGAAAATGATGGTGTGAAAGCGAAGGCAAAAATAAAGATAGCAAAACTAGTTGATCGAATAATTAAAGGGAAGAGATGGCTTCAAGGATGGGATCTGATAAATATAGCCGGGGGATTAATGCAAAGAGTAGAAATGAGGTTAATTGATATATCTGTATATGCTCGAAACTACTATGTAGATGAAGAAACCTGCACACAATGTTTAGAATGTGTGGATAATTGTCCAACTAATAATATTGTATTCGAAGATAATGTTTTCAGATGGGAAAACCGATGTACTCTTTGCTTAAGATGTTACCATTTCTGCCCAGAAGATGCAATACAATTTTCAAAAGGAACATTAAACCGAGAAAAATATAATCGGTATAAAGGACCAGGTGATGGATTTTCCGTTAAAAAGTCAAAACAATAATCTTTTGAAAATATTCTAGTAAGCTGGTGAAGAAAAGAATACCCAGAGATTATAAATTAGATAAATTAGAGCACCAGAGAGATAGAGACTATTTATAATGATTCCTGTTTTTCCACTGGGAGTTTCTTTAGTAAGGTATCCAAAAAGAATGCCAAGAATGCCAATTAATATTGCATAGAAATTATATGGAAAAACACCAATAAAAACAAGCCAAAACCTATCATGAATAAAAGCCATTAAAATTGGGAAAAAGCCAAGTACGAATAAAACAAGAGATAAAATGCTTAAGAGTGAAAAGTTCCTTGAAAATTTTCCTCCCAAATGATAATTTTTATCAGAAGGAGGCGTATGAAGCAATGAATAAGAGCTAATTTTATTACCGCACTTAAAACAGAAAATTGCTTTAACACTAGTATTATTACCACACTGATTACATAGTCTGCTCATTTTCATTTGGTTTTCATTAACATTCCAAACATCAGCAATCGACTTCTTACAAAAAATACACTTTTTTTCTAATTGAATTGAAACATCATTTTGAAAAGATGATTCATTACCGCATAAAGGACAGAAGAAGATTTCATGTGGAATGATGGTATCATTAGTTTGTGAAAAAACCAAATCCAATCAACTCTTAAACTAACTATTAATACAATTTAAGATAATTAAAAGGCTATACAAGACTCTGAGAATAACTTCTTAAAAAAACAAAGAATTAGCAGAAAGACTTGAATTAAATACTACATAGAAATAATTTTCATACAATATTTTAAATTTTTAAATCAACAATAAATCTGATCCGATTTTATATATAAAAAATCCTTTTAAGAAATGCTTGTAAAAATAATTCTCTAAAGTTTGTTTTTAAAAAAAATTTATATTAGATAAAATAACTAAATCTATTTTATCTAAAATTTGGAAATGTGGGATTTATGGGACAAAATTCTAAATATAGATTCTCTTTAATTGCTTCTATTATATTCATTTCACTTATTTTTATGCAATTAAATTTTGTAAACGCTAATAAATTAAATTTGGCAATAGAATCTGATTTTGAAGTTACAAACTTTTCGGATTTCCTATTAACAATAGATCATCCAGATATTGATAGTAGTATCAATAATACACATGCTATATTTGAATTTCAAGGTGTATTTGATTCTGGAATAGAGAATGATCGTTACACATATACTCTTGAAACAAATGCAACTGATTTCTATATACGAGTAAATTTAGATTATTATATGTCTTCTACCTCTGAAGGAATGATTTCTTACTTGAAAATTATGGGGGAAGAACATGCAATAGCAGAAGCGGGAATTTTGGATTCCTGGTCTGGTAGTCAAGGGAAGTACTATATCAATGCATGGCCATTTGGTGTGTCTGATTTACAAGAAGCTGTTGTGAATTCTGCAGGATTATCTGGAAATGTTACATTAGAGATTTATCGAATAGAGAATAACGTAAATGTATCTATAATGAATGAAGATAAATCAACAATTTTATTTTCATATAGCTGGTCTGCAGGCTTAAGTAATAAAGTATCTTCATTTGCTGTTACAATGCGAACAAATTTTGATGCAACAGATATACACGCGATTTTTTCTGGAGTATATGCAGGATTCTGGTATAATACTACTCCCACAAATTTTACTCTTACAATAGGAATTAGCATATTTACTTCATTATCTGCAATAGTTACTATACCAATTTTATTAAAGAAATTTAGAAAATAATTTTCTTTTTATCATCTTCTTTTTCTAGCTTGTTGAGATTGAATAAGTGATGAGAAAAGGATATATTTCAAGTATTTTTTTAATTAAAACCATAGTTTTATAAATTCTAAATCTGGAAACTAAAATTAGAAACAAGGGTGTGTAGTATAGCTTGGACAGTGCGTCCGCCTGCGGAGAAATTATGAGTTTTCAATTCATAGTTCCTTAATGGAAGGTCGGCGGTTCAAATCCGCCCACACCCGCCAATTTTTTTAAAATTGTCTATTTAAATATATTTTAACTTTTATACCGTAAATTTTTGATAAAGTAATAAAATGGAATGAATGATTTTTGTCAAACAAATCAAAGAAATTTCAAATACTGAATCATCCACCAGTATAAACGTTAAATAATTCTTTAGAAGTGTAAAATTGCTATCTTATATAAATTAATAATTTCTTAAAATAAAATGCTATAAGAATTTTGGAAACTGACTTAAAATTAAATTATATCTTGCATTATCTTCATCATTTTTATCTTCCGGAAATTTCACTGTTGCATCATATATAAGAGATTCAATTTGACTTTCTACATAAAGTGCTTGTTTTTCTGTTAAATCACCTTTCCAGATACCTGGAAGAAATCCAATTTTATTATTAATATTAACTTTAAGTATATCTCTATCAAAAGAGAGGATTTTAATTTTTGCATTTTGAATTGATTCATTGAAAATTTCTATAAGTATTGAATTGACTTTATGTTCTAATGTTTTAAAATAGAAATATTTTTTTACAAAAGCTAGATCATTTTCCTCGAATACAGCTTTAAGGTTTATATTTATCTGACTCATGTACTCTTTTGGTAAACTGTAGGTTTTTTTAAATCGTCCTGTTGGGGGTGTAGATACTTCCAAAATATCGGCTTTAACCATTTTTGTAAGATGATACGATAGTGTACTTCTTTGAATATTCATTAATTCAACTAATTCATCAGTAGTTGCTTTTTTTTGCTGAAGTATAAAAAAATATATCCTAGCTCTTTGTTGATTTGATAGAATTTCCAATTGTGAAATTATACTATCCATATCATATACTTTTATTTCTTTTTTCTTATTGTTATCAGTTATCATTTTCTTCAAAGAATTATTTTTATATGAACTTAATAAATTTAATGGCGCATCAATATATTTCGATATTAATAGAAATATTTTAATCTAAATCGAAATATAATCTTTTGATCATAAATGTTTGCTAAAGAAATTCTAAGTCTAAGTAAAGAATTGGCAAATCAAATGCAGTCATCTGATTTTGGAAAGTTACTATTACAGTTTATTTTAGACCTACCAAAGAATAAACCTACTTGGGTTTATACATTTGCGAAAGAGCATAACTTAGATTTAAACCAGGACGATATGAAAGAAAGAATGAGAACTAACACTTTAATTGCTAAAACTATCTATAATGATAATTTGTTACTTATTAATATTAGATCCTTTTCGAAAATGGTTATTGAAGTAGATTGTTTGTCACTTAAAGGCAATGTAATTCTATATATAAAATTAGAACGTATAAGCGAAAAAAATTTTGATTTAAGAAAGATTATTTTGTTTCCATCCTATTATAGATTAGAACAAAAAAACACTCTAAAGCTTTCACTTAAGGACGCGAA
>Ga0307380_10009624_pt1 | contig 12250 bp, 9 predicted proteins | sample UN3MG_FD_202239 | JGI IMG/M metagenome (GOLD analysis project Ga0307380, IMG submission 202239) | Soil microbial communities from Risofladan, Vaasa, Finland - UN-3 | ecosystem: Environmental > Terrestrial > Soil > Coastal area > Acid sulfate soil | place: Finland: Risofladan, Vaasa | collected... | reverse complement strand
CGGAAGCGTCACCACAGAGAGCCTGGACGAGAACCTGGCCCGGGAGTACGTTGGCGGGCGCGGTCTGGGGAGTGCCATCCTCTGGAATGAGCTTCCTCCAGCGACGGATCCCCTCTCGCCAGAGAACTTGCTGATCCTGGCGACCGGGCCCCTCAACGGGACCGGCGCTGCCCTCTCCTCTCGCTACGAGATTGTGACCAAATCGCCCCTCACCAACACCATCCTCAGCGCCAATTCCGGCGGCCGCTTGCCCATCGCCTTGAAGCGGACGGGCTTCGACGTGGTAATCTTCGAGGGCGCGGCCGGACGACCCCGCTACCTGTCCATCGAGGATGGAAAAGCCGAGCTCAAGGATGCCTCTAGCCTGTGGGGCTTGGACACGCACCAGACGACCGATCGGCTGCTCAAGGGGACGTCGTCCCAGGCGTCGGTGGCCTGTATCGGCCCTGCTGGGGAGAGAGGCGTGCTCTACGCCTCGGTGATGAACGAGAAGGACCGGGCTGCGGGACGGGGCGGGGTCGGATGCGTGATGGGGGCCAAGAACCTCAAGGCCATCGTGGTCCAGGGCACCCACAAGACACCTGTGGCGGACGCCTACGCCTTCCAGGAGGCCAGGAAGACCGCCCTGACCATGATCAGCGAGGCCCCGATCACCAAGAACGCCCTCAAGGAGTACGGCACGGCGGTCCTGATCAATATCATCAACCAGTTCGGGGCCCTGCCCACCCGCAATTTCCAGGAAGGGTACTTCCCCGACGCGGACTCCGTCTCGGGGGAGACGCTCAAGGAGCTGATCTACGAGCGCAGCTCGGCCTGCGCCACCTGCTCCGTGGCCTGCGGCAGAGTGACCAGGGTAGCCGATCGCACCGGCGAGGGACCCGAGTACGAGACGATGTGGGCCCTGGGCCCCATGTGCGGGGTGAAGGACCTGGAGCAAATCACCGAGGCCAACTACAACTGCAACGAAGCGGGCTTCGACACCATCACCGCAGGCAGCACCATCGCCTGTGTCATGGAACTGTGGGAGAAGGGGTACCTGGACAAAGCCACTGAGGACAAAATCAGGGACGAGCTGGGCTCGGAGCTGCGCTTCGGCAACGGCGAGGCCATGCTCAAGTGCACCGAACTGATCGGCCGCAACGAGGGCTTCGGCCAGATGCTGGGACAGGGTTCCCTGCGGTTGGCGACCCGTTTCGGCCATCCAGAACTCTCCATGAGCGTCAAGGGTCTGGACCTGGCCGCCTACGACCCCCGCGGCTTCAAGTCTATGGGCCTGGCCTACGCCACCTCCACGCGGGGCGCGTGCCACCTGAGGGCTTATTTCGTGGGACCCGAGGCCCTGGCCACACCCTACGCCGTGGACCGCTTCGCCACTGAGGGCAAGGCCGCTCTGGTGATCCTCTACCAGGATCTGAGCGCGGTCATCGACTCCATGGGTTTGTGCATGTTCACCATCTTCGCCCTCAATCCGGAGCATTACGCCGGCCTGCTCTCCTCGGTGACCGGCGAACGTCTCGATGGAAGAGGACTCCTCAAATTGGGTGAGCGGATCTGGAACTTGGAGCGCCTCTTTAACCTCCGCGAGGGCTTCACCAGGGCGGACGACGCCCTGCCGCCCCGGTTTTCGGAGGAGACGCTGCCCCGGGGCCACTCCAAGAACCAGGTGGTGGACTTGGAGCCCCTGCTGGAGGAGTACTACAGGCTTCGTGGTTGGGACGAAAACGGGGTGCCCACGGAAGCGAAGCTGGAGGAGCTGGGGCTGAGTCAAAGTTGACGTGGGGGCTTAGGGCCGGGTATAATAGGTGTACGTGCCCCCATCGTCTAGTGGACTAGGACACCGCCCTTTCAAGGCGGCGACGCGGATTCGAATTCCGCTGGGGGCACCTTGGGTGCAGTATCGCAACGCGCGGGCGAAACCCGCGCGTTTTTCGTTGAGCGCGACCGCGGATGCAACATGGCCCGCCCCGTCAACGCCCCAGCCCTAGATAGGCTTCTCCAAGCGTGAAGACGACCTTCGGTTGGCTCGGGTCGATGGAGTCAGCCTTCTTGGCGACCGCTGCCCAAAGCTGCGCCGCTTCGCACTGCAGCTTTGGGCAGTCCGAGTTGAACCTGATGTTAGACAAACACCGCGAATATCCCGTACCGACTCTGAGCGGACACAACCCATTGGACAAACCGTGGAGACGACGGCTATGCCCGCCCTCCATCCGTCCTCTGTTTCATGAATGGCTAGCAGTGCACCTTAATGCCCGCGAAGGTTGAAGAGGGACTGACCTGGGCTGGGTAGCGACCACTTGCACGGCACGGGCCTCGGAGCCAAGCTAAGGAGTCGAATGGTATCACACGAGGCTTAGTAACGGTACCTGCGTAGTAAGTCCTTCAGCTCCGCCAGCATCTCAGGGGGCGGTTCTGCCAGCTGCGCACTGGGGCCCGCGTCTTCCCTGGGCATGCGACCCATTCCGCGGCGATAGTCGGCAATCCGATCCACAAGTCGCAGCTCTGGATACACCTCGTCGATCACCGAAATCAGCACCCCCTCTTCAGGGGCGATGGGTATCCCCGGATCGAACCAATGCGCTGGCTCTTGCACCTCGGGCCGAACTCGCGGTGCCAACTCGGGTTGGGGGCGTGCAACGATTCTACCCCTGCGGAAGTGGGCGGGCTCCATCCAGTCCGTACGCAGCTTCAGCTTGAGCGCCTCGAACCAGAACAGGTAGAGACCATAGGTTCCTGCTTTGATGGGAACCGGGTCATCCTCGATCCCCTTGAGAGCTCGGGCCAATTCCCGGTCCCAAAGAGTGTCCTGCAGCCCATCAGTGATGATGATCCCCATCGCCCGTCCGTCTTTCACCTCGAACGTGAATGGCAATGCGGTCGCCACTACAAAGCCAATCTCCCGTGATACCCGATCAAAGGCCTGGTCTATTCCCGCCTGGTACTTGTCTCGAATGAGGGTATAGATGGCGAGCAGGTCATCGTGGAGGTTGACAACCATCGGATGAGCTGGCTCCGGTTCGACCGGGGGGAATTTTGTCTCTCGCACATTCCACCTCCATATGTGGTGTATGTTGCCCCGGACACTAGGCTATCCGCACTTTGTAGGCGGGCACATCCGGGTCTTGTGTGGGCCGGTGCGCGGCAACGGGGCTTCACCTCCTTTCTTCTCTTTGTTGCTGCAATCGGCTCTTGAACACGTGATACGGAATCGGCGTTGGCGCTATGCCGAAAAGGCCCGCAGCGTCCACCGATACAGCCTGTGGTGCTACAAACTCCAACTCGCCCAGGCTCTCACAGCCGCGATATGGCATGGGTTTGCAGGTCGGGAACGGCCAGGCTGCCCGAATCGGCGTGGGCGTCGGTGCCATGGCGTCTTGGTCGCGGCGTTTGTATGCCTCGCCCAGCCGGTCCTGAACGCGCTCGCCCTGAGCATAGAGCTCCCTACCTCTGGTGTCCACGCATCGCCGCATCTCTGCGGCGAAGTCCCACGTCATACTCTGATCGTTCGGGTCGCTCGCCGCTACGAAGTCATAGATCCGACACAACCACTGGTACGTATCCAGGTTGGTCTCTTTGATGAAGCTACGCGCAGCCGCGCGCAGCGTCTGTGTCAGCACTTGGGGGTGGAAGCGCCGCAGCAACTGGAAGTAGAAGTCTACCTGCATGTTGAAATAGTGAAGCCCGAAATCGCTGAAGTTGCGGTCAAAGAAGGCATGGTTGGCGATTTGGTGAAAAACCTCCGAGCGCGGATCCTTGAGGCGGTAGTCAAACCCAAAGTGGTCGCCCAGCAAGCGGCCTTCAGCGCGTAGTTTCTCCTCCAAGCCTGTCCCAGCGTAGGCCTCTGCTCGGCAGAAGTTGAACGGGTTCTCCATGTGCCGTTCTATGAAGCGTAGGTTGATCAAGATGTCGTCCAAGACCGTGTCAGGCTCGAACATCAGTATGTTGTAAGCGACGTGCACGTCAAAATCATTCAGGATTTCCAGCGCGTCCAGGATCTGGTCGAACGTGCATCTGCGGTTCAGGTTGCGCAACCCATTCTCAGATGCATTCTCGACGCCTAGGAATACCCGAAACAGTCGCAGGTCGTCCAGCACACGGATCGAGTCATATGTAATGCTATCGGGCCGCGCCTTGATCGCTATGGCAATCCCCTCTACGCCGCTTCGCTGTAGTTCGGCTCGCAGCTTCTTGAAGCGTTGAAGAGCCTTGTCTGGATTTTGGAGAAAGAAGTTGTCGTCCTGAAAGTTGAATATCCGGACTCCATGACGGAAGTAGAGTTCCTTCATTTCTGCTACGATGTTCTCCACGCTGCGAAGTCGGAGTTTCTTCCCACCTACCCGCTTATACCAAGCGTTGATGCTACAAAAGGCGCAATTGCGCCAGCACCCTCGGCTGCTCAGTATGCTCGCAATGGGCTTGTCGAAATAGTCATGCAATGTTGTGCGCTTCGGGAATGGCAGCGCATCCAGATGATCCGGCTTGGCGCTTGATGGGTTGATCGCCACCGAGCCATCGGATCGTCGGTAGCACAGGCCGGGAATCGTGGAGATAGCGTCGAGGTGGTCAGCCAATGCACAAATGAGCTCCTCCCCCTCGCCGAGGGCTATCGAATCGAATGGTGGGAAATCCTTCAGCAGGCGCTCACAATTGAACGAAGCAAAGTGCCCTCCAGCAATCACGTGGCCATGGTAGCCTGAATCTCGAACCGCCTGCGCCAAACCGCAGAACTCTCGCGCCCGGTTTGTGAATACCATTGACAAGCCCATGACCTGCGGCTCGAAAGCGTTGATTCGTTCCACGGCATGCGCTGTATCATGCCTTGAGTTGAAGGGAATGATCTCCACCTGGTGGCCTGCGCGCTCCAGCGCAGAGGCCATGTAGCGCAGACCGAGGTTCTCTTCCAGTTCTGCACCCACCAATGCAACTTTCATAAGCCCCTCTCTTGCGCCGGGTTCATCATTGTTCAGTTAGACTTCGCTTTGTTGAAGCTCTCAACATCGCAGGCACGGCTTCTTGCTTATGTTGACCGATAACCTCGTCCGCCGTCGAAGCCGCGGAGAGACCTTTGTAACATGCAGGAAGCCTGACCTATCTCACATTTGCCATCCGACGGCGAAGTGCCACTGTCTGCTTGTAGTGTTGGTGAACCATGCCCGACCACTCACTCCTATTCTACATCTCCAAAATCCGCATCGTGGCCCGTTTCACGGTCACTTCTCTGACGAGTCTATGACCAGATACATCCTCCAGTTCACCATCAGGCTGAACGCTGCTCCAGTAGCTCTCTTCGAGCCCTTTCCATACGGGGAAGACACCGGGCACAGGGGGCTGCTCAAACGCCAACCAAGGGCCCTATGCAGGTGCTATTCCTTGATCATGATGAAGTTGACGCCTCCAACCACCCTGCGGTTGATGAAGCCGGTCAGCGCGAATTCGGCCTGCTGCCCTGGGCGAACTTGGGCCAGCTTGGGATCCATGATCACACATGCCTCCGTCCGCTCACCTGGCGGTATCACCTGAGGATCCGGGTGTCTGACCCAGGTTTCCCAAAGCCGTTCCGTTTCCTGCTGCGCTGGGGTGATTAGCTGGCGCAGCTCCAGATGAACCGCGGTTGGCTCCTCGGTCGGGTTCCAGAGAACGAAGCAAACCTCTGCCGGCGAAGACGTCGGCCCGACATGGCAGTTCTCTTGACCTTTGTTGTTGCTCTCGTTGATATCTTCAATGTGATAGATCTCAACCATTATGCACAGATGGCCTGTGCTGGGCGGTGCCCATTGCACTTGTGCCTCTTCCACTTGGTGAGCCGGAATATCGACAGCGTCTGTACCTATGACTTCCCACACTCTATCCGGCTGACCCACGCCGAAATTGGCCCATTTGAAAGTGACCGTGACGTCTTTGGCTTCGAATTCGGTGTCATTGTGAATCTTCACTTTGATCGTGTAGGTGTTCCCCGCTGTGAGGTTGTTCGATTCGACGGGATTGCCGTTGCTGTCGTATAGCTGGATCTCCGGGTTGTTCCAGATCGGGTTATCACCGGCATGTAGATGCCAGGTGGTGCTGTCCCACTGGTCATAGGTGTAGAGATCGATGGGGTTCGCCGTGCGAACCCGGAAAACGTCAGCGGCGTAGCGGTCTGAGGTCTGGCCGTGGGCAAGGATATTGACTGGCCCCAGTTCATAGGGCGATGGAACTTGAAGGTCCACATCTTCCACCCCTGATTGGCCAAAGCTCCCGGCCGTTGCGCCCCTGGTCAGGGCAAGTTGATCGGCAAAGTAGACGTCCACGTCCTCGCTTCCAGAAAAGTCTTGCCCACCGACGTGGACAGTCTGGTTTGCGACACCATTGTCAGGATCAAGCCGATTGAGAGCTGCCCCTCCGATGTTGACCTTGATACTCTCCTGGTAAGGTCGATAGTTGTGAGCGGTGACCGTGATGTCAAGGTCGCCGGAGCCCGGTGCGCTCAGCGTGAAGCGGACGACACCTCCGGGATTCGTCTGGCGGACGGCGATGATCGAAACATCGCGAGTGAGTACTACCGTAGCCATGTGGACTGGATCGCGGGTGGTGGCATCCGTTACCTTCACGACGAAGTCTTGCTCTCCAGTAGACCCGATACCCTCCGGGTGGTCAACATCGAACCTGCCCGGTTGGTCTGTCCACACAGGCATCTCGGGATCGCCGAAGAGTGTATACATCTCGAAGCTCGCTTGGCGATGAAAGTCATCGTTGTAGTAGTTGGCCATGTATACCTTGCTAAAGGTGTTTATCTGACCCATCCTGACCAGGGGACCCATCTCAATATCTGGAAGTTGCCCGGGGCCAAATGGAGGGTTGGGGTCAAAATCTGGCCAGATAGCCTTGGCCGCGCCAAGCATCATGAAGTCGTTGTTGTCCCAGCTGATCCGTGTCGCGCCGATGATAGCCACAGCGCCTGCGTTGCCTAGTCTCAAGAACTCCTCGCAGAAGCTCTCGTCAGCGTTGCCGAGGGTCTGAATTCCGGGAGTGCCTGTATTCCAATCCGTATTGGCCGCATCTGTTTCATTGTCGAACCACCCGGTCTCGCAGGCAAAGGAGAGAACAACGGGTGTCAGAGCGCCATTCGTCAGTGCACCAATGTTCGCAGTCCCGAAACCAGGTCGGTCCCAAAGATTCCACAAGCCATGGCCGTCATAAACCACAAGGAAGTTCCCGTTGTTTGTCGCGTTTCTAATGTCTGCCGTGGCACCGTTCCAGGGAAGACCAGGAATACCGGCCGCGGGATTGCCGGCGATGGTCAACCGATCGGGGAGGGGCGTGCCGTTCTCGTAGAACTGTGGCCCAGCGGCCCAGTTTCCGCTCTGGTCATAGATACGCGCACAATTGTACGCACTGTTCTGGAGATGTGTACGGATCTCTGTCGCGAACTCGATGATGCGGAAGGATACGTCCTCTTGCCCGTCGACGAGGGCGTCATCCTCGAAAAGGCACACCAACGATGCATCAGTGTAGTAGTTGGCATTTGCCGGTGTCGGCGGGGGTGTTTGCTCGTAGGCGAGTATCTTGTCAACGATGTTCTGTGCCTCTAGGAGGGTGTCGACCGAGAGCCGCCCGATGAACATATCCGGGAAATAGTCGGGGCCCATGACGTTACCCCCATCCATGACAACACCATCTACGGTGACATAGTATAGATCGGACCCAATGAAAGTGTTGTTGTGGCTGGGATGGGTTGCGCTGACCTGATCCACCTGATAATTGGTGGGAATGAACTCAGCGTCGCCGACGAGCAACACGTAGGTCGGGACGGGGTCCCAGTTGTCATACGCGTCCTGAATGTAGTCCCGTATGTCGTCTGCGGTGGTGCCGCCAGGGATGTCGGCAACATCCACCACTTTGGTTGTGTAGCCTTTTCGTTGCTTCCAATCCCGGAGCCGAACAATGGGATTATTGGGGTCTGTCGGGTTGTAGAAGTCGCCATGGGTAATGATCAAGTAATCGCATCCCTCCTTTCGTTCCTCCCGGGCATCGCCTCTTGCGAAGCGATTGGCATCCTTGTAGTTCAGGACCGACGCCTGCAGGAGTTCCTCAAAGGCTTGGGATTCGATTCTCGGATCAACCCGTGGGATCTGGGCAGGTTGATCGTAATTGAGACGGACCTCGATATTGGAGAAGGCTTTGATCTCCCTGGTGAACGGGTTATACTGGATTGGATTCACTTTGAGAAACACGATGCGATGCCCGCGGATCACGCCGATGTCCCGAATGCTGATTGCGGCCAAGTCTGCCGGGTAGTCCGCGTCTGTCAGGTAGGTATCCTCGTCTAGGGCGAATTCACCTTCTTGGGCTGGGCCCTGTCGGATCTGCCTCTCTTGAGCAGGATAGGCGTTGTAGCATTCCAGCGTGACTGATTCTGATTTGACAATCTCAATGCTGATATCAACCCCTTGAGGTATCTCTACGATCTGGCCCACGATGGGCAACTCCGGTTTGCCCAAGTCGAGCAGTGTTGTGTGGCCAGGGATGGACAGGCGATGGTAGGTCACCCCATCGACCTCGACTTCGTGGACGAACATTCCTGGCACGTCGAAGTTCACCATGAGGCCCGTGGTCGTCTCGTCCTTCATGTAGGCACGTGGTGTTTCCTCTGGCCCGGATATCCCATCGAAGGGGATCCATCCTAGCCGAGGTCGAGCGCACACCTTGGTCTCTACCGTGTTGGTTTCAATCTCGGGCTGTCCACTTGTCTGGATCGAGGCCTGGTTGCGAATCAACCCGGCTTCTTTGATGACCGCTTCGAATTGAACGGACCCGGCCTGACCTGCTGTGACATCTACTGCTTCCCAGATGACGGTGTGGTCTTGCTCATCGTAGGCGCCATTGTCGAGTGCGGTTACTTGCGTCAGGTTGGGATCCAGCGTGTCCAGGATAGTGATGTCCGCCTGTTGCGTGGAGTCATTGACATAGTTGATCCTGTACCTGGTCACGTCACCAGCATAACCTACGTCCTGGGTGAGTTGGCCACGATGGGAGACTATGACCTTGTTGCTCGTGGGTTCGGGGACGGGGACGGGCACGGGCGCACATCCTGAGCCGGTCGCGGTAAGAACAAGGCCGAGGAGAACCAGATTGATCGCTGACAAGGATACAGTCCTTCTCATCTGTCTTGCTCCTTCTCCGGCGGGAAGTCAAGGGGACAAGTCTGTCGAATTGTCATTCCGCCGATTGCTCCGGTCTTGGATACAGACAACCTTACGACGAGCGCCTCCAAACCCAGTGGCATACTCGCGATCGTACAAAGCACTGCTGACATCACGTCCTTCCTACTGGGATTCCCTCACTTCGGTGGCCAGCGTGGTTGCTCCGAGTGTGCGGTATCGGTCGCCTGCACCCCGTCAACCAGTGCACGCGGATCCCGATCGAGATTCACAGTATCTCGCAGTAGAGCGAGCAATGATCAGACACGTTGCTGATGAAATCGAGCCTGGCTGGTCCCTGAAGTTGTTGCCAGCCCGTCACTCCTACGTAGAACGGTTCTACGCTGCGCTGACCAAGGACCCTGAAGCTGATATTGTCTGTTGCTAGAACATGGTCCAGGTCAGATAGAATCCGGCCGTCGCTGAAAGTAGCGTCCAATTCCTTAGCCAGCAGAACCATACTCCGTCGGCTTGCATACTCCTCTAGGGCCCCTATCTCCTCGTCTTGAGCAACTCGCTCATCGCTTCTTCTCCTGGTCGGAAACAGCATACCCATCGTGTTCATGTCACCCAGCACAATGAACTTGCCATCCACCGACGATGCTTCGGCCAACCTGTCGACAGTTCGCTTGAGGGTCCATGCCTTCTGATACATTTCGTAGCGGTTCCCGAAGTCTCTCGCTTCGGTTCCGCTGTCTGTATGTAGGAACAGGACATTGTACAGCTCCTCGCCAGTGGCAAGAGTGAGTAGTACACCAGGGCGAAGATATGGGTTGCAGACTTTAAACTCACGCTTCTGGCTGAACACAACTTGATCGAACTTGTGCCTGCGGACGCTGGCGAGAATCTCCTTGTTCTGCGGACCATCAGTCAGACTGTAGTCGTAGTCCGGTAGGTAATTCCTCATCAAGTCCACGATATCAACATCCTCGACCTCAAACAGCCCAAAGACATCAGGATCCAGGGACCCGATGTGGTCAGTCACCTCAGACAGCTGGGCAGCATCGCCATCAAACTCCTCCACATTCCAAGACAATAGCGAGAATGCCATGGTCCTTCCTCCCCTATGCCCCCGATTTCGTCCGCGTCAGTAGCTGCGCTTCAATAGTGATGCACAAAAGGTGCTAGAGGGCTCAAGTGTGCGGTCTCGATCGGCCGCACCTGGCCTAGACCACTCTAGATTCGCAGTGGACGCAGAAACCGGCCAAACATCCGGCCGGTTTCATCATTGGCTTCCTGAGGGTAGGGTTGCTACAATGTAACCCTCAGTCCGTCGCCGCCGTGATCATACTCCTAGCCACAAAACAGAAAGCGCCAGACTCTCGCGCCCTCAAGCACGGCCAGCCAGCGCTTCTCGCACGTGTCGGTTCCTCCCTTCAGCAAACCACGCTCATGAAGCAGAGAGAAATCGTAATATGGATTGCCATTGTAGGCTAGTGTTGTCTCCTACGTACCTATCTGCGGGATAGTGACTCCATTCTATACCAGATAGAGACGTTTGTCAAGCGCCTCGACCAGGTTTTAAGGTAGCATGCTCGCTGGGTTTGTGCTACCAGAGGCCAGTGGATTAGGACACCACCCTTTCAAGGTGGCGACGCGGATTCGAATTCCGCTGGGGGCACCAAGGATGAGCGAGCAGTTCTAAGTCGCAACTGCTCGTTTCTCGTATGCCTGCTAGGACTCGCGCTGTGCCTACGACTAGCGTCCCGCTCTCTGCAAAGGTTTCCTCCCCTTGCGCACCCGTGGCAGTTGATGACAGCCAGGACGAGGCGTGTGTCTCAGACGATCATCGAAGTAGAGGCGAAGTCAGCCGAGTGTACCACAGATGGGAAGATGCTGCAATAGGAGTTCTTGCCAACAGAAAGAGGCCCCGCCGTCGGGAGGCGGCGCATGTACTGAGCGCCGCCAGGAGATCCCGATCAACGGAGTATCCTCAACGGGCCTTGCAGTGGATGGAACCGTGCGGCGCGGCCAGTCATGCCCACATGGTCACTTGGGACGCTTCCTGCGGTCGAGCGCGGAGCCTGCGGCTGGATTTGCGCAAACTCGCGGAAGGGTTTACGCGGCGGGCGTGGGGGGGGGAACGAGCTTCCGGGGAAAGTCTTCCAACAATGAGGAGATTCACCCCCTGCCCGAGTTGGGACACCTCATGCGCTTCGGATGTCCATCCGACATGAGCCGATAGATTTCGCCAGATGAGTGAGTACTAATATACCTACCACGGAGGGTGCTGGAAGAAGGCGTACAATACTACCGTCGTGGACATTATGCACGCCAGTACAATGATGGTGGCAGCGATGATGCCCGCAATGGCCAACACGTTTCCTCGGTTCTGCATCTCAAGCCTCCTCCTGTGAAAGCGCGTTCGTGCCATGGTCACGTCAATCAGACCACCTTGATATCCGCGACCCCGTAACCTGCCAATCTAGTGCACTTCTGGTGAACGCGCAAGTCATGGATTCCCGGTGAACTCCCCACGAATCATTGGGTTTCTGGCCCACATCGGGGCGCCGGGGAACCGCCACTTGGCACCGCTTCCGGGCACCAGCGCTTCTCTTCGGTATCGTCTGTCTCCGCCGCCAGCCAGAGGTAGGCCAAGGTCATCTTGAGGACAAGGAGGTGACCGCGGCAGGCTCTCAACACAAAGGAGCACCGCCGGAAATGAGAATGGGGAGCTCGTTTGACCCGTAAACCAGAATGTAGTATAGTCGAGCGAAGTGGCTTGGTCCTCGTCCCGGCGATCGACGTGGATCGGCTCAGGGAGGCGCTGGCGTGGACCTGTCTCCACCGCTTGGCTTTCAACGCAGCACAGAGGACGTCTTTGAGGTAGTAGCAACGCGGCGAGGTCCCGATCCACCGCGTGGGCCGCCAGTCTCGCTTCCGAAGGGAGTGGGATGGGCGGCTTTCTGTTTTCAGGCAGGGGATGCACGAGGTTTTCCCAAGACGGATGCACAATGGCAGTTTACCAGACAGACAAGAGGGAGGCACGTACTATGCGACCCGTTTATGCCGTGTCAGGCGGAGTTAGCAAGTTTGCCAAGGCCCGCCCAGACAAGACCTTTCCCGCGTTGGTGAAA
>Ga0307380_10009623_pt1 | contig 12251 bp, 10 predicted proteins | sample UN3MG_FD_202239 | JGI IMG/M metagenome (GOLD analysis project Ga0307380, IMG submission 202239) | Soil microbial communities from Risofladan, Vaasa, Finland - UN-3 | ecosystem: Environmental > Terrestrial > Soil > Coastal area > Acid sulfate soil | place: Finland: Risofladan, Vaasa | collected... | reverse complement strand
CTATAAAGAGACGGCCCCACGAGCGGCCCCACGGACCGGGCCGGCAGCGGATGATTCAACTGGGGGCGCTAGGATTCGAACCTAGGAAGGCAAACGCCAACGGGTTTACAGCCCGTCCCCTTTGGCCACTTGGGTACACCCCCGGAACCAGCGGCGACCCGATCCACGCGGCCGCCGACGCTCCAGCATCCCCGGTTGTATACCGTCGATGCACGCTCCTGACAAGCCCCGAGACGACGTCGCAGGCGCGGAATCAGCCGGACCTCCACGCCCGTTAGAGAACGGAACAGCAACGAAAAGCCCACGCTCGACCTGCGCGGCGACCGATTGGCCGGCCCGCAGTTCGGCGACGGGTTCCGCCTTGATATGGCCGTCCTGGGGCGATCTAACGCCGCTCGTGCCCGCGCCGCTCGTGCGAGTCGCGATCGTGTCCTCGATCGGGCTGGCGGTAGATGCTGTAGCGCTCCTGGGGGTATTCCCGGTGGCTGGGCCCGCGGTGGTACACGCGGCGCTCCCGGTACCGCTCGCGGTGGTGCTCCCGGACGACGTAAGCAGGACGCTGATCGTGGTAGTACCGCGAACCGCTTCGCTTGTGGCACCCCAGGCTGGGAACGAGGAGAACTGCGACCAGGACCCACACCCACAGTCTAAGCCGTCTCATGGTTTGACTCCCTAAGGCTGCGGGTTTTGTCTACAAGCGGCTGACGTATCGTAGGCCGCCCGCCACCAAAAGCCAAGTCGCCCGCCGGCCGAAACCATCCGGCAGCTCTATCCGACGTGGGCAGGCACGGTCTACGGCGCGCAATTCGCGTGGAATCGCCCGGTCCCTTTCGATTACCATAGATTTCTGCATAAGCGAACCGGTCGGTCCGCCGTCTATTCCCGTAGGGCAGTCGGCCCGTCCGGTGCACCCAGTGCCGGGCGCGCGTTCCGGCCGGGCGGAAAGAAGAACGCAGCGCCAGTCCGGGAGGACGCCCTGTGACGAACCGTGGAAAGGGCCGGGAACGACCGACGTGCCGTTGGACGAAGCGAACGGCCCAGGCTGCGCGAGTCGCCGGTATGCGGTCACGGACTCTCGTGCCGGCCATAGCGTTGCTCCTGCCCGCCGTTGCCTCGGCGGCCCCTTTGTTTCATGCCGTCGGCTGGGACGGCACGTTCGTCCACCTGGATCGGGCGCCGGATGGAGAGCATTACGCGGTCTGTTCCTACGTGATCGGTGGCGATGCGGAGATCTATCGAATCGACCCCCAGGCCGGGGACCTGGTGTTCGAAGTGTCGGTGGCTGCCGACGTGCGAGGCATGGCCTTCTCGCCCTCCGGCGAGCTCTACGTCAGCCATTTCGTCTCCATCGGACACGACCTCTCCGTGGTCGATCTCGACGACGGAAGTCTGACCACCATCGGCTCGTTCAACGGAGCAACGGTCGTCGTCCAGGGCCTGGCCTTCTCGCCTGAGGGCATACTTTACGGAGTCAGCCCAACCGGCTCGGCGGCCACGCGACTCATCACCATCGACCTGGACGACGCGGAGACGCACCTGATCGCGACGATCGACGTCGGAGTGCATCAGTCGCTCGCCTTCACCCCCGGCGGCGACCTCTACGCGGTGGGCGGAACGAGCAATGGCGTATTCGCCAGACTGGACCCGCTCACGGGCGAGATTCTCGGACCCGTGTTCGACGTTCTGGATGTCGATCTCCGCGGCCTGGAGTACATCTCCCAGGGTCCGTCAGGATCAGTGCCGGCACTTTCTTCATGGGGCGCACTGTCCATGGGCGGCGTGCTTCTGGCGGCCGGCGTGATCCTCCTGCGGCGGCGTCCCACCGCACGTCCGACGCCGTAGCGCGAGCGCCTTGATTCAGCGCCATGTCCGAATCCCTGCGCGCCGTGCTAATCGTTTCCCGACGCTCGCGCCGGATGCGCGAAGATCGCCCCAAAGAAAGCCACCCCGCAAGCCTCAGACGTGCCGGCCAGAGATATTGGGCGAGGCGGGAGTCGAACCCGCACGAGGGATGAACCCCCAAGGGATTTTAAGTCCCTAGCGTCTGCCATTCCGCCACTCGCCCGTGCCCGACCCCGACCCCAGTGCTGAACACTGACGGCCGGGTGCCGAGGACCGAGGCTTGACCGCTGAATGAACCCGAGCCTCGGTCGCTCGTCCGGCGGCCGCCCCACACTATCCGACCGGCCCCACAGGTCAACCGTCCGACTTGTCACCGCCGCCGACAGTTGCTTGAATGCCGCTCATGGCCGCCGTCCGACTCATTGAAGCCGACCGTTGCCCGCCCGGCCGAGGGACGTTCGTCGAAGCGGCCGGACGCAAACTGGCCGTCTTCCACCTGACCGATCCGCCCGGTTTCGCCGTCATCGACAACTTCTGCCCCCACGCCGACGGCAACCTCTTCGCCGGCGAGCTCGTCGGCCGCATCGTGACCTGCCCGTCGCACGGGTGGCAGTTCAACGTCATCACCGGCGTGAGCAACCACAGCGAGGCCGCCCGCGTCAACAGCTATCCGGTTGAGGTTCGCAACGGAGTGATCTACGCGGACCTGGACGCCGCCTCGTAGCCGCGTTCCCGCAAGGCCGCAGCCACGGCCTCGATGTCACGCTTCTGCCGAGCCAGCGGCCGCCGGTAGTTCGTCACTCGCGGACTGGGGTGATACAGCGGCACCACGATCCGGTCGCCCCATGCCAGCCGCCGCCCGACAACCTCGCCCAGGCGCCATCGGCACCCCGCCAGTCGGGCCACCGCATCCAGCGCAACAGCACCCAGCGCGGCCACCACCACCGGCGACACGAGGTCGATCGTCTGCGTCAGATACTCGCAGCAGTTCGCGATTTCCCTGGCACTGGGCCGGGCGTTGCGCCCATCGGTCACCGGGCAGCACAGGACCGCGTTGGTGATGAAGACCTCCGCCCGGGTCAGACCGACGTGGGCCAGCAGCTCATCGAAGTGTTGACCCGACCGGTCACCGCGAAAGGGTACGCGGCTGCGATCGGCCCCCAGCCGCCCCGGAGCTTCACCCACGAACAGCACAGGCGCAGGCAGCGACCCGCACTCGGCGCCGAGCACGGCGGACCGGGCGCTCATCCGCGGGCAGCGGACGCACCGCGACGCCCGGCGGTACAGCGAACGCGCCCCAGACACTGATGCTTTACCCATCTCGTGTGACGGCCCGGTAGACGAACGATTCAAACGGCGGGATCAGCCGGCGGGCACCGCGTCGGCCGCGAGCTTGCGCAGAAGCTCCAGGTGCACCCGGTGACGACCGGCGATGTCCGCGACCACCTCGGCGGCCTGCTCACAGTCGCTCAAGGCGTGGACGGCCCGGACGTACTTGCGGCACAGCGCCTCCTCGTCCGCGATCACCCGCGGAAGCAGGACCGGCAGCTCGTTGTAATGAAAACAGGCCGAGGTCATGTCGCTCGATCGCGGCCCCGGCTCACCGCCGAGTGCGATGATGGTCTCGACCAGACGGGCCATGCACCGATCGCGATCGGCGGCCATGCGACGGACGTTCTCGAAGTCCGCCGTCCGGTCGGCCGTGATGAACGCCCGTGCCTCGATCAGGCGCGGCAGCAGAGCGCGGTACTCACCCACAAGCAGTTCGTTCAGGATGTCGGTCGCAGGCACAGGGTCCATCGGGTGACTCGTCAGCGATCGCTATTGCAACAGGTCCTCGGGCGCCGAGTCGGCCTCGGCGGTCACCAGCGGCGGAGCGTAGAGGTTGACCGCGTATCCGTCGGCCGCCCGCTTGATCGGCCCGGCGAAGATCAGGATCAGGATCACCGCCACGCCGCAGATGTTGGCCAGCACCAGCCCGCCCAGCGGCGCCCGAACGGTCTCCTGCCCGTCGTCCACCAGCATCATCCGCACGACCACGCGCAGGTAGAAGTACAGGCTGACCAGGGTGTTGATCACGGCCACGAGGAACAGGATCCAGTACAACCAGTGGGCCATGTCGCCCTGACTGGCCAGGGCGTACAGAATCCAGTACTTGGCCACGAACCCGGCAAACGGCGGCAGCCCCACCAGCGACATCAAACAGAACAGCATCGGCACCGCCAGCCACGGCGCCCGTCGGATCAGCCCGTTGAACGCATCCAGGTTGTCGCTGCCCGTGTGCCAGTAGACCAGGGCGGTGATGCCGAACGCACCCAGGTTCATGAACAGGTAGATCAGCACGTACACCAGAACGGCCGAGACCGCGTATTGCGCCCCGGCCGACCCCGGCTGAGCGAAGATGGCGACGGCCATCAGCATGTAGCCCGCGTGGGCGATGGACGAATAGGCCAGCAGCCGCTTGACCGAGGTCTGCTTGTAGGCGGCCAGGTTGCCGTACGTGCAGGTCACCATGGCGAAGATGCCCAGCGTCCAGGCCAGAGGCGACACGACCGCCATGGCCTCTTGCTGCCCCACCGCCCCCGACACCGTCTGCACCAGGCGCAGCAACAGCAGCAGGCCGGCAGCCTTGCTGGCTACGCTCAGCCAGGTGGTGACCTCGATCCGCGCTCCCTGGAACGCGTCGGGACACCAGAAGTGGAACGGGACGGCCGAGATCTTGAACCCCACGCCGCAGAAGAAGCACAACAGGGCCATGTACACGGTGGCCAGGTTGCGCCCGGCCAGCAGGTCGCCCACCACGTTGTCGGCGATCGCCGTAAAGCTGAGCGTCTGGTACATGCCGTAAAGCAGGCTCACGCCGTACAGCATGATGGCGGCGCAGATCGAGCCGAACACCGCGTATTTCAGCGACACCTCCCCCGCCCGCCGATCGCGCTTGTCGAACGCGACGATCGCGTAGCTGGGCAGCGAGGCCAGCTCGATCGCCAACACGATCATCAGCAGGTTCAGCGAGCTGACCATCAGGATCATGCCCAACGCACTGCCCAGCAGCAGGACGAAGAATTCCGGCGCCGCCCGCTCGCTGTCGGCCGATCCGATCCACCACAAGGCCGTGATACAGGCCGCAAACAGCAGCAGCACCAGCTTGAAGTACACGCTGAGGTTGTCGGCGATGAGCATGCCCGAGGCCGCCGCCGGGGCCAGTCCGGTCTCGCCGCCGTCGGCCACCTCGCCCGCCACACGCCAGGTCAGCAGACCGGCCGCGATGATCCCCGCCAAAACGATCGACCCCGTCAGCCGGGACGACCGACCCAGGATCAGAGGCAGGATCAACAGCAGCGCTATGGTCGCGACGATGGCCAGCTCCGGCGAGAACCAGAACAGCTCGCGCGAGGTCGGCATCCAGAATTGAGCGAGTAACGACGTCATTCGTATCGAACGTCTCTTTCTGGTCCGCGGGCTTCTCTTCCTGAGCCGCGGGCTTCAGCCCGCGCGGCGCGGACGCCGCGGCTCGGGCAACCCTTACGCCATCAGCCGGCCATGGCTAGCAGCATCTCGTTCACTCCGCTGATGTGGTCCAGCATCAGCGTCAGCGTCCCGTTCATGAAGTCGAACAGCGCTTGCTTGGGCAGGATGCCCAGCACGATCGCCAGCACGGCGAACGGCGCCAGGACGAACAGCTCGCGACCGGTCGCCTCGGGGAACTTCGCGTATTCCTCGCGGACCTTGCCCAGGTACACCCGCTGAATGAGCCACAGGATGTACCCGGCCGTCAGGATCACGCCGGCGGCCGCCAGAACGGCCATCGGCACCGCCCAGGAGTAGGTCTCCCGGGCCTCGAACGTCCCTAACAGCACGTACACCTCACCGATGAAGCCACACAATCCCGGCAGGCCCAGCGCTGCAAAGAACCCCAGCGTCGCCATGGTGCCGTATTTCGGCATGGTCAACCACAGCCCGCCGAAGTCGTTGATGCGCCGATGGTGGGCTCGGTCGTAGATTATGCCGACTAAGAAAAAGCACATGGGTGAGGAAATCCCGTGGGCGATCATCTGGAACATCGCCCCCTGGAATCCCGTCTTGGTCATCACCGCGATGCCCAGCATCACGTAGCCCATGTGCGACACCGAGCTGTAGGCGACCAGCTTCTTGAAGTCGGTCTGGGCCATGGCGCACAGGGCGCCATACAGGATGCTGATCACACCGATCACGGCCAGGAAGAAGGACCAGTGCTCGCCTCCGCTGGGGAAGATCGGATAGCACAGCCGCAAGAAGCCGTACCCCCCCATCTTCAGCAGCACGCCCGCCAGGATCATGCTGATCGGCGTCGGGGCCTCCACGTGCGCGTCGGGTAACCACGTGTGGAACGGCACCGCCGGCAGCTTGATGGCAAACCCGATCCACAGCAGCATGAACACCAGCGGCGCGAAGCGGTAGCCCATCAGTAACGTACTGGCCGCTCCGAAGTGCGTCTGGATCGCCTGGTTGGTGGAAAGCTCGATCAGGTCGAAGGTGCCCTGGGTGATCGGCTCACCGGTTCGGTAGCTGTCGGCCAGCGAGGGGTCGGCGGCCAGGGCGGGGTTCTGCGTCGGATCCAGCGCGTCGGCGCTGTAGTAGTACAGCCCCAGCAGGGCCACCAGCATCAGCACGCTGCCGGCCAGCGTGAACAGGAAGAACTTGATGGCCGCGTATTCCTTCTTCGGCCCGCCCCACACTCCGATGAGGAAGTACATCGGCAGCAGCATCACTTCCCAGAAGATGTAGAACAGGAAGAAGTCCAGCGAGACGAACACCCCCAGCATGCCGGTTTCCAGCAGCAGGAACAGGATGAAGTACGCCCGGCAGCCCTTGTTGATCTTCCACTTGTCGAAGTTCCAACTGGCCACGCAGGCCAGGAACGACACCAGCGTCGTCAGGATGAACAGCGGGAAGCTCAGCCCGTCCATCCCCAGGTAGTACTCGATGGTGAAGTTCTCACCGGTGATCCACGGGAAGCGCTGCACGTGGTGCAGGTGCCCGTAGGCGCTGCCGAAGACCTCGGTGGTCTGCGCGGGATCGCCCCCGCCCATGAACGTGCTGAAAAGCATCAGCGACAGCAGCAGCGTCAACAGCGACGCCACCACCGCGACCACGCGGATCATCGGCCTGGGAACGACCAGGCACCCCGCCGCACCGATGAGTGGCAGGAACACGATCCAGGAAAGTAACGAATCCACGGCTATTCCATCCGTTTATCTAGTGTTCCGACGATCCAATGTTCCAACTTCTCCACGCCCTGTCCCGGGCCGCTACAGCCTGACCCCGATGAGAATGCCCAGCAGGATCACCGCGGCCGAACCGGCCGCGAACAGGACATAATTGCGAATCCGCCCGGTCTGCGGTCGGCGGACCGTGTCGCCCAGCTTCAGCATGCTGTCCGCCACCCCGTTGACCACGCCGTCCACGCCCTCGGCGTCCAGAATCCAGCCCGAGAAGGCCGAGAACCGCTCGGTGATCTTGGCCGCGAGGTTGAAGAACAAATCGATCACGTAGGTGTCGAACAGGCGGCACAGCCAGGCGAATCCCTGGCACCCGCGCACCCAGACGAAGTTGTACACGTGGTCGAAGTAGAGCTTCTGTACCAGAATCCGGTGGAAGAACCCGATCACCGGCATCCGCGATATCTGCGTCGCCAGCGCCAGGCCGTTGCGATAAATCAGCCAGGCCGCGACGAACCCCACCACGAAGGCGAACCCCACGATCGGCGCCAGGTTCGAATGCACCGCATGAGGCATCATCAGACCGGCCGCGTGGCCGGCGTCGGTGGCGTGCCCGTCGATTCCGACGATCAACGTCGCGTCGGTCGCGGCCGGAGCGGCGCTGGCCAGCATCGGGCGGAAGATCCAGTAACTGGCAAACGCCGTGCCCACCGCCAGCACGATCAGCGGCACGTACATCAGCTTCATCTCGTGGGCGTGCTCGTACACGTGCTCGTCACGCGGCTTGCCCATGAAGGTCAGCCACCACACCCGCATCATGTAGAACGGCGTCACGTAGGCGATGATCACCGGCAGCCAGAACATCCAGCGGGGCAGCTTCTTGGTGCCCGAGGCCAGGGCCAGCAACGAATGCTGATCCACCCCGTGGGCCCCGGCGGCCTGGTCGGCCGTATGAGCGTCCGGCGGAATCGCGTGGCGTGCCTGGCCTTGATCGCCCGGCTGCGCTTCGCCGTGACCCGGCTGACCGTGGGCCTGCCCGCCGCCCTCCTGGTTGGAGCCCGATACCAGCAGATAGCTCGCCCCATCATCGACCGGCGCCGCCGCGTGATGGGCCTCGACGCCCTCCGGCGGCCAGTAGTCGGTCCGTTGCAGAGCGACGGCCAGAATCTCGTCCTTGCTGTGGAATCCCCCAAGGCCCAGGCTGGTCCAGGGAATCCCCGCCCCCGCTATGGCCAGCACTCCGACGAAGAACGTCCAGCAGGTGAACGGCATCTTCTTGCGAAGGCCGCCCATCTTGGTGATCTCCTGCTCGTGATGACAGCCCTCGATCACCTGCCCCGAACCCAGGAACAGCATGGCCTTGAAGAACGCATGGGTCATCAGGTGGAACAGCGCCGCCACCCAGGCCCCCACGCCCAACCCGAAGATCATGTAGCCGAGCTGCGACAGCGTCGAATAGGCCAGCACCTTCTTGATGTCGGTCTGCACGATTGCGATCAGCGCGGTCATGGTCAGCGTGATGCAGCCGATCACCGCGACGAACAACTGCGCGTCCGGCGTCAGCAGACGGAACACCCGGGCCACCAGGTACACGCCCGCCGCCACCATCGTCGCCGCGTGGATCAGGGCACTGACCGGTGTAGGGCCGGCCATCGCGTCCGGCAGCCACACGTGCAGCGGGAACTGAGCGCTCTTGCCGATCGCACCGCAGAACAGGCCGATGCCCATCAGCGTGGCCAGCGTCATTCCCGACACTTCCCAGCCGAACAGGTTGATGGTCGTCCCGAAGACGCCCGATCCGGCCTCGTACTGAAAGGCGAATTCCCGGGCCGCCTGATCCAGGTCCAGCGTCCCCAGGAACGTGAAGACCATCATCAGCCCGAACAGGAAGCCGAAGTCACCCACCCGGTTGACCACGAAGGCCTTGATGCCCGCGTCCGAGGCGAACTTCTTGTCGAAGTAGAACCCGATCAGGAAGTAGCTGCACAGCCCCACCAGTTCCCAGAAAACGAACAGAAACAGCAGGCTGCTCGAGACCGTCAGCCCCAGCATGCTGAACCCGAACAGCGACAGGAAGGTGAAGAAGCGGTGGTACTTGCTCTGCCCGTCGATCTCGTCGCTGTGGCCCGACATGTAGCCGATGCTGAACACGAAAATCCAGAACGACACGAAGGTGACCATGAAGAACATGATCACCGTCAGCGAGTCCAGCTTCACGCCCAGGGTGATGGGCATGTCACCCATCGAGGCCCACTCGAAGCGGTACGCGCCGGCCTGCAACTCCGCCTGCTCGGCCGGATCGAGCCCGTGCCAGCCGGCCAGTACGATGGTGGCCAGCACGCAACTGATGCCCATGCCCGCCACGGCGAACCACCCGCTGTTGGGCTTGCCCAGCCGATGCCCGAAGAACACCAGCAGCACGAAGCTCACCAGCGGCAGCAGCGTCCCGATGACCAGGAATTGTTCGTACCAACTCATGACTTAATGGCGAATCATGCGTAGCGAAAAGCGAATGATCAGTCGGTCAGGCCGCAATCCGCGAGTCGCCGTCATCCCTTCGCCGCGTCTCCTCGGTCCACGTCGATGGTGGCCAGGTTCTTGTAGAAATTCGTACAGATGGCCACCGCGACGGCCGCCTCCGCCGCCGCCAGCACGATCACGAACAGGGCCAGGATACGCCCGTCCACCGATCCCGTGCTGTGATACCGCCCGAAGGCCACCAGGTTGATGTTGACCGCGTTGAGCACCAGCTCCACGCCGATCAGAATGCCGATCGCGTTGCGCTTGGTCATCATCACGAAGACCCCCGCGACAAACACGATCGCCGCAACAACCAGATAATGATTCAGTCCGATGAATGTCATGCCAGTCTCAGTTCGGGAACCACATCCCGACTTGCTAGTCGCTATTTCTCCTGACGGGCCAAGTACGCCGCTCCGATCATCACCGCCAGCAGCAGCACGCTGGCCACCTCGAACGGCGCCAGGTAGGTGGTCAGCAGTTCCGTGCCCAGCGTCGCCACTGCGTGAGGTTCGGCCGGCTGGTCCTGCGGCCACTCCGTTCCCATCAGCGTCCCGATCAGGGCCACCGCCAGCAGGACGCTCACCACCACCGCCGCCAGCAGTTCGCCCCTCTTGATCTCGAAGCGGGCCCAGGGAGACTTGCTGGTCAGCATCACGCCGAAGATCAGCAGCACCAGCGTCCCGCCTGCATACACGATCAACTGAATCGTCGCGATAAAGTAGGCCGCCAGCAGGAAGTACAACACCGCCACCGAGCCCAGCGTGATGAACAGCCACACCGCCATCCGAACGATGTTTTTGCTGATGCAGATCGCCAGAGCCGACACGATCACCACGAGCGCGAAGCCGTAGAAGAAGGCCGCCTCCAGCACGGCACTCACCGGCGAGTCACTGGTCGCGGCCGGGACTTCCGCCGGGGCGTCCAGCGCAAGACTCGGAGCCTCCTGGCCCGGCGTCGGGGCGTCCTGGGCCAGCACCGGAGCGCACAGCGTCAACAGAACGATCAACGCCGCCGCCGACACCGCCCGGCGTCCACACGCCGTTGTCCAACCCACCGTCCGCGAATACGTCGAGCAAGTCTGCATGAATCACGAACCAGGTAAATGATCAACCGCCAGGTAACCGATCAGCCGGCGGCGGTTGGCGAACCCGTAAGCCGCGATACCCACCGCGACGCCCAGGAAGCAGACGCCCACGATGGACAACAGTACGTTCACAATCGCGTACACGATCGACCCGGCCGGGAACCACAACATCCACAACGCATGTCCCAGCAGGGTCACCAGCGCGATCGGCAGAATCACCTGTACGCACGCGTGCAGCACCTGGTCGATCCGGATGCGCGGAAGCGTCCAGCGGAGCCACAGTTGCACGTACAGGAAGAACACGCACTTGAACAGGAACCAGACCGGACCGCTGAACAGAATCCCGTTCAGCCCCTTGGCCCAGATGCTGCTGCTCTCCAGGGCCCAGCTCTGCGGCAACGGCGAGTGCCACGCCCCCAGGAACAACGTCACGCACAGGGCGCTGACCACGAACATGGCCGCGTACTCGGCGAAGAAGAACATCGCCCAGCGAAAACCCGAATACTCGGTGTGGAAGCCGGCTACCAACTCGCTCTCGGCCTCGGGAAGGTCGAACGGCGCCCGCTTGCAACTGGCCAGCGAGCAGATGAAGTAGACCACAAAGGCTACGAAGGCGAACGGATTGTGGAAGGCCGCCCAGGTGTGCCAGCCGCCGCTCTGGGCCTCGCCGATGACCACCAGGTTCAGCGAGCCGGCCGTCATCACCGGAACCAGCAGCGCCAGTCCCATCGGCACCTCGTACGAGACCATCTGGCAGGCCTCGCGCATCGCCCCGTACACGCTCCACTTGTTGTTGCTGGCCCAACCGCCGACGATCACGGACACCACCTCGACACCCAGCATGCCCAACACGAGCAGCAGGGCCACGTCCACGTTGCGGAACACCCAGTACGTCCCCAGCGGCAGCGCGCAGAACGCCAGAAACGCCGGCGCGAACGCGAAGTACGGAGCGACCAGAAACAGCGGCTTGTCCGCGCCACCGGGCACCAAGTCCTCTTTGATGATCAGCTTGACCCCGTCGGCGAAGGACTGGGCCCACCCGTGCCAGCATCCCGCCCGCATCGGGCCAAGGCGGGACTGAATCCGCCCCGCCACCTTCCGCTCCCACCAGATGGCGTAAACCGGAATGATGTTGAACAGGATCAGGATGCCGGTGACGGCGATCAGATCGCGGACGATCTCCGATTGCAGCACCCACAACAGGTACTTGACCGCCCCGGCCGCCGGAACGCTGTGTTCGACCAGCCAGACGTCGATCTCCGCGACCGTGAGCGTCAGCCCGGCGAAGCTGGTCGCCTCGGTGTTCGCCGTCGATGCCGCGATGTCGTCCACCACGCCGAACAGGCCCATGCAGCCCCAGCTCGCCAGCACCGAGAGCGCCACCGCGGTCAGCAGAATCGGGCCGGGGACCGCCCGCACGATGGGAGCGGCCACCCGGTACACAACGGTGGCCAGGGCGATGATGAACCGGGCCGACGCACGGTACTGAACAGGTCGCCGGTGTTCCCAGGGGACCGACATTCGACTCACGTCCGTGCTCCCCTTCAGCCTGCGTCTTTCCCCCGCGCCGAGGAAACGAGGCAGGCATTCCAGCTTGACGC
>Ga0307380_10009622_pt1 | contig 12251 bp, 6 predicted proteins | sample UN3MG_FD_202239 | JGI IMG/M metagenome (GOLD analysis project Ga0307380, IMG submission 202239) | Soil microbial communities from Risofladan, Vaasa, Finland - UN-3 | ecosystem: Environmental > Terrestrial > Soil > Coastal area > Acid sulfate soil | place: Finland: Risofladan, Vaasa | collected... | reverse complement strand
GGCCAAGAGGGCTGTTCCTGGTTACAGGCCCAACCGGATGTGGCAAAACGACCACCCTCGCTACCATGATAAACTATATTAACGAAAACTTCGACCGCCACATAATAACCGTTGAAGAGCCGATAGAATACTATCATAACCACAAGAAGTCAATTATTAACCAGCGGGCAGTCGGTGTCGATGTCCCGAGCTTTTCTGAGGCGTTGAAACGCGTTTTAAGAATGGATCCCGACGTGATTCTGGTCGGTGAAATGCGAGACCTCGAAACGATTGAAGCGGCCGTAAGGGCTGCTGAAACCGGCCACCTTGTCTTCAGCACGGTCCATACCACAAGTGCTTCCGGAACGATTACCAGACTGATTGACGTGTTTCCCGTGAACCAGCAGGAGCAGATTCGAATCCAGTTAAGCAGTAATTTGATCGCCGTGCTCAGCCAGGCCCTATGTCCTTTGGCTGCCGGCAGAGGAAGAATCGCCGCTTACGAGTTTATGGTGGTAACTCCGGCTATCGCCAACCTTATCCGCGAGAACAAAACTTACCGAATCGATTCCAGCATTCAAACCGGCAAGAAGCTCGGCATGCAGCTCCTCGACGAGCATCTCTGGCGGCTTTATGATAACGGCACAATCTCATTGGAGGAGATGCTTGACAAAAGCCGTCAGCCGGGAGCATTGCAGGACAAAGCCACGGCCAAAATAGAGGCCTTAAGAGGAAAACATAAGTATAAGAAGAAAGCGGCACAGAAGGAAATGGAGGACATGGGACAAATTCTCAGATCGTAATCCAAATAATCGGTCGTGATTCGTGGTTCGTCAAGCATATCTCGATTCTGGATGCTGGTTGCTCGATACTCTAATTCTAAATTGAAATAGCCACAGAGCTCACAGAGAACACAGAGAAATAATATTGTCATCCCTGCGAAAGCAAGGACAATAATCAATTCCAATGGCCACAGAGCTCACAGAGAACAATAATTCATGTAGGGTGGGCCTTGGCCCACCGATCAAAGTTAAATCCCTAGTTTTACCTTTAAAGAATAGCCCAACCGCAGATGGACGCAGATTAACACGGAAAAAAATAATAAATAGTCAATCCGTCGCGCTTCGCGGCCGGATTTGCGCTCCGCTCCAATATCGAAGATCCGGCCTTTCCTGGACGGAATAAATGACAAAGGCCACAGAGGGCACAGAGACATTAATTCATGTAGGGTGGGCATTAGCCCACCGATCAAATCGATTATTCACCACGAATAAGCACGGAAAAATAATCAATAGTAAATAGAAAATATCGAAGATCCGGCCATTCCTGGACGGAATCAATGACAAAGGCCACAGAGGGCACAGAGAACTCAGAGAGATAATTTGAAAACTTGTGCCCGCGGAAGCGGGTATCGAAAATGCCCCCTATGTCATTCCGAGCGCAGCATAGCGGAGTCGAGGAATCTGGACGCGATACAAAATTAATGTTAAGGCATTTCTCCTATTTTTCTCGGAATAAAATAAAAAGGACATACTGATAACAAAAAAAGTACCGTACACCTTTAATTATCCCCATCGGTTGTAACGTGCTGGTCCGACCATCCGAAGAAGGTCAGAACATTCGTGTCACTACAGATTCCCGGATGTGATTGAACACAAATGAGAAGACAAACCATATATATGTCCAGCTTGATTTTGGACACTCTGCATATTCCCGTTTTCATGTTTCGACTACCCAAATTAACTCCTGCAATCATAAAAAGCACATCTTAACGTTTTTTGAATCGGCTGTACAGTGGGTAGGATGGGCAACTCGTTTGCCCATGCTGTCAATGCAACGTAATCCGAACCGCATGGGCAGGAAACCTGCCCATCCTACAAATTCGTATCTCGCGGTTTATTCGATGCACAGCAATCTAAAAATATTTAGCCCGCCGATTCACTCGGCGGGTTTTCTTTCAAATCAACACGCAAGAGCATTTTATCCCGAAGCATGAGCAAGTTCTGCACATCCTCCAATCTGTCAAAATCCTGTCATTAGCATGCACAACTCAGCGAAAAATGTACCGGACATGCTCTGTAGAAAAGCTTTAACAAATTACCTATTTTAAACTTGCGCGCTGTTTTCGACTGTTGTATACAATCGAGAATGAGCACTACATCTAAGTCTCCAAAAAAGGTGGCACAGGCAGCATACCATGTCGCTATCGACTACTTAAAGAGTAATGGTGCCATGAGAAGCATGCCGGTAGTGTTCAATAAACAGTGCGGGATCATACCCAGATATATGTTTCTCTTCCATTGTATAATGTAAGTTCCCGGCAGCAGAGCGAGTATCCTTTCCAGGTTCCTCCACGGTGAAAAGAAGTGATAAACCGAGAACAGCAAAACGTTCAGTAAAGGCGCCCAAAATTTGAGGCGGGAGATCCTCGGAAGCAAATATCCCCTAAAATACAGTTCTTCCACGATCGGGCCGGCAATGCCGTTAAAGATAACGCCCATTACCCATGTGGCTAAAAGGACGGATTTCGAACACTGGGCGAGATTGTAGTCTAAGAAAAACCATGCTGGGAGCCAGGAGAAATATTCATCCTTTAAGGAACCCTGTATCGGAGGAGCGATGAGAAAGTATGCGACCAGAGCCCATGCCAGGAACGGAGGAATGAGTGCGAAGTACTGCCATAAAGGTAATTTTTGGCGATATAAGACAATCCCGTTCAACGAGAAGCTTTTATTCTTCCTTCTGGCCTGATAGAGAATGTATCCAAGCTCAGATGGAATCAGAACGACTGCGACAGCGAGAAAAAGACAGAACAGCGTAGGAAATCCTTTTTCTGTCAGCAAGGGCGTGAAAACAACAAAGAAGGCCAGGATCAGAATTCCAGGCAGCAGATGGAGGATGACAGAGGCCGCCAATGAATGCTGTTCGGTATCAACTGTGTGTTTCGAAATATGGTTTTCCATAATCTTGTTATTTTAGACGTTATGAGAGTATTTCATACTTAGTTTTTTCAGTTTTTCCTGGCCACGAAGGGTACTTAGCTCACAGAGAAACAGGTAATTGATATTACCACGAATGGACACGAATAAACATGAAAAAAGAGTGTATTTGTCTCAATCCTGTTATCCTGTCAAAAATATTGCCACAAAGCACACCGAGAACACAGAGGGATAATTAATTACAATAGTAAATCATAAGTCATAAATCATAAATGACGAAGTCTGTCTCAATCCTGTGATCCTGTCAAAAAAAGAAAAATCGTAAATAGGCAATCGAAAACATGTCCCTTCAACTCTGTTCAGGGCAGGCTCTGAGCGCAGTCGAATGGATAGTCAATGACAATGGTCAATCGTCAATCGAAAATCGTAAATCGTAAATAAAAATGGCACCTTTAATTCACCCTAATCAACGAAGGGGAGCCAGGAAAAATGCCTCATTACCTTTGGGAAAATTGCAAAAATAAGATATGCAACAGGAGCTACGATACAAGTGAAACCCAGCGCCATATGCAGTACATTATCGCGAACCATCTCAGGATTCTGTAGTTCTTCTATTCGGGATTGTTCAGCAGCAGATTTAACTGGGGAGATTGCAACTAAGAAACCGGCAATCCACAGAATCCAACGACATGTATTCGGCTGAGAAATGGCGTGTCTCACATAACCCACGGTTAGAACAACGAACAGGAGGATAAAAATACTTTGACCGATAGCGCTAAGCAATAACCCTAACCATTTGCGAGTTTGATATGCCTTTGAGTACGGGGGCATATCACATCTTGCAAGTAAAGCTCCCGGCGCACCGGCGAAGCCCATTAATATTGAGCCAAGAAAACCACCGATCTTAGCGGCGATAGCGAATATCACTAGAAAAAGAAATGTTCCAATCTGCGAGTTGCTACCAAGAATATGGACAAACAGAGTGATTATTGCCAGAACCAAAAAGATAAGAATAACAATCATTATGCACCTTTGGATTAAATTTAGAATAAATAGGGAATAATAGGGACATTTACTATTTCTGGGTAATGTCCCCAGCAATTAATAGGTTGCTTCCCCTAGTTTTACCTCAGACAGGCCAAGGCAATCAGAAGAATTAATACTTGACCCCTTATTCTTATTAATACTTGACCCCTTATTCTTATTTGACCCCTTATTCTTATTCTTATTCTTAGGTTTTGTTGATGAACGTTTTTGATTACTCATATTAAATCGGTGCTAAAATATAACATGTTATAATATAATTAATAGGGGACTGTCTTTTTTTTCCCAATATATTGAACCGCTTCTTTACTTGGCTTCAACCACTTGTACCATCCACGGATTCTTTCCCAGAAAACGATTTTTTCGAATGTTGACTTACGGCATAAGTCTATCAACTCGGAATCGGCCCAGTTCACATTTTGTGTGGATGGGCCAGCATTATTGCTGAGGTTTCCACCGCTCGCTGCGATTAGCAGCCATTTCTCGTCTGCATTGTGCCAGTTGTAGTTGGTGGCTTTTTTGTTCTTGTTCTTGATTGAGCTCTTTACGTATTCCAAGCTGAGCGTGATCCCACCGGTAGTAATGTTGGAGCACGTCCATGAACAACGTGTGGCAAGAACTGCATCATCCGTCCAACGTGATAGCGATAACCTCGAAAGCATAGATTTGAGCATTTTGAAGTCATTGAATTTGCGATTATGGAACAAGAGTCTTTTTGATTGCCTTATAGGATGCGCTTCCATGAACGCAACAATTTCCATTGCCAATTGTCTGGACAGTTCCGTGGTACTACTTGGTATGAAAAGATTGTCCTTGAACTTGACGCTTGCTAAGATGCCAGTCAGATGCTTTCTATGGCTGATTCGCCGAGCGAGACTGGCTTGCACGTCTTTCCAGAAGTTATCAATCGGTGTAAGGGGCGAACATTGACCCGCCACGGTGTCGTTGAAGTACTCGGTGTGCTCGATAGCAACTCTTTTACTTCTGTTACTCTTGCTAAGCGTCAGCAATGAATCCGGTCTTTCCGTCCATACTGGATTAGAAATTCTGTAACCGAGATGTCCAAGGAATTCTCGGATTAGGAATTGCTCGCATTCTTTCTGAGTCCTATAGATTCTGGGCATATCCTACTAAAACCTTTTACAATGGTTCGCTTGTTTGTCTTAAACGTCATATCGATTACTACGTATAGTTAACTATCAAAATTTAAGTAACACTGTCTAATTAAAATTCTCATTCTCGAAAGCCTTCCTTCGACGAAATAATCAATTCAAGTAGGTGCGGCGTGATAATAAGGCGATTCGAGGAAGTTTTGCGTTCGGCGGTGTTTTACGCCTTTGGTAATATAATATACAAAAGCAAGTAAAAATGCAATTAAAAAAGATTTTTTACCACGAAGATTTAGCCTGTTCTGAGCCTGTCGAATGGAAAGGAACACGAAGTTTTTAAAAAGATTTTATTATTTTATATTATTTTTTCTTCGTGGCACTCAGTGTCCTTCGTGGTGAATAAAAAACCATGTTAATTTGTGTTAATCCTGTCTAAGTAATTTGATAATTAAGTCTTTCTCTGTGTTTTCTGTGCCCTCTGTGGCCTTTGTCATTGACTATTGACTAATGACTATTTTTTCTTTTTATCTGCGTTAATCTGCGGTTCAAGAACATGATTATTTGATATTTCTTCGTGGTTCTCAGTGTCCTTCGTGGTGAAAAAAACCGTGTTAATTAGTGTCTAAGTAAATTTATACTTCATTATTTCTTTTCGTTTATTTGTGTTTATTCGTGGTTATTTCATTCGTCTCTTTCTCTGTGTTCTCGGCTTACGGCGGGAAGTTCAACGATGCGAATTCGCCGTGGTATTTTTTTGCTCCCTCGTCGTAGGCCTTCGCGGCGTCAATCTCCTTCTTAAAGCAGCCGAGATGTATCACCTTTCTGTTAACCCCTATCTGAGCCACCCATTTTTTGATGTGCTTTTTCCAGTAAACTCCTTTGTATTTTGAATTGCTTGACCCGGAGAATTTCCTTCTGTTGCGGTTGCTCTGCGTGGGCGTTGCCGGCCGGAGGTTTGCCTTTCGATTGTCGACGCTTTTGTGATTTATATGGTCGACGAGCAGTCCATCACCGACTTCGATGATTTCCCGCTGCATGAATATGAGTGTGAACTTTCTTTCAGTCGGGTGCCGGGCTTGTCGTGCGGCATAAAAAGGGCTGTTTCTCGCTCTCCTTGCTTCCCATTCGTATTTGCTCAGACGTTCGTAATCTTCGGGGTCCACGATGGCGTACCTTGGCTGGGCCAGGCGGATGCGCCTGAAAGCGTAGCCGTAGCGCGCCCGGCGATATAAAAGCACAAGCCAAACGGTTAGGCGTTTAAGCCAATCGAAAATGTGGATTCTCGCTTTGATTTGCCCCCCCTCGCTACTGAAAGATCAGGAGAAATTCTGAATCCTACGCCTGGTCTCCGCTCGGTAGTAAGGGCGGTTCGCGAACCGCCCCTACAGGCTTTTTACTTGCTTCTTTTTGCCGGGGGTGAAAAAGGCGGCCCCCCATAATTGGAGCTACCTGCGCGTTTGATGCGAAAATCTACAAAATTGTAGACGGCGTTTTTGCCGTAAGTCTTTGTATATCAGGCAATAAAAAATTTTTTCAAATTTCCGATTTTTGTTCTGTGCTACCATCGCTTTTGGTCGAAAAATTCCACCCAACTCAACACTCAACACTCAAAACTCAAACCTAATATCGCCATCGCTTTTGGTCGAAACGATGCCGTCTCGTTCCCGGTGTCTTCCCGGAAAATTCGCGAATATCTCACCTGAATTAACACATAAAAACTGCCGCCGATGAATCTCTATTTGACTATTTTCCGGGTGAACTTTTCGTTTTTTTCTGGAACACACTATTCCAACTGTGTAGGTTGACCGTAGATTAGCGAGCTAAGAAGCGAGGACATCTCGGATTTGTAATTCCGGATCGAATAATCATGTACGTTTAATCTTTTAGGCTCCGCCGATGCCCGATTCGAGGCGGACGTACTCAAGTGCACAGCACTCTGCACATAAGCATTATACCGGCATTTTTGGGGTGAGGCTGCTGCCTTTGAAGAAAAATGAGGCAGCGGGGGCAGTTGAAAGAGCATAGTCCTTTCGACTAATCAAAAGGACTATGTGCATTGTATAGCAGAAATTCTGGCTCTTTGGTCCTCATGGATTGTTACATGAGTGGATGTGAGATTGTAATTCTCCGTGGGACCGTTCGGCGAATTTAATCCTGAGCGCAGTCGAGCGGATTAGACTACTCAGGAGGAGTGACTTGTTCGTCGATTTCGGATTCAGGCTTGACCTCGTCCGGCGGCTTTTTTTCCTCCAGGTCAACCAGTCCCATCGATGCGACACGCTTGACAAGGTCGACTAAGTTATCGACACCCAGTTTGTGCATGATATGAGCGCGATGCACTTCAATGGTTCTTGCAGAACGGTGGAGCACGTTGGCTATTTCCTTATTGCTTTTGCCGTCGATAACAAGCTGTAAGATTTTTTTTTCAGTTCGGGTCAGAGAAGTGCCCAAATTGGGGTGGGTGGAAACGTTTTTTTTCAGTATCACTTTTATCTTCTGCACAAAATTCTTTTTTTCCAGGGGTTTTTCGATAAAATCCACAGCCCCGGCCTTCATGGCTTTAACAGCGGTGGGTATATCCCCATACCCTGTTATCATCAGAACAGGAACCCATGGAGCCAGGTGTTGGACGTCCATCAATAATTCAATGCCGTCCTTTTCAGGCATTTTCAGATCAATAATAAGCAAATCGCACTTTTTAGAACGCAACCATGCAAGACATTCAATCGGATTACCAAAGCAGCTCACTTTAAAGTTTGAATCTTCCAGGGTTTCCCTGACGACCTCGCGAACTGTTGGTTCATCATCGAGGAAGAAGATGTGTTTTTCTACGATATTTGCCATTGCTATTTAGCTTCCTCTCCATTACTTCTTTTATAGAGGCGAAGTACCCGGCATTAAACACTCATACTTTTATCCCAATAAGGATAGCTTGCCTTTCAAGGGTACTTTCTCTCTCCCTCTACTAATTACTGATTCGTTAATAACTTAAATCTTATGATATGAGTTTTAAGTTGTCAAGTCTATTGTGGTAAATACGTAATTTTTGGACTCGCACCTATCAATTTATTGCTGCGACAGGGATATAAGAAAAACTGCATGACATCTTAACCTTGATTTCCATCTCCATCGCATTAGATTCCTCGAAAAATTGAAGCCTCCATTGTCGATTTTTGTCTCGCAATAATAAAAAATATACATTGTTTCCAGTAATATTTTGATTTACCCGGTCACGATATTTTGCCTTGTTCGAAAGGTAAACTGATGATAAAAGTCGATCCTTTGCCAAATTCGCTTTCGATGCGAACATGACCGCCTATACGAGAAACGACATCCTTCACAATACAAAGTCCCAGACCCGTTCCTTGTCCCCGTGGTTTTGTGGTGAAGAACGGCTCAAAAATCTTTTCAATATTTTCCGGTGCGATGCCGCCGCAGTTATCAGAGAGACGCAGCTCAATATGCCCATCTTTCACGGCTCCCACGGCTCCGCTTATCACAAGCTGCCGGGTCTTTTTGCCGTCGGCCGCCTGTATGGCATTTTCGATAAGAGCAAAAAACAATTGTTCCAGGTCGGTTTCATTCATCCATGGACAGGGAAGGTCGTCCATATTTCTGATCCGAAGTATAATACTTGCCGAACGTGCACTTTCACTCAGTAACCTTGCGATTCTGACAGCGACTATCTTCAAATTAACTTCAGCTACAGTCCTTCCCGATGATTTCCTCGCAAAATTGCGGAATCTTTCAATAATTGAAGTGATATTAGATACCTGAGTGACACTATCCCTGAGTCTTCTTATAACGGTCTCCGAGGAAGATGATGCTTCCAGCTCATCCAATGCATTATCAATCGACAGGCGAACGACAGTCAAAGGCTGCGTCAGCTGATGAGCGACGGTCGCACTTAATGTCCCCAGCGAGGCAAGCTGTTCGGCTCGGGCCATTTGTCCGCGGTATTTGCTAAGCTCCTCTTCTCTTTGCTTTGATTCGGTAATGTCAATGAATGAACCCATTATGGAGATTGGCCTGCCGTTCTCATCTGTCACTAAAGTTGCACAGATCTGAACATCAAAGGTCGAGCCGTCCTTTCTTTTGGCTGTCATTTCACCGATCCAGCTTCCTTTATTTATTACCGTTTCGAGAATCTTTATTCCTTCATCTTTGGTTTGCCAGAACTCAACGGCATTTCTTCCAAGAACCTCGTTCTCGTCATCGTATCCCCACATTTCAAGAAAAGCATGATTCACATATGTCAGATTTCCTACTGCGTCGCCGATGGCAATGCCGCTTATCGATGACTCAACCGCCAAACTTAACTTTTGTATTTGCACTTCCGCTCGCTTCATATCATCTATATTTCTCGCGATGACCATCGCTGCGGTCACGCTTCCACGATCATCTCTTAACGGCTCGATGGTAACATTGTACCAGCGAGGCTGTTCCTTTACTTCGCTCAACGAGACCATATTTATTCTTTGTCCTGTCTCGATGACCTTTCTTACATTCGCTGCTTTTCGGTCCGCCATTTCCTTCGGAAAAAGGTCCCACAACGTTTTTCCCACCAGGCCGTCGGGCTGATCTATAAAATCCTCCTCCGCCTGTTTATTTGCGAACAAAAAGACGCCTCTCTCGTCTATTGTGAAAATGGGGTCTCCCGCACATTCGACCAGTGTTCTGTAATTTTCCTCGCTCTCAGCGAGTGCTCTTTCCATGTTTCTTTGCCCGGTTATGTCTTTGGCCACGGTCACAAGCACCGTTTCATTACGTATTTTCATTGCCGTTACGTTCAGGTTGGTATAGTATGTCGAGCCGTCTTTGCGTTTCAATTCTGCTTCAAAGTCGCGGACGAGACCATCCTGCTGCACTTGCTTTAAGAGCCGAGTTCGTTCATCGGGATTATGATATAGGTTTCGCACGTTGAATTGTTTAATTTCCTCAAGTGAAAAGCCCATCATTCGAAGCATAGTGCTGTTGGCGTCTATAACCCGACCGTCCAAAGTCACCAGGCCGACGCCTACAGGCAAAGTCTCGAAAAGCGTACGATAGCGGAGTTTAGATTCCTTCAGCGCCTCCTCTGCCTTCTTGTACTTTGTCATATCGATAGCCGTGCCGGCCATAAATAAAGGCTCTCCACCTTCATCCCTTACCAGTGTGGCGCTCATCAGTGTGGGAAAAACAGTGTTGTCTCTTTTTTTATGCCATACCTCCCCGGCTACAAAGCTGCCTTGTTGTTTAAGCTGATCGAGTAATTGGTTCACGCGTTCCATTTGCTCTTCGTTGTGGAAAATAGAAAGGTTTTTGCCGATGAGCTCATCTGCACTGTACTGGTGCATCTGTGCAAAAGAATCGTTCACATAGACAAGATTGCCTTGAAGGTCAACTACGACAACACCGTGACCCGCTTTGTCTGAAATAGTTTTGAATTTTCTGATTTCCTCTTCCGCCTGCCTGGTAGCGGTGATGTCACGGAAAAATGTGAATATCCGTCCGCCGTCAAGCTCCAGATAATGGGCACTAATATCAAGGTCCATAATCGTGCCATCTTTACATTTGTGGCGCGATTCGAAACGATGAGATCCTTTATCCATAATCCCCTGAATATGTTGTAAAGTCTCCTGCGGTGCTTCCGCCGCCTCGACGTCCTGGATGCTCATAGTCAGCAGCTCATCACGGCTGTAACCCGACATGCGGCAGTAAGCATTGTTGACCTCCAGGATTCGGCCATGAGTGTCGTTCAGCCAAAATCCGTCAATACAGGTCTTTAGTATAATCTCGTCTCGCTCACGCAGCTTCTTGCGATCCGTGATGTCAATATTGGTACCGATCATCCGTGCCGGCGAACCGTCGTCATTGTATGCTACTACTTTCCCGCGGCCCAAAACCCATACATAATCGCCTGATTTGGTCCTGAGACGGTACTCGATTTCAAACAAGTCTTTTTTTCCGGCTAAATGCTCGTCAAGGATTTGAAATACGGCTTTTCTGTCATCGGGATGAATTAGTGTTTCCCATGTATCATGCGATGTGCAGAGTTCGTCCGTTTCGTATCCCAACATCGCTGCATAACGAGGGTTTCGATATACCTCGTTTGTGACGATATTCCAGTCCCATAGGGCGTCATTGGCAGTTTCCATTGCCAACCGGAATTTTTCCTCGCTCTGCCTGAGAACTTCCTGTGCCTTCTGGTGTTCTGTGACATCCATACCATACAGATTCAAATATCCATTGTCATGCACCGGCGCCAACGTGAATAGAAATACCCGGCCGTCATCGCACGTGAATTCCCACGAGGAGACCTCACCTTTACTTAACGTTTCTTGGATATGCTTGCGACTGGCTTGGGGGACACATTGCCCGGGCTCAATTCCCCACGTTCGCAGGACGGGCTCGCTGGCCCTGTTGGCATTGAGTATCAGACCATCCCGCGATATTCTCAGCACCGGATTCGGATTCTGATCCTGATCCGGGGACGCTGCGTGCATTGCCAGCTTATTTTCGAGATGTTTCCGAGCAGTGACATCGCGAGCGAAGATGGCCAGACGTTCGACTTTTCCTTGTGCATCAAAGACCGGACAAATACACGTATCGAAATAGTTTCCATCCCGCTCGTCCTCATAACTGACCATGTTGCCTGTACGGATGACCTCCATTGCCTTGGATCGCCTTAATTCGTAAACATCATCAGCAAAGATATCCCGGACATTACTGCCGATGATCTCATCAAGACTTCTGCCCAGTCTCTCGGCACCTGCCTTATTTATATTCAGAATGTTTCCCTCGGTATCGATCAGCAAGGCCGAATCAGGGATAGCATCAAGAAAAGCTTCAGCAGCCTTCTCGCTGTCCTGTATAGCTTGCTTGGTTCGCTTGTAATAACGGTAATCATCGTACCGGCTCGCGATGTTTATTAGTGACATCGGAAGCAGGTCCAGATAGCCTTTTTCCGGATCCTTGATGATGTAGTCGTGAACGCCGGCCCTGAGTGCCTCGGCAACAAGCTGTTCGGAGCCAATTTCGGCCAAAAGCACCAACGGCAGCGGAATCTTTTCATCGAGAAGTTTCCTGCAAAGATCCATGCCGGAGATGCCGGGCAGATTATGATCGACTACAACTACGTCGAATGACGAAGCGTCGGGACGAAGTCGTTCCAGCACTTGTTCGGCATTGGAGCACTCGA
>Ga0307380_10009620_pt1 | contig 12254 bp, 10 predicted proteins | sample UN3MG_FD_202239 | JGI IMG/M metagenome (GOLD analysis project Ga0307380, IMG submission 202239) | Soil microbial communities from Risofladan, Vaasa, Finland - UN-3 | ecosystem: Environmental > Terrestrial > Soil > Coastal area > Acid sulfate soil | place: Finland: Risofladan, Vaasa | collected... | reverse complement strand
TGGATTCCCTCATCCTGAAAAAGGCCAGGAAATCGCTGCCTGGGTAAAAATCAAGGAAGGTGCACAGTTATCTCTTGAGAGCCTTGAAAAATATGTTAAGGATAATGTTTCTCAAGAGAAAGAGCCACATTACTATAAATTAGCCACAGAATTTCCTATGACACGGTCAGGAAAGGTACAAAAGTTTAAGCTGGCAGAGATGGCAAGAAAGGAATATTTGGATTAATAAAAGATAAATCCACCTCCCCCCACTGCTTTATATTTTTTTCCAATATGTGACTAATCTGTGACTGTGGATATGATAAAAAATTTATCAGAACTATCCAGGATCATCACCATGCCTAAACAAAGGAACCGTAGAAGGACAAAAAAGAAAAATATTAATGAATTTAATGTTTACGATAATGAGGAGATAATCATGAAAAACAAAATGCTTTTTAAACTGCTTGCAGGATGGATTATTTCGATGGCGTTGTTTTTTTTCTTGGTTCCTGTACCTGCCTTTTCAGCAGAATTTTCTGCAGATCTCGTGATTACAGCCCCAGACAGCAACTATACCTTCAAACTCTATGTCAAAGATACTATGTACCGCCTGGAAAAGGTTAAGGGAGGCATGAAATACCCGCCCTTTCCCACAATAGTGAACCGAAGCACAGGGCTCACCTGGGGCCTGAACCCCCAGGCTCGTCAGTACGTGGAGATGAAAAATATTAGGCAGACTATGATAATGAATCCCCTAGTGGGCTGGGAAATGACGCGCAAGGGGATGACCATGTCCCAGGGGGGCACCGAAACTGTTAGTGGGTACAAATGCCAAACCTTTGAATATCGAGAACCCGGGAAACCCCAGCTGGCCGCCAAGGTCTGGGTTGCCCGCAAGCTCAATTTTACGCTAAAGGAAGTTCGTTACGGGGCAAACGCCAATCCCACCCTGGAGCTCAAGAACATTAAAAAAGAGCCAGTTGATGCAGCGCTTTTCAAGATCCCGCCAGGATACACCAAAGCCGGCACGGCGCCGGGTTCGTCCCATAGTAAAGCCAAAAAATCAGCCAAGACTAAAAAACCTTTATCAAAAACCCTGGATGTCAAAAGAATGTCGGCTCACGGCATCAGTCTGGAACCGGACCGCCATATTGTCATCACAGCTACCGGCAACAGCCCGGGAGGATCAGTTTCCTCAGCGTATATGAAGGTTCTTGATAAGGGAAATAATGAAATTATTGCAGAGAAAATCACCCTGAAAAACGGTGAAATCCGCACATGGGAGGTGACGCCGGATAAAGAGCCCTGGACTCTTTCCCTGTCCGGGGAAAAGGGACTGATAAAGTTCAAGGTCGATCAGCTGGCTGACGAACCGGCAAGTGCCCTGCAAACCCCGCAGACCGCGATCGAGAAGCCGATGGCTGATTCAGCGCCTGAAAAGAGTGTTGCCCCCAGCAACCTCATGTTTATACTTGACGCCTCTGGCTCTATGTGGGGTCAGGTAGAAGGAAAGGCCAAAATCGCCATTGCCAAGGAGGTTCTCGTAGGTCTTATCAAGGACCTGCCGAATGACGCCGTTGTCGGTCTGGTGGCATATGGTCATCGACGGAAAGGAGATTGCGACGATGTTGAGGAGCTGATCGCCCTTGGACCGCTCAACAAACCGGCCATGGCAGCCCAGATACAACAGCTCAATCCCAAAGGGAAAACGCCCATCAGCCGGTCGGTGCGTCTGACCGCCGAGCGCATTAAACACCTCGAAGACGAAACCGCCATCATCCTGGTGTCCGACGGCAAGGAAACCTGCGACCCGGACCCCTGCGGCCTGGTGAAGGAACTGAAAGGCACCGGCATTAAATTTGTCATGCACGTCATCGGTTTTGATGTGACCGAAGAAGAACGGGAACAACTGGAGTGCATGGCCAAAGCCGGAGGCGGAACGTATTATACGGCCGGTAATGCCGGGGAATTTTTAGCGGCTGCCAGGGAAGTGGTGGAAGCACCGACCTTTACCGGTGGGTACCTGAAAATAACGTCTCTTAAAGAGGGTCAACCCTTTGAAGCCAGGGCCGATGTCTATCGCCAGAGCGACAACAAGAGCATGGGCGCCAAGAATACATGGCACAGGCAGAAGCCCGCGGAGTACAAACTGGTGCCGGGCACCTACTATCTGAAGGTAGCAGACCGGTCGGTAACGCCACACCAGCGGCAGGAGATTCGGGATATCGAGATCGTATCCGGACAGACTTTGGAGAAAACTATAGCATTCGGTAGCGCTGGTATCCTGCGCATCACGGCAAAAAAAGAGGGCCAACCCTTTGAAGCCAGGGCCGATGTCTATCGCCAGAGCGACAACAAGAGCATGGGCGCCAAGAATACATGGCACAGGCAGAAGCCCGCGGAGTACAAACTGGTGCCGGGCATTTACCGGGTTTCCGTGTTGGACCGTTCGGTAACGCCACACCAGCGGCAGGAGATTCGGGATATCGAGATCGTGTCGGGACAGACCGTGGAGAAAACTGTTTCGTTTGTTGCCGGTGGGACCCTTTTCATAAAAGCAGTTAAGGAGGGACAGCCATTCGAGGCCAGGGCCGATGTCTATCGCCAGAACGACAACAAGAGAATGGGTGATAAAAATACCTGGTATCGCAAAAAGCCGGCGGAATTCAAACTGGTGCCGGGCATCTACTACATAAAGGTCTATGACCGCAAAACCAAGGAGAAAAAAGAGATCCGGGATATAGAAATTATATCCGGTCAGACGATGGAAAAATCGGTTGCCTTTTAAAGCGCGGCCTGTTGACGGATTGCGACCCCCTTTTACTTGGAGAATAAGATGATGCGACCTGTAAATATTTTTTGGCGTCTGGTGATAGGTGCACTGTTTTTTCTTGGCACTGGTTCCTTTTTTTTAACTTCGGCATCGAACGGGAAAACCATTATGGGTGGAGGGATTCCGCTCATGGACGGCGCCAGTATTGTAAAGGAAAGTCTCTTACAGGGCTCAGGGCGGGTTGAACTGGAGGTGGGGGTCTCTCCGGAGGAGGTGGCCCGTTTCTACAATCAGGCCATGGAGCAAAAAGGGTGGCCGTCGGGAAGGGTCATGTCCGCCGGGAATCAGAGCGCGCTCATGCTTAACAACCAGGGCGACCAGCTCATCCTGAAAGCGGAATCGAAAAACGGACGCACCCGAGTGATCATCGCCCTGATTCGAAAAACGCAGTTAAATGCCGCCCCTGGGCCGCTGCCCTCGAAAGGCACCGCTGTTTCCAAGGGAGTCTCTCCCGCGCCTCAGAGCGATACCGTCCCAGAAGACAGGGGCATAATCGTGGAAGGGGCACCACCGGCAAAAGGTTCCCTCGTCAAGCGGATCATAGTCCCGCCACATCAGGGATCAGGATCGCCCTATTACCGGAAAAAGGATTCCGGTTCACTACCGGAGGATCCTGAACCACCGCCAGAAGAGCCAGAGCCAGACCCGGACTCGGATCCGGAAGACCCCGGAACTTCAAAAGATTCTGGCGCTCAGGCTGGCAATAGTCCTGAGGATGAGCAGGGAATGCTTTCCGTCTCCCTCCGTGCGACGATCCGATGGGATGCGGTTAACACGGAATCCAATGAGAAATACACAGAACACAGCGGCTATATCACCCTTCAGTTAAACGGGACCATGAAGCCATACGCGGAGGGAAGCCCTGCCATTCAGAAAGGAGACAAAGTCCTGGTGCCTGTTCGGTCCTATAAGCGCAATGTTATGACCGGCACGTACAACTATAATGAGCTGATGGAGAGTTATAAGCCGAGGCCAAAGGAGCTTTGCCAGGACCCTATGGTCCACGAGTACCAGGGTGGTGGCATTTTTATGATCGATATTGATTCAGCCATGGGGCTCAAAATCGTACGCTTTGGTTCAACAGCGGCACCCTATTTGAAAAACCTTTCCGCGGATAAACAGCAATTTCTCGCCAGCATGCAGTTGTCAACGATGACCCCGGATTACTACGAATTTTACGTGGGTGGACCGGGTACTAAAAAAACCATACCGGGCCGCAAGACTGACAGAAGCAAAAAGATTTGCAGCTACGAGTCGGTTGAAAAAACCATGGAAGGATTTACGTTTGGAATTAAGATGAAATTACCCGAATCGGGTATCATGAGTGGTAGCAAAACCTGGTCGTCGGATTATCAGGGCGGGGGGATCCCTCCATTGGGGATCAGTGTCGCTGATATAACGCCGCTCCAGGAAGAATTGTCCTTTAGGCCTACCGAAGGCGGCAATAAAAAAGTTACCTACACGGTGAGTTGGATAATTCAGCCGGCAGGTGCTAGCGGGGATGAATTTGAACCCGTCGAAGAGAAAAAAAAGAAAAAGCCGTGTGAGATCCTCCAGCAGAAAATACAGCAGCTCAATATGATCCGCGAACTCTATGATAACCCCAATATTCGTAAATTCGCGGATGAGAATTATCCGGACAAGGATAAGCTGTACGACAATCTTTCTGAGAGGCTCGACCGTTACCAGGGAGCTATTGAGAACCTGTTTACAGATCTCATGGAGGGCACACAGTTGTCCGACTGGAATAACCCGGAATCCTTTGCCAGGGAGGTCGATACGCTTTCGGACGCTCAGATCAGCGATGCTTTCCGTTCTATTGACAGGGGGGCAGGCGGTGGCGGGACCAGTACTTTCATGGCCGCCGGTGCTGGTGTGTCGAAAATAGATCCGTGCGACTTCCGTGACCTGGGCATAAGAATGAACATTCATGGCGGTAAAAGTCAAAAAATAGTTGATTTTTCCAGAGTAGAAGAAGCCCGGGCCACGGGTAATCCTTCGTTCGATAATGTCGAGGTCCTGCATACCGTCTACTTTGAAGCAGCCCGGGCCTCGTATGCCGCCGATTATTTTGACTATCCGCCTGAACTCGGGAATGCCCTTTTCAAAGCAGCGCTGGCCCATGAAATGGGCCATTGCCGTCAATATGTAGAAGGATGTTTTCCGAAGTCGACTTCGGAAATGGCCCAATATGAAAAGGAAACCTATAAAATCGAAATAGATAAATTGATGGATTATTTGAATAAGTGGGACTGCTGACGGCCGGCCGTTATTTGCGTTTAACAGGTATAGTAAATACGATGAAAAAGGATATATCAAACCATGCCAATTAGATTGAAAAACGTGTCTGCATGTATTCTTCCTGTTTTGATTGCGGCGATGTTTTCATTCGCCACTGTTGCTTTCGCCGAAGACGACCCCATCTATGAGCAGTGCATGAACCAGACCGACGGCCCCCCGCCCTGGTGTCATCAGATGGAGGTTGAAGGGAAGATCTATGCATGCGACAGGATGAGCTTTAGTGGGGGAGAAGGAGGCGAGAAAAAGAGCGTGCCCCAGGCCGTAGTAGACCGTTACCCTTCGGGGCAGAAGATTATCATCTATTATGACCCAAAGCATCCAGAGAAGGCAGTTCTTGAAAGAGGCCTCATCTGGAAGACCTTTATGCCCTTTATAGCCGGTCTGGCGTTTCTCGCTGTGGCGATAGTGTGCCTCAAGGCCTACCGAAGAGACCGTGGATAGAAAAAAGGTTGCCATCAACTGCACTGAGGAAGACGTGAAATTAGGGTCGCGTCCTCTTCATAAAAACGTTGGTTTTGAATATCGGAAAAAATCTTCCGGGTGCTGTTAGTATATAGGCTATTTACAATCCCCGGTCCGCTTGCCACTCATGTGGGTGGTAATATTCATATTTGCCTGAGGCATTGACATTACCATTGTACCTTTAAAGCTATTCCCGCTGTAAGTCGTCTTGCCTGTTCCTTTCATTTTTCCACCCGGGGTGTTGCATTGGATGGTCCAGGTAACCGTATTGCCGTCTACTTTTACATCGGTAACTGTGCACTCCTGCCCTGGCTGTTGAGGGCCCTGCGGAACAAAGTCCTTTTTTGTCAGGCACTGCGTGTGTTTCATCGGCGGCATTTCCATGCCCGGCATTTCTGTTTTTACGGTGATTTCCCAGAGACCTTCCTTCATGTTTGGCACTGAACCAGCAAAGGAAATTGAAATGGCTGTTAGTAGGATTATTGAAGCGAAAAATAGTTTTTTTACCATATGTATTCCCCCTTTTTTTGAAATGCTATAGGCCTATTTCTTCTGTAGTTTCCACAATACTCTATGTCGTCTTTTTCCTTTAGTTGTATATGTATATGAAATAGCTGTCTATAGTCAAGCTGTGTAGTCTAAAAAAATTTCGAACTGTACTTTGGAAACATCCTATATAAAGTTTTTGCTAAAATCTTCTTTATATGGAACGGAACAGCAGGTGGTTTGAAAGAGGGGCTTCAATCCGAGATTCAATGCCAGATCAATGGTTTTTTTTGACCATACAGCCATTCTGGTGGCCCCCGCATAAATAGCCAGCTCTTCCATTATATGTCCTTCTTTATTTCTTGGCCTCTCACAACCCAGAGATATCGGAGTGTGTGGCATCATCAACCGTGCCGTGGCAATCAATCGCGCAACCTCTACAGGAGATGGAGGTAAGACACCTGACATAGGTGTACCTTTTAACGGAGTAAGAACAACAATTACAAAAGAAGAAGGGTTAAAACGACTTATAATGTGCAGGGCATTATATTCACCATGTATTTTACCATGCATGAGCCCAGCCACAATATGAGGCACAACATCAAGGCCTGATTTGAAGAGATTTTCAAGTGATGTTATCACCTTTTGAAGGCTATCAAGGTGGTAAATCTTTTTTGCAGTTTCCTCATCACCCATTATATCAATGAGTGCTTGATCCACGCCTGCTTCTTTGAGGGCGACTGCTGTGTTGAAATCTAAAAAGCCACTATGTACAGATAGAAATAAATCTGTTTCAGTCTTTATTTTTTGTATTGCCTGATAGAATTTTTTCCAGGGAAGCCTCCCTTCAAGGCCTGATCCGCCGCTTAAAAGAACCCCTGAATGACCTGAGTGCGCTAACTTAAGACACTTTGTTATAAGAGTTTCTGGATCTCCTGCCTTTATCATAGGCTTGAGGAGTAATCCCTTACAGTGCTCACATAGTAACTGGCACCTACCGCCGGTTAATGATAGAGCAGGATACAGGCCCCTCATCTTTCCATACCTGATCATACCAGGAAGGTAGAATGTAAAATTGCTTCCATGGTTCTCTCTGGTAACATTCCACGCTTGATCAAAGAGATCCCTGTCTTTCTTTTGTATTCTATTTTCACTGTCTTTTTTCATTTGGATTACTTTTTCTTGACAGATAAAGTTTCTTTTAGAATACTCCTTTAATAAAATAGTTTATGCTAATTGTCTATTATGTGTTTTTAAAAAGGAGGGATCTTATGAGAATATATTTTTCTTATTTTAAATTACTTTCCTGTATAGCCCTTATCTTCTTTACTGCATGTGCTACTATCCCTAAACTGGAAGTTGCGTATAACACTATGCCAAAATCGAATATTCTGGAGGGGAAGGAAATATATTTCAGGTTTATTGACAAGAGAGTCAATAAAGATATTATTGGCAATGGAGCAAAGAGGATATATAAAAATTTTTCTGGGAATATTAATTATATTCTATCAAAAGGAAAAAAGGAGAGATTCCTTGTTGGAATTTATGACATAGAAACCTTTTTTAAAAAAACCTTTACTCTTTATTTAGAGAATATGGGACTACAATTGGTACCTGAGCGGAAAGAAGGGATTCCAGAGTTAGCTATCAAATTATACGATTTTACTCTGGATCTACCTGGCCGTAGCTGGATTGCCAGGATAGATTACGAGGCTGAATTTACTCAGGAGGGGAATGTTTTAACCAGGAGATTCAAGGGCCAGGCAGAAAAGTTTAGAATTTCCGGGATAAAACAGGCGCATCAAGTAATGAGTGAAACATTTAATGATGTAGTACATAAACTTGATGTAAAGGGACTTTTTGCTGATATCTCAAAGTAAAAAAGGGCGAAGGCGCCCGCCCGCCGGATGGCGGGCAGGCCCGCCCGCCTCGCACGCGAGAGCGTCACGGGCAGGCTTAAGGTACATGAGTCAAGTCGTTAATTCGTTGAAGAGGTAATTATTTGACTATTCAACCATGTAACCAATTTTGCAGGGGATCTCATTGATTTATGTTTGATTTACAGAATATAAAGACTATCGGTCGCTATCAGATTCTTAAACAATTAGGACAGGGCAGTGTGGGAGCTGTTTATCTTGGAAAGGACCCTTACATTGAACGTCAAGTAGCTATTAAGGTTTACCGTCTCCCTAATGATACAGGCCCTGAGGAAATAGAAAGCTACAAGAAGAGTTTTTTTGTTGAGGCACAATCTGCAGGGCGCCTTATGCACCCAAATATTGTAACCATATACGATGCTGATCTACAACAAGACTTTTGTTATATTACAATGGAGTATATAGACGGATCTACCTTAGAGAAATTTTGTAAGCCTGATAATATTTTGCCTATAGAGAGGGTACTCAAGATTATTTTCAATGTATGCAAAGGACTAGAATATGCCCATCAAAACGAGGTAATTCACCGTGACATAAAACCCTCTAACATCATTCTTAGCCTATCAGGTCAGGTAAAGATAACTGATTTTAGCATCGCCTATATCAAAAGGGGTCACTCAACTCTTGTTAAGGGTTTATTCGGCTCCCCCAGCTATATGTCACCTGAACAAGTCAAAGAGGAGCCTATAACAGAGAGAAACGATATCTTTTCTCTTGGCTCAGTCCTTTATGAACTTCTAATCGGTAAAAAGGCATTCGAAGGAGAAAACGAATACTCTATCATGTTTAAGATTGTTAATAATGACCCTCCCCCAATTCTGGAATTAAGGCCAGAGTTACCAACAATATTCGGAGATATTTGTAACAAGGCCCTCGCCAAGGATCCATCGCAACGGTATCAGTGCAGCATGGACTTTGCTTACGATCTGAGGCTGGCCTTACATAGCTTAAAGGAAATACCAAAAGAAACCCATGACAGCGAATTGTTAAGTTATATCAAAGAGCTACCTTTTTTTAGTACCTTTGCTGAAAATCAGATTGACCAGATCCTTTCGGCATGTGATTTAGTCAAGGTTGAAAAAGGTAAGACCATTATACAAGAAGGAGAGATAGACGATTCTTTTTATATTTTGATCAGTGGTCAAGTGTTAGTGCAGACGAGAAGCAAAGAAGTAGCTGTTTTAGAAAAGGGACAATGTTTTGGAGAGATGGCCTATCTGACCGGTGAAGCTCGCTCAGCTACCATTATTACCAAAGAGGAATGTATTTTACTGAAAATCAGTTCTACCCTTTTGAATGGATTGTCCGAAGATATTCAGCTTCTATTCTTTAAAAACTTCACCCAAACCATAATAAAACGTCTATCAAAAGGAGCCACGAAGACATAATCCGTGTGATATATTATGGAAGACCTATCCCTATACCTGAAGCCAACATACTATATTGATTATAACACACCTTCGGTTTCGAAGCTGTCCAAAGAAATTGTTGCCTCTCATCCAGACGAAAAGGCAAAGGCTGTCTTTAATTTTGTGAGAGACAAGATTCTTTATACCCCCTATTCTCCCTTTTACCTTCCGGAACATTACCCGGCAAGCAGTACTCTCGAGAGAGGGGAAGGTTTTTGCGTTCAGAAGGCAGTTCTGCTCGCTGCATTGGCTAGAGCGAATAGTATACCGGCACGGCTTGTCTTTGCTGATATTAAGAATTATGCAATCCCCCAAAAATTATGGGACATAATGAAAACAAATGTTTTTGCCTTTCATGGCTATAATGAGCTTTACATTGACGGCAGATGGATCAAGGTAACGCCAACATTTGATAGAGGCATGTGTCAGAGGCTCAATTTGAAGCCTGTAGAATTTGATGGGCATAATCCTGCTATCTTTCATTCCCATGATTTGGATGGGAATTTACATATCGAATATATTAAAGATCATGGGCATTTTGCAGACCTTCCGTTTGAAACGGTTGTCAATGGTTTCAGGAGTGCGTATACAGAAGACATGATCAAGCGATGGATGGAATCAAGTCTTCAAACAGAACAAGAATGGTAAGATTTTAGCAGTCAGCAACCTTTACCCTCATGACTTATTCAGATCTCAGCCTGTCCACCACCTGAAATAACATTATAGGATTTATGTCAAAGGCATTTGTTATCAACCTTGGATGTGTCAAAAATCTTGTAGACAGTGAATATATCCTCGGCCGTATCAAGGAGCACGGATATGATATCGTCAATGATCCTTTAGGTGCCGATATAGCAATTGTTAATACCTGTGCCTTTATCAGACCAGCAGTTGAGGAGAGCATAGACACCATACTTGAGCTTGCTCGTTTAAAAGAAAAAGGCCATTTAACATACCTTTTTGTCGTAGGTTGTTTTGTGCAGAGATATGGACGAAAGCTGCTCAAAGAAATCCCAGAGGTTGATGGCTGGGTTGGGCCAGGACAAATATACAGGATAGATGAGATTTTAAACGATAAAGGAGCTGATACTCCGGTTTTTTTTATAGACAAACCTCGTTTTTTAGCGGACCACAGGGCACCCAGGACCCAGACAACACCATTTTATTCTGCCTATCTAAAAATCGCCGAAGGATGTTCACACCATTGCTCCTATTGTATTATTCCTTCCTTACGAGGTTCTTTCCGGAGCAGAACCATCGATTCTCTATGTATCGAGACAAAAAATATGGTTGAAAGGGGCGTGAAGGAGATTAATCTTGTAGCTCAGGATACAACCTCCTATGGCCATGATCTTGACCCACCGTGTCGGCTTGAGGATCTCCTGAAGAAGCTTCTGACCATATCTGGTCTGCATTGGCTTAGAATTCTTTATGCGCATCCATATCATGTGACTGAAGGAATTCTTGATCTTATTGATTCTGAAGAAATGTTATGCCCATACCTCGATGTACCCATTCAGCATGTTAATCCAGATATCCTTCGGGCTATGGGGCGTCCTTTACAGGCGGAGTCGATACCGCAATTTGTAGAGAAAATAAGAAAAAGATCAAGAAAAATAACATTACGGACAACAGTATTGATCGGTTTTCCAGGAGAGACTGAGGAACAATTTAAAGAATTATGCGCCTTTTTACAAGAGGCACAATTTGAAAGATTAGGTGTGTTTGCCTTTAGCCCGGAGAAAGGTACCCATGCTGCAAGACTGAAAAATAGCATACCTCAGAGTGTCGTTAAAGATAGGGTTCAGGAGCTTATTGAAATTCAGGCAGATATCAGCAGAAAGAGCAACAAAGAGTTAGTTGGTACAACAGTGCCGGTAATAGTTGAGGGATTAAGCCCTGAGACAGATCTATTACTGACTGGACGAACAGCAAGAATGGCTCCAGATATAGATGGCCAGGTATTGATAAATGAAGGAACAGCTGCGGTAGGAGAAATTGTTCCGGTTCATATAACTGAGGCCCATACCTATGATTTAGTCGGCGGTATAGAAAGAGAAGAGTAAACCGTAAAATCGAATAAAGCCTGCATGTGGTTCACTAAAATATGGAATTTTTTCCACATTTTTTTAAACGATAAAAATTTCATTATCTCGATAAGTAGGTGCACAAATCAAGGAGGTTGAAAATGAGATTCGATGTAAAAGCGTTTGCACTCACGTGTGGCATAATTTGGGGGCTTGGTCTTTTCATTCTTACGTGGTGGATAATTGCCTTTGAGGGCGCCACAGGGGAGGTTACATTGATTGGACGTGTTTACCGGGGTTACAGCATAAGCCCTATAGGGAGTTTTATTGGCTTGATATGGGCTTTCATAGATGGCTTGATTGCAGGTGCAATATTTGCGTGGCTCTATAATCTAATAGCTTCACGCATTTCAAAAGAAGCAAATACATAATATCTGGCCTGAAGGAACAAAAATAGCACAACATATTTAGAAAAATTATTCATACAAATCATCTACATCTTGCCACAAGTAAAGGCCCGGAATAAATCAACAAAAATATGGGAAAATCAGAGAGCAATCAGCTAGATTTATGAAAAATTTGTATTATTTGACAAAGGAGAGTCAATTCAATAGTCTTAAGTAACTGTTTGGTTCAATCTTTTAACCCTTAATCGATGGTGTTGAAATGATGACCCTTCGTCAATTTTCCTTGCCATTGAAAAACATTCCCACGTCTACTTCCTGGTACCTTGCAGATCTGGGTGAAGCCCTTGGAAAACAGGAGCTTTTTGCTAAACAGTCTCCCCAAAGACTAAATGTATTGCGTGAACACGCCC
>Ga0307380_10009619_pt1 | contig 12256 bp, 9 predicted proteins | sample UN3MG_FD_202239 | JGI IMG/M metagenome (GOLD analysis project Ga0307380, IMG submission 202239) | Soil microbial communities from Risofladan, Vaasa, Finland - UN-3 | ecosystem: Environmental > Terrestrial > Soil > Coastal area > Acid sulfate soil | place: Finland: Risofladan, Vaasa | collected... | reverse complement strand
GCGTTTGAACAGATTCGGTCTACAACGATTTTTACCACGCATACGCCTGTTCCTGCTGGAAATGATGTCATTCCATTCCCGCTTATGGAAAAATATTTTTCTGGTTACTGGCCGTCTCTTGGTTTGGATAGGAGTTCTTTTCTTGCGTTAGGTATCGACCCAAAGGATCCGAACGCAGGGTTCAATATGACTGCTTTTGGGTTAAAAGGATCATTGTACCATAACGGAGTCAGTAAACGCCATGGGTCCGTAGCTCGAAAGATGTGGCATTCGCTATGGCCTGAGGTAACAGAACAAAAAGTCCCTATTGATTCAATTACAAATGGTATCCATGTTCCGACATGGATCGAACCAAAAATGCAGCTTCTTTTCAATAAATATCTTGGGCCTGATTGGATCTCAAAGCATGACGACCCGGAGATTTGGAAACATATTGACGATATACCTGATGAGGAACTCTGGCAGACCCATTATTGGCTTAAAACAAAACTGGTGATGCGCATCATGGATCGCGCACGTCAACGATGGATGAATGGACAGCCAGACCCTAAGGTTATTCTCGCATCTGGGGTGTTACTTGACCCGAATGTTCTTACTATTGGTTTTGCCCGCAGATTTGCAACCTATAAACGAGCGATCCTGATTTTCCAGGATATAGAGCGTCTTAAAAACATCGTAAATGATCCTTGGAAACCTGTTCAAATCATTTTCGCAGGAAAAGCACATCCGGCAGATGACCAAGGAAAACGACTCATACAGCAGGTGTTTAACATTGCAAAAGATACTTCCTTTGGTGGACGTATTGCATTTATTGAAGATTACGACGAACACTTAGCCCAATATTTAACCCATGGTGTTGATATATGGTTGAATAATCCAAAACCTCCCTATGAGGCTTGCGGGACAAGCGGAATGAAAGCATCATTAAATGGCGTCCCGAATTTGAGTATTTTTGATGGGTGGTGGATTGAGAGATATAACGGTAAAAACGGATGGGCGTTTGGGGATAAAGAGGGGAATCGAAGTGATTATGAGGATGCTATGGAAATATATCAACTTCTTGAAAAGAAAGTCATACCACTTTTCTACGATAGCGATGATGGGTTATCTGTCAAATGGATTCAACTTATGAAGGAAACAATTAAAAGCACTGCCGCGCCCTTTAGTGCACGCAGAATGATGAAAGAATACGCAAAGAAGTTTTATCAACCTGCGTTTGAATTTGCATCAAAAACTCAAATTATTAAAAATGCTGGATGATGAGAACATCGTTATTCTGCTCCGATGGTAAGGATTCCCAATGAGTCTGTTCCCCCTGGTTTTTCCGAAAATCGACGTTGAGTGAGTATCACTTTATCATTTTTTTTGACAAGACCTGCATCAATTATAAAGTTAAGGATAGGAGCATGCCAGCTCTTGGTCTTGTTTGTCATAAAAAAAGGATATACGCCGCTGGAGAGATTTAGAAACTGGCAAGTGTTTTTCTGCCGGCTAAACGCTAATATCCAGCATTCTGGTTTAAAGCGTGAAATACGTCGAGCGGTGTTTCCGCTTGCTGTCGGGGTGAGAATATACCGTACTTGTAAGGTTTCCGCAGCCTCTACAACGTTCAGTGATATAATGTCGGTTACACTGCGATGATTATCACTGACGGTGCGTCTCAAGATATCCTGAAGGTTACAGGATGATGGAGTAGCTCTCCGTTTTTGTTCTGTGGCTTTCGCGATTTTCCTCATCATCGCAACGGTCTCGATAGGGTATTTTCCAATCGCGGTTTCTTCAGAGAGCATGACTGCGTCAGTACCGTCAAGAATAGCGTTTGCGACATCTGCTACTTCCGCTCGTGTCGGACGGGTGTTTTCTTTCATGGATTCTAACATTTGTGTTGCGGTAATGACCGGACAACCAGCGAGATTCGCTTTGTTGATTAGTTTTTTCTGCACCGATGGGACGTCTTCTAAGGGTATTTCAAGCCCGAGGTCTCCTCGAGCAATCATCACTGCGTCTGACACAAGAAGTATCTGATCGAAATTTTTCACAGCGTCTTTTCGTTCGATTTTCGCTACTGCGTGTATTGTTTTTCCTTTTTTCTGTGCATGTTCTTTTACTTGAAGGATATCGTTTGCATTTTGGATAAACGATACACCGAATGTGTCAACTCCTTCTTTTAACCCGAAATCAATAAATTCAAGGTCTTTTTGTGTTACCGCATCGAGAAACAAGCTTGCCCCTGGTAGATTCACTCCTTTTGATGAATACAATGCACCACCGATAATTACCTTGCATCGAACTTCATCGTGTACGATAGCTTGGACTTTTAGTTGAATAAATCCATCGTTGAAATAAATTGTTTGTCCTTTGGAAACACTTTTTGTTAATTGGCTGTATCTCACTGGTATGAGCGTGTTTGTCCCATGAATATCTTGTGAAGTGAGTGTAATTTGTGTATTTTTCTTAAGAATGGAAGGTTCAGATGCTAAGGTTCCTATTCTGATTTTTGAACCGGGAAGATCGATAAGGATTGTAATTGTTTTTTCTAACTCAGCAGCTATTTTCTTAATCTGTCGAATATCCTTTCTATGCTCTGTAGAGGTGCCAAAAGAAAAATTGAGTCGAGCGACATTCATCCCATTTTTTAGTAATTCTTCTAAAACATTTGGGGATCGAGATGCAGGGCCAATAGTACATACAATTTTTGTTTTATGAGACGGCAATTTTATTTTTCGATGAACTTGTTTGTTGGTCATGGTATTCACTGGTTTTAGGACTTGGCAGGTGTTCGTCGCTTAAATATTATGTCTCTGTGGTTCAGTAGACGATAAAACCGAACTTTTAAGAAGTCTGTGATTACAAAAGCAAGAAGAGCGTAGCCCCATACAAAAAGAGCGAAACCCCAACCCATGGCAGATAATAAGATACCGTAGACCGTTAGTATAGTGGCGGTTAGTTGTGTTCCGATAACTGCGAGAAACAGGGGTTTTGCTGGTCGTATTGACCAGAACGGGCCTTTCGTACGAGCAACAAACAATGTCAGATGACCTGCAACTGAAAGTTTCAGATAGATGAATGATTGCAGGATTGTAGGGCTGAGATTGAAAACCTCTCTGCCGATGTATAGAATTCCGAATGAGGAAATCACACCAACTACTCCAAGAAATGTTGCAATGCCAAGTAATGTTCCCATATTCCATTTTTCAGGGTCATTGGAATATTTGACATTATCGTATGCAATAGTCATAATTGGCAAATCATTCAAAATCGCTAATAATACAATCATTAGGGCTGTTATAGGATAAAATCCAAATACAATGATAGATAGCGTAATAAAAAATAATACGCGAATTGTTTCCGTCATTCGATAGATTGCGTAGTTGTTCATACGCTGAAAAATCTTGCGACTTTCTTTAATGGCATCAATAATAACGGATAATCCAGGTTTTGTCAGAACAATATCGGCAGCGGATTTTGCTGCATCGGTTGCACCAGCAACCGCGATTCCTGCATCCGCTTTTTTCAAGGCTGGAGCATCGTTGACACCATCTCCGGTCATACCGACGATATGGCCTTTATGTTGTAGAAGTTCGACGATACGATATTTATGTTCAGGGAAAACCTGAGCAAACCCATCGGCACTTTCCACAGCACGTTGCGCTTCACTGTCGTTTTTATCAAGAAATAATGAAGCAGGCATGATATGGGAGCCTAAACCGACCTCTTTTGCAATTTCTGAAGCTATGGCAGCATGATCACCCGTAACCATCTTGACATTGACTCCCATGGACTCCGCTGTTTTTATTGTTACAGCAGAGTCTTCTCTCGGCGGATCGTACATACCGATAAGACCGATAAATTGCCATTTGTTCTGTGCATCTGTTTTTGCGACACCAAGAGCACGATAGCCTTTCAACGCAAAGGAATTCACTGTTTCGTTAGCTGTATCGGTCTCTGTTTTTTTGTTGGTTGCAAGCGATAGGATTATTTGTGGTGCTCCTTTCGTCACCTGAATTTTGTTCCCCTGTGCATCCTCAAGTGAGACTTCGGTTCGTTTCGAGACCGGGTCAAATGGTGTGAATTTGATGATTTTATATGTTTTGATGATGTCCGCGTGTGTCTCTAGAGTTTTTGTAATAATCGCGCTATCGATCGGGTCCTGGTCTTCTGCGCGAGATGCTAATGTTCCAAATATAAGGACGTCGTCTGCACTGAATTGTGAGAACGGTTGAACGTCGCCAATGGTGAGTTCATTTTTCGTAATTGTACCTGTTTTATCGGCACAGAGTACATCCATACCCGCCATTTCCTCGATGGAAACCAACTTACTTACGATAGCTTCTTTTTTAGCTAATGCAATTGCACCTACGGCCATGGTTACTGAAAGGACCGCGGGAAGGGCAGCTGGTATTGCCGCCACCGTCAGAATGAGTGCATATTGCAAGGTTTCTAACAGACTTTCATGTCTAAACAATGCGACAAAGAAAATTAAGGTGACAAGGAGGACAGCGAGAACAATTAAGTAATTACCGATTTTTAGAATGGCTTTTTGGAAATGACTTTGGGTCTTTGCCTCTTCAACGAGTTTCGTTGTCTTGCCAAAGTATGTGCTAATACCTGTGCTTGCTACTACAGCATCCATTTCTCCTTGGCGGATAATAGAACCTGCGTAAGCGACATCTGAGACATGTTTTTCTACTGGTAACGACTCACCGGTCAATGCTGATTCATCGATAGAGAGATAATCGCCATCCATGAGTTTGATATCCGCTGGGACAATGTCACCGAGACGAACACGGACAATATCTCCCGGCACCAGTTCTTTCGCAGCTACTTGTATCCATTTTCCATCACGTAGCACCCGTGCATTTAGCGCAAGTTTCTGTTTTAATAATTCAATGGCATTATCTGCTTTATATTCCTGCCAGAATCCCACTACCGCATTGATCATAAGTAATGTTAAGATAATAAAAAAATCCTCCCAATGATTGATGATTGCAGACATCACTACTGCTGCTTCGATCATCCATGGGATGGGTCCCCAGAAATATCGTAAAAATTTCACTACAGGATTAACTTTCTTTTCAGGGATTTCATTAAGACCATATTGTTGGATTCGTTTTTGTACCTCAGATGTTGACAATCCCTCTTTAGTAGATGAGGGTTTTTGTAATAATTCGGATACTTGAATTTTTTTTATTTCTTCTGAATCCATAGAACCAACTTCTTATAAATTCTCCCTTTTTTATCCAACAGTTGTTATCTCCAGCATGAATAAAAATATATTGTAGAGGTCTCATATGAAGAGGGGTTTTGAAGGAGATTTCAACTCTTAGATGCTTAGACCCGATCTGCTATCATCAACGCTGGTTTTTTTTCAATTTATTTTACAATGATGTTAAAAACACGCTGTTGCAGACTTCCTCTAAATTCTTTGATAAAATGTTAAGATTGCTTAAGAGTATAATAAAATAGACAAAATTTAAGTCAGTTGTTTCCATACTGGTATCATAGTAAAATCGATAATGGTGGAATTGAAATAAGAGATAAAAAAACAGATACGAATTCATATCTTGAAATTAGGGAAAAAGAGGATATTAACAATCTTGTTATAAAAAAGACTACCCGAGGTTTAACTGTTTATTTTCATGGCAGAAATTACAATCTTGTTTTTCCAACAAACACATGGAATACACTTCCTGCTGAATTAAAAGACTACTTCGCACAAGAATTTGGTTTCATATCAACAGCAACAATGCCTCTTATCTCAGAAATCGGCAACGTAAATTATAACACACCAACACCTCTTTTTGAAGCTGATATAAAAGAAATTATTTCACGTCAAATCCCTGGGGTCGCAGATGATTATGATCTTGACGCACAAAAAACAATTGAACGATTTGAAAATATACACTACTCGTTTACAGGAACAACCAACATAGATGCAGAGGCCAATGCTTCTGATGGTGCGATATCACTTCTTTCATGCGGTAAAGATAGTTTACTTACCTTGGGATTTGCGCGGGAACTTGACATCGATATTACACCGATTCATATTAACGATACGACGACCCCATATGAAAACAGTGTTTCACTGAAAACCGTAAAGACGATTGTAAAAAACCTGAAGATCAACATCCACGTGATAACAAATAATATTGAGAATCTGAATGACTTTGAGACATGGAATAAACCGCCATCCTGCTTAGGGTATTCGCATATGATAACTGGATTTTGTCATCTTGCACTGCCCTATCTTCACAACAATGCATCGATGGTGCTACTAGGTAACCAACAGAACATGAATTTTTCGTTTAAGACAAAACAGGATTATGTCGGGTATCCTTCATATGATCAGACAACGACAGCAAGACATCAGCAGGAAAAAATGCTTCAACATCTCAACAAACAATATCGGGTACTTAGTTTGGTTGAGCCTTTAACTGATATCGCAGAAATGAAAATCCTCTTTTCACGATATCCTGAATTAGCAAAATATGAGTTCTCCTGTAATTGCTTATACGGTACAATTGAGAAACGATGGTGTCATGCATGCAACAAATGTGCACGACTAAGCCTATTCATGCTTGCGCATGGTATTGATCTAAAAAATGTGGGTTTGCGTAGTATGCTTTCACGTCGATTCATGGATTATTATGCACTTTTCGGTTTGAATGCTGAGATTGACAGATATGAGAAAAGCATTGAAGCAAGAGACCAGCAGTTACTCGCGTTTTATATGGCATATAAAAATGGTGTGAAAGGGCAGCTTATCGATGTGTTTAAAAAAATGTTTCTCTCTGAGGCAGTTCGTCGTGAGGATGAATTGCGAAAAAAGTTCTTCAAGAGTTATAAAACAGATTTGCCTTCCAATCTTCACACAAAATTATATTCAATATTAAAAGAGGAACTACAGGATTTACGATAACTTTTTTAAAAGATTCTTATTATACGAAGGATATACTAAACCCTTTTATAAGAATGCATGATTTTCAAATGAGCATTTCTACGGTGGTATTACCAATGAATAAAGTAGATGGACATAAACATATACTCCCGACTCGTGAAGGCTGGGCCGTCCGAGCTGCTGGGTCAGAGGGAGCATCAAAAATATTTCAAACACGAGCAGAAGCCGTCCAGTACGCCAAGGAAATAGCAGCACAACATAATGTCTGTATCGTTGTTCATGACGAAGAAGGAAAATTTGAAGACTTCCACTGCGAACCTGAAGTAAAAAATCAGTTTGTTATAAAAAAAAAACAGGGGTGGGCTGTTGTTGCTGAATGCGGAACCGAAGTAGAAAAAATATTCAATCGAAAAGGTGAAGCGATGGCGTATGCCTATGATCTTGCGACAAAACATAACGTTTGTATGCTCATTCTTGATAAAGAAGGAAATTTCCAAAGTAAAACCTGTCCACCCGATGGTCATCCAGGGATTTTAGATGTGTTTCGAATGAAACTAAAACTATGAGACAAACACCAACCATTTTTATTTTTCTTCTATTGATTGATCATTTTTATAGAGAGTAACTATATCGGGATTTAACACCCACGAATACATATTTTCTTTTTTGATCTCTACATCTTTAGAGAAAAAACAGCTTCCACGGGGACTTATTTACTTTGAACTTGACGGGTAATCTCCTGGGCCCAAGCTTTTGCCTTCTCAGGCGTCATAGTCTCCTTTTGACCATCTAGCTTGGCCCATTTCTCGGGAATCTTTCCCGGGAAAGAAACCAGAGACGTGGGCTTGAGATTATACTTTTCTACTAATGGGTGTAAAAATTTTTCGACAGCCTTATCGGGTTCTTCAATCGCCGTACCACTTGACAAGAACATGAACAGATGCTTATCGCTGAGTGCTTTTTGTTTCAGGACTTTCTTCCAAGGTCGATAAACCCTAAACATCCGCACGCCGGTCCCCAGAACAACAGTGTCAAAAGCTGCGACTTCAGGGATGTCCTGCGCAAGATTGCATATATCAACCACGAGTCTGTTCTCCGTGAGCGTTTCTGCGATTATCTTAGCGCATTCCTCAGATGCTCCACCCTTTGTAAAGTATGCCACAAGTGTCTTACTATTCATCACCACTACACGACGGGAGATTTCCTCATAGCTTTAAGAACATTCCTATCACTGGAATGTAGAGCATTTTCAGAGAGAATTGTAAATACCCAAGGTACGCTAATAAAAGGCATACTCCTGTCTGCAAAGGAACAGGAATTTTTTATTTTTTTAGTTAATTTTAAGTTATTCATAGCTATTATAATAGATGGTTTATGCAGTATTATGTTTATGTTATCAAGCTTACTAATGATGTCTTGAAGTCACGTAAGTTTAGGCGTTATAATCCAGATATGATTCCGGGTTATCCTTGTTTTTATGTTGGTCAGAGTTGTCATCCTCCTGAGACTCGTTTCTGGCAACATAAAAAAGGGTATAAGAGCAATCATTTTGTGAAGGATTTTGGTCTGGGTCTGTGTCCTCGATTGTATGAAAGTTTCAATCCAATACGAACACGAAAAGAAGCAGAGAGTATTGAGGCAAGGCTTACTGAGAGTTTGAGGAGGGCGGGTCATGGTGTTTGGTCTAATTAAAATATATATTGAAGTTTTCTATCAGAAATATACTAATCTTTTTTTACAGGAGAAAAAAAAATGCTCACGTCGGGATTTCGTGCCAATACTTCAGTGCTCCCTCGTGGGGGAAGTGAAGATTTGGCATAAAATCCACCAAGAGGTCTATTGATATTCCTATTAGAAAGGAAACAAGAATTTGCAAGTCAATTAATTACAATTGTCAGTGCAGGGGGCGGTATTCCGACTCGAAGTTCAAATCTCTTTTTGTAAAAAGTGAGATTTTTTCCTGTTGAGTATAGAGATGAATTTAGGGGAAGATATATTGACACAAATTTACCAGTAAAATTAAGATTGTCTCGCAAAAAACTATATTACCATTGGCTGTTATAATAATTAAATCCGTCTGGTAATGTTTCGTTACTTATTATTTGTCTTTAGCTCATCTTCCCGTTTTTTTATTTTGTCTTCTCGTTCATCAAGTTGTTTCTCCCGCATTTCATTAGCTTTTTGCTTTTCCACCGCTGCGAAAAATAATTTCGTACTATCTGATAATTGTTGCTTTACACCTGGGATAACATCCGTGTAAAGACTTGTTTTTTCAGCATTAAACCCTTCTCGTTCATAATCAAATTGTCTGATATATAGTCCCACATCCTTTTCAAACCGAGTATTAATATAATCTTCTAGTTTTTTAATCATCTCTTCTTTTTTTCGAATCTCACTCTTAAAACCTGTTACTACTTCTTTTTCAACATAGTTTTCTTCAACAAATATTTTCCATTCCTTGTCTGTTTTTTCCTTCTCATCAGCTCGTTCTGCTGCTATCCTATCATCAACTTCTACACGTATTATTTCTCTCAATTGTTTTAAACGTTTCTCCCACACCATTTTTTCTTTTTCGTTAAGTTTTCCCGTTTGAATAAGAGTATCAAGGTTAGCTATGAATCCTCTTATTAAATCTATTGGCCTGTCAGAGCATCCCTCCTCTCTTTGTGTCTGCTTTTTTTCGAGTTCATGATAATGCTCTTCATGGATACGCTGAATAGTATTTGGAGAATGATTTGTTTCTTTTCCGATTTTATAATTAGATTTACCTTCATCAATTAAATCTGTTATTTTTTTTCTTTCTTTTTTAGTTAACATATTTAAAATTAAATTATATAGAGTATAAATAATTTTTTAGTTGTAGGTTTTTCAGTAAATTGTCTCTCAAATCCTATCAATTATTAGCTCCTTTCCTTTCAAAATTATGTCAATTTCCTTCAATATTTCTGTCATTTCATAGTCATTTTTACTGTCATTTTTATATCCAATTGAACGAAAGAGGGAGTATAAAAAAAATGCCCTATATTACCTAAAATAAATAGAGGTTATAATACAGTTAAATTAACCTACTATTAGTGAATGATTTACTACTATGATATCGGATATAAATTTACCAGGATATAGATGTTCAAATCGTTTTTTGTAATAATTGTTTTTTCCTGTGTAAAAAATTATAATCCCGGGAAAAGAACTTCAACTTCAAATTCTCTTCACAAAAACAAGATTTTTTTCTGTTCAGTATATATAGGAGTGCTCCCGTCGGGATTTGAACCCGAGTCGAAGCCTCGAGAGGGCTTCATGATTGGCCGCTACACTACGGGAGCAAAATACCTTCTATCCACCAGAGGCGACCTGAAGGATACGTAACTCCTGTTCATCCTCTAAGATGTCGTCCATGGGAATCGGTGTCGTACCTCGTACAACAATCACTGCATCGGCACGAAGATGCAGTCTCTTCAGAACCATCTGTACTGTTTCTCCTTTTTTAATTTCCATCTCTGTGGATGTATCTTGTGGTACGCAGATTATTTTCACCTTCATAGGACCGATACTCATATAAAAAACCCTTAAATTAACCTTTTGACCGTTTCTCCTGACATCATTGCTGGGGTAGCCAAGCTCGGTCCACGGCGGCGGTCTCGAAAACCGCTGGTGACAACACCTCAGGAGTTCAAATCTCCTCCCCAGCGTAATTTTCATATTTTTCCAGGAGAAAACATCCAAAGCACTAAAAATTGATTTGAACTCCTAAATACCGGTACAAATCACTCGGGGGAAGATTTTAAATAGAGAAGGATACTTAATTTTCATTAGCGGAGGAATATCAATGAAAAGGAAATGGTTGGTGGTTGGAATTATTCTCTTGTTCGTTGGAACATGTACCAATCCATCTATAACATCAGAACAGACCTATGATAAAAATATCATTACGGTTGATGATGAACCTGGAGATGCAGACTTTACCTCCATAAAGGAAGCGGTGAATTCTTCGAGTCCTGGAGATACTATCGAAGTGTATAGTGGGACATATCTTGAACAAGGGATTCATATCGTAACTGAAAACATTTCACTTCTCGGTATTTCTCATGAGCTCGGTGAAGGTGATGATACCGGACTGCCTTGTATCAAAGGCGATGGAACTGCACTTGTCATTCATGTCGAAGCAAACCATGTCCGTATCTCGAATTTTACCATGGAAAACCCCTATGCGTCGAATTTTACTGCTTATTCTTGTATTATGATAGGGGTAGATACGGTACCCTTCAATGAGGAATTTAAACGACACAACATTACCATCTCAAATTGCGTTATTTGCAGTACACCTCGACCAGGGATTGGTATTGGTGATGTTGGTGAAAATATTAGCATCATTCATAATGAAATACACAATTGTACTATTGGCATCTTATCCATAAGCGTCACACACAGATTTTGGCCGATTTTGAACATCTCAGGGAATGTTATAACCGATTGTTCCATGGCAGGTATTTATTTCGATGACACCCGGCAAAACATATCAGGAGATACAATTCGACGATGTAAAATAGGAATCGTATTATATCCTGCTGGTACTCATAATATTATCTACGGCAATGATATTGACAACTGTCCTGTAGCGATTCGTAGTATGTATGGTACAAATACTATTACAAAAAATAATTTCAAAAATTACAGTTGGCTTGGAACTTGGTTTGAACTCGATATTTATCTCTATTTTCCAGGTTTTGGTTTGATATCTTATCTGTCTCAGAAAGATACATGGGTAGGAAATTTTTGGGATACCTGGACAGGGATTGGCTCAAAGAATATACTTGGAAAACTCACGATAGGAAGATATATTTTTTATTTTCCTATTTTCATTACGATTCCATGGGTTGAGCATGATTGGCATCCTGCTCAAGAACCTTATGATATCCCAGAGATGACCTGAAAAACCCTAAATTGTAGTCTTTTATAGGAGTAATTATTATCTCCTATTTAGAATTTAACCGGTAATCATGGGTTCAAATCCCTTCCCCTGCATAAAAACCAATATATCAAAATGTTTAGATGAAATCAGTCTCATCCTCTTTTTTGTTAATAATTGACACAAAATACATCTCATAAGAAACCTTTAAGAATAATAATGGTTATCAAGTTTAAAAAATAAGATTCTTAGGGGAAAAAAAAATGAAATCAGCTAGTGATATAGCTTCAGATAAAACATTGTTAAAAGACGCCGTTGCTATTGCTACAAAAGGTACTCATTGTGGAATGTGCCGAATTGATTTTCTTGGAACCGGTCTCTGCCCATCAGGGAAAAAACATGGTTATTTAGCGTACTGGCCTCAAGGACGTATGGAATTAGTGAAACACTTA
>Ga0307380_10009618_pt1 | contig 12257 bp, 8 predicted proteins | sample UN3MG_FD_202239 | JGI IMG/M metagenome (GOLD analysis project Ga0307380, IMG submission 202239) | Soil microbial communities from Risofladan, Vaasa, Finland - UN-3 | ecosystem: Environmental > Terrestrial > Soil > Coastal area > Acid sulfate soil | place: Finland: Risofladan, Vaasa | collected... | reverse complement strand
GGAATCGAGAGTCACAGCAGCGGCGTAAGTCGGGATGAAGAAGACTAGCAGTAGCAGGGACCAGAAACTCGTATTCAATGCCTTTCGGGCTGCCTTTTTCATGGAAAAACCTCCTGGAGTGGCGGGTAAAAAGCCCGGTTTGTCCTGTTTCCGAAAAGAACAAGGAAATGCTTTTTCCCCAGGCATTTCTCAGCCGACCTTGAGGAAAATTTCGCGCTTGTAGAGCCAGTAAACAGAATACCAGAGCGCTGCAAGGAGCAGCACGGACTGGATAATCGTACCCGGAGCTCCCAAGGGGTCGAGAACAGGGCGGGTGAAAGCCCAGATCCACTCGTTGAGAGACCCTCTCATCAGCCAGTTGAACACGTAGATAAATATCGAGTTCATGCCCACCACCATGAAAATAAAACACCATTTACGCCTGCCTGCGACCTCGATCACCCAGTAGAAAAACGCAAGCAAGAGCAGGGCCCAGCCTGTCGAGTAAATTGCCCAGGAAGCGGTCCAGATTCTTTTGACAACCGGAATCAATGGATGCAGAAGGGTGCCTAAGATGAGAAAGCAGACCCCGGCCAGCGCCAGATAGACGACTTTTCTTTTTTCCGTGATTTCTTTACGCAGGAGTTCTCCGGCCATCACCCCGAAAATAATCGTGGCTGTGGAGGAGAAAGCGTTGAAGCTCGTATATCCACCTGGATCATAGCGATTGAGCCACAAGTAATCGAGCCAGGAGGCGAAATTGGCGTTTTTGGCCCAGGGGCCGTCCGGGCCCACACCCGGCCAGAACTGGAAAAGCGCCCAGTGCACGGCGAGAATCAGAAAAACGGTGATTGTCTGCACCCTGAACCCGCGGCCCAGGACGAAAAAGGCGAAGAAATAGCCGATAGCGATCTGCTGGAGCACTGTGGTCAGATCGATCACGTATTTTCCCCTGCTCACGCAGATCAGCGCTACTCCGATAATCAGCAGGCTGAGCGAGCGTTTGACCACGTGCTTGAACTGTTGGGCGCGGCTTTGGCCCCGCGCACTGCGGATAGCGAAGGCAAGGGGCATGGCCACGCCCACAATGAACATGAAAGAGGGCTGGATCAGATCCCACAGGACACAGCCTTTCCAGGCCACATGGTCGACCTGGCGGGCCAGCCAGCTCCAGCCGGGAGTGTTTTCCAAAACGCCCAGGCCGAGTCCGCTCGAGCACATCAGTAACATAGTGAGTCCGCGATAAACATCGAGTGAAAGCAAGCGTCCGTGTTTGGTAAGTTCTGGGCTCATGGTTCACTGGCTCCTGTTTTTGATGAAGACTGAAATTATCGGCTCCGATCTCCGGTCCGAGGGAGTCTTCAGAGGCGTAAAAAATCAAGAGATGATTATTAACTAAGATGTTTAGCCAAAGATTGAATAATTCGCAAGAGATTTTTTCATCCTTTACACCGGAAAAGATGTAAATTATTTTAACCATGGCTTTGGAGAAAACAGTTATTCTTTTTCCGGGTTTGATTTTGCGGAGGAGAAAGAATTTGCCTCGAGAGGGTGGCGCGGCTAATCTGCGCCGCCTTACTGATATAAGGCCCTGGAATTTAAATCTCCCCTCCTGGAGGGGATTGACCCTTCAAACCGATCGCTCCGTTTGTCAGAAAGGAGATCGCCCATGGATCGTCGCAGCTTTATCGAAAAAGGCTTGCTGGCTGCAGGAGGAATATCTCTGACCGGAAACAGTCCGGCGGCAAAAGAAGAGATTCCCGGGCAGGATAAGGCGCGTGGCTCGATGAAATATCGCACCCTCGGAAGGACGGGATTGAAAGTGAGTGAGGTATGTTTCGGCACATTCGGCTGGCAGGATACTCCGGTTCTTGAAGCGGCAGTCAATGCGGGGATCAACTTGATCTCAACCTGCGCCGATTATCAGAGCGGCGGTGCGGAGCGTGCTCTCGCGCCGATTGTAGCCACTCACCGGGAGAACCTGGTTATCTCCAGCGGCATCGACTGTTACAAAGGCATTAACGAGCAGGAAATGCTGGAAAGGTTGGATAAAAGCCTCAAGGACATCGGAACCGACCACCTTGATATCTATGTGCCCCATCAGGCGGCGGAGATCAAGGATGTGACGAACCCGGACATCCCCAAGGCCTTTGAAAAAATGAAAAAGAATGGGAAAGCCAATTATCTGGGGATCTCAACACACAGCTCCGATCTTGAAAACATGCTGAACAGGGCCATTGATCTGGGCTACTTTGATATTATCCTGTGCAAGTACAATTTTATGGAATATAAGAACCAGATGAAAATATTCGAGCGGGCCTCGCAAGCCGGCATCGGCATAATCGTTTTCAAAATCAGGGCCGGGGCGCAGGAATTGGAGGTGGAAGCCCTGCAGAAGAAAAAGCTGGAACTTAATCATGCCCGGATGCGCTGGGCGCTTTCCAATCCGAATGTCAGCTCCGTTTGTATGCATTTCACCAACTTTTCCGCTGTCGAAAGCTGCCTGGAAGCAGTGAATAAAAAGCTTTCTTACGAGGATCGTCGCTTGCTCGATCACTACCGGAGCTCTTTCGCCGATAAATATTGCCGGAACTGCGGAACCTGCAGCATTAGGTGCCCCCACGGCGTGGATGTGGCGAGCGTGATGCGCTACCAGATGTATTACAAGTATTACGGTTTTGAAAAAGTGGCTATTGAAAATTATAAAGCCCTGCCTCAGGAAGCAAAACCTCTCCCCTGTGAAAATTGTCCGGCCCCCTGTGAGACAGCCTGCCCGCACGGGCTCGCCACCAGGAAAAACCTGCTTCAAGCCCACAGTCTTCTTACACTCGCTTAAAAGCTGCTTCCGGCTCCTTTAGGCTTCCGGCCCCTGAAAATCCCCCTTTTGCCGCAAGAGGGGGATTTTTATAGGGATCAGGTCTTATCCAGAGCCGGTGCTGACAGCAGGTAAATGATTGATCTCTCTCAGCGAGCACTAACCCGGGCTGCCGGTTGGCAAAATTAAAGCTTGTGTAAATATTGAAAAAAATGTTTATTCTCTTGAACTTTTTTACTACTCAAAATACAATTGAGATAGAGGAATTTTTACGAAAAGCGAAAAAAAGAGCGAGCGCTCCGGCGGCTGGTCCGAAAAAGAATAATTGCGGCTCCATTTTTTCGCTTGAAGGGAGGAATCCCTCTTTTGAAACCATACAACCCGGAGGTAGTGAACCATGAAAGCCGCCCTGCTTTTTACGGGCAGTAGCCCATTGGTTATCCTGACATCTCACGATTCATTAACCGCTCCCGGATTGATTGAAAAGCTGGCCGGCAAGGGGCTCGATAAGTTTATCGCCTATGAAATCCCGGTGGAGAAAGCAAAGGAACGCTATGGCGGCCATTTTGAGGTGGTTACCAGGGATCTGCGGGAGACCGACGATTTGAGAGTTCTGGATTACAACGGCCAGCGGGCTTTCCACCAGTTCCATCTGAATGAGCTGGGCAATCCGATCATGTATGAAGGCCAATCTTGAACTCTGACTGGAGAAAGGGGGGATAACCCATGTCAGTATCTAAGAAATTGACCGATTATCTGAAAGAAAACGGAGTGGATTACCACATCATTCAGCACAGCGTAACTTACACTGCCCAGGAGACCGCTGCGAGCGTGAATAAACCCGGCAAAGAGGTGGCAAAGGTTGTTATTATTTCTGATGGGAAAGAATATGCTATGGCGGTAGTGGATGCTCCCCATCAGGTGGACATGAGCAAGTTTGCCGCAGTCTCAGGGATGAAAGAGCCGGTCCTGGCGAGTGAATCCGAGATCAGGAAACTTTTCCCGGACTGTGAGGTGGGCGCCATGCCGCCGTTCGGGAACCTTTATGGGTTGAAAGTTTTCGTGGATAAAAGCCTCGAAGAAGACGAGATGATAATTTTTAACGCCTGCAGCCATTTTGAAGCCCTGCGCATGAAATACGCTGACTTCAAAAAACTGGCCGCTCCGAAAGTCGCAAATATTATTATGTGAAAGGACGCCGCACCCGAACTCTCAGCTTTCCCGTATAAAAGTCAAAAGGACCGCAGAGAAAGCGCAAGGCAGCTTTGACCGAGTGATAACGTGGTCCCCTGCAGCGCAGGTGGCGCTGTCTGTCCGGGGGGACGCCTTTTATCGCTCATTATTCCACAAACTGCGAAGGAAAGAGTTTATCCGCTAACCACTGTCCGGGCGTATATTATGAAAGCCAGCCCGATTACAAAGCTGGCGAACATGGCTGTAAGCAGCTTGCCTGTTCCTTTGGGCGCCTGGGCAAACTCTTTCCAGACAAAAACCCCCCACAAGGCTGCCACCATTGTCGCGCCCTGCCCCAGTCCGTAGGAGATCGCCGGTCCCGCCTGGCCGGAAGCGATGATACTGAAGCTCATCCCGATATTCCAGATAATCCCGCCGAGCACGCCTGTCAGATGAACCCCGAAAGAACCTTTGAAATACTCTCTGATGGGCACTTTTTCGCCGCTGAAAGGGAATTTCATGGCCAGAGTGTTGAAAACGAAATTGCTCAGGAAAAGACCGACCGAGAAAAAGAACACCGCTGTGTAAGGGGTGAGCTTGCCAACCTCAGGTGAGGCGAAGTTGTTGAGGTCCATTGATGCGGCGACGAAAGGATAAAAGAAGCCCATCAGAACGCCCGCGGCAATGGAAAGGATCAGGCCTTTGGTGCCGCCCGAGGAGCCTGAGCCGAGCCGCCGGTAGGCTACCGCATCGAGAATGATCGCCAGCACCACCACGGCGACTCCGGTAAAGAGAATTGGCGCATTCCCTACCGGGTTGTCTGCATAGTTTTTGAATACCCCGATTACCAGGGCCAGGCCCACGCCGACAGGGAAAGCCACAGCCATGCCGGCAATGTCGATTGCCGCTACCAGCAGTATATTGGAGAGGTTGAATACCACGCCTCCAATTATTGCAGAGGAGACATTAGCTCCCTTGGCTTGGCATATATCGGCGATAAAAGATCTTCCCTCAGTGCCGATACTACCCAGGGTCAGAGCGAAAATAGCCGACAGCAGGAGCACTCCGATCGCATAATCCCAGTAAAAGAGCTCGAATCGCCAGTAACGGCCGGCCAGCTTCTGGGTGTTAGCCCAGGAGCCCCAGCAAAGCATGGTTATGACACAAAAGATAACCGCCGGCAGGTACGAATGCAGAAAAAACATATGCAGCTCCCGGGAAAAATGTAACTCAGTTGATTTTTGGTTTTAAACTTTTCAAAGGTGTGTTGAAAAATGGGTTTCAGCTGGAATGTGTTCTATTTACACGCTAGAGGCACAGCATATCGTGCCCCTGCATATCGGTAATTTACCTTGAATTTGAAATACTATAAAGACATTTTTTTATTCTGTCCCAAAGAGGAATTATTAATATTTCAACATCTCTTTAAAGAAAATTGGATTTTTCCTGTAGTGTCAGGGGCAAGCATAAGACCGACCGCCAAAAAGAGAGTCCCAGGCCGCCCACAGCAACAAAAACTACAAGCGTACCGCTGCTACCTTCCGGTCCTGACGGGGTTAGCGAATTTTTGTTCTGTGGACCTGGGACAGATTTAAGATATTAAGGCCGATCTGTTGTGTCAAGTCACAATTACCCGGCAGGCGGCGGAACTAACAAATCTATGATTTTAGGAGCTGGCTGGAAAGATACGCAATCAGGGGATGTAGTTATCAAGGATGTAACTTTCCGGATTCTTGGCTGTGCCATTGATCACTACTTCGTAGTGCAGGTTCGGCCCTGTGGTAATGCCGGTCTTGCCGACAAAGGCGATAATATCACCACGCTTGATTTTTTGCCCCACCCGCACATTGCTTTTCGAGCAGTGAGCGTACTTGGTCACGATACCGTAATTATGGTCGATCATCACTGTCAAACCATAGCCGATCTGATGCTTCACCATTTTTACCGTGCCATCGGCGGGAGCGATGATCGATGCGCCATGACGGCAGGAAATGTCGATTCCGTTGTGCTGCTGCAAAATATGGAAAATCGGGTGGCTGCGTCGGCCGAAACGGCTTGATATATAACCATCGGAGGGCATGATTGAAGGGAAATGAGCCCACTTGTCTGCGCTCTCTTCCATGCTCTGGATAGCTTCCTGGAGGCTCTGGGTAACCAGGTCCGCTTTGCGCTGGAGTTCATCTACCTGATCTTCCTGCGTGTAAATCTTTCTGGCCAGCTGGCTGTTTATCTCGAATAATTCATCGTAATTGCCGGAAAAAGTTCCCCCGATACCGACTTTCTTGATTTCATCGTCCAGAACCTCGAGTCCGGCGATAGTGCGGAATGCCTGGTTTTCTTTCATCAGGTCGTTAATTGTGCCGTTCAGAGAAGATATCTTTTGCTCGACCGTTTCCAGTTTCTGGGTCAGAATGCGGTTTTCCCGCTGAAGATTGATAAACTTGAGGTAATCGAGGTTTTTGTTGCAGGATGAGAGAGTCAGGTAGCCTATGCCTAATAAAAGGGTAAAACAGAAAAGAAAAGCAGTTAAGATAAACCATCCGGAGATTTTTATCCTGTGAACCTGAATTTCATCGTGTGGCACGACTAGAAGAGTCCAATTTTTTACGGGCATTCTTTTCTCCGTGCAAGGGGGGGGGGAGTCACACGAGGGAAGATCGGTTTACACTATTTACCTCTATCTTTGACCAGAATTTTTTAAATCTTAAATTGGAAATTTTAAAATGTCAAGACATTTATTTGAAAACAACGAAAGAAAATAATATAAAAAGAGCAAGCTTTCAATATTTTTCGCGGCTTTAAAAAAAAATTTTAAATTTTTTTTTCCCATCCGGTCGAAAAGAATATCGAACCCAGAATACGGTTATTTAAAAAAAGTGCAAAAAAAATAATAAATTTTTTCAGTCCCGTAAAGAATTTCAATATTAATTTTTGATTGAAGAATCTCTATCTGGCCCGTATTATTCACAAATTACCACAAAACTCGTAGGGGCGGTTCGCGAACCGCCCATGCAAGTTATTGATATACTAAGAGTTAACAGTATCCTTCAGGCGTCTTTTTATTTCGATCCAATCGGAATGGTTAATAATCATAACGCTTCTAGTATATCGGTTAAAACAGCAAAAGTTGTACCATTTTTAGAACGCAATTCGATAAAGCTGCTTGACAGGGTACGGTGAAAATTCAACCTGCCTGCTCAGGTGGCTGAGTGATATGGGTTTGTTCAGTATGAGCGATGAAATGTAACCGGCGAAAACAAGGTTATATACTTGTTGACACCCTTGCCGTTATACTGCTTTCGTGGGAGAAATTCTTAATCTTTCAGGCGTTTTGCAACTTTTCAGGTTTTTTGCTGTTCTGGATCAAGGCATAAGCATTGTGGTTATGGATGGACTCATAGTTTTCGGCTTCCACCTGATACCAGGTAATCTGATCGTTTTTTTCCAGACCCAGTGCGCACTCGCGCACTACATCCTCCACAAAGCGTGGATTTCTATAAGCGTACTCGGTAACGTACTTTTCATCTTTGCGCTTGAGCAGCGGATAAAGCGCGCAGCTGGCTGAATTTTCGGCCAGCTCGACAAGATCCTCGATCCAGACAAAATCCTTGAAGCGAATGTTTATCGAAAGGATCGAGCGCTGGTTGTGCGCTCCATAATCCGCTATTTCCCTGGAACAGGGACAAACTGTAGTTACCGGCACATCGACCCCCAGGATAAAATCCGTCTTCTCCTCATCAGTTCCCAGTGAGGCTATGAACCGGCAGATATATTCCTGTAGTGCCTCGGCTTTTGACACCGGCGCTTTTTTTTCAATGAAATAAGGAAACTCAAGCTCTATATGGGCCACCTCGGCGTTCAGGCGCTCCCTGGTTTCGGCCAGGATTTCTTTGAGATTGTTTGCGGCGATATTTCCACGATGCCGGTTGAGGATTTCAATGAACCGGCTCATGTGGGTGCCCCGGAAGTGGTGGGGCAGGAGAACCGACATCTGTACACGGGCCACAGTATGCTGGGTCCCTTTGGCGCGGTCCTGCACTGTGATTGGATAGCTCAATCCCTTGACACCCACCTTTTGTATCTCGAGGTTCCTGTGATCGATCTCGCTTTGAAGATCACGAAGCTGGATCTCGTTCACTAGAATCTCCTTGCTCTCAATAAAGCTTAACCGGCGTGCAGGTGACGAGCCAGTGCGTGTTTCATAATCCGCTCAAGAAGAGCCGGAAGGTCAAGGCCGATCACTCCGGCAGCCTTGGGCAGCAGAGAGCTGTCGGTCATTCCCGGCTGGTTGTTGGCTTCCAGACACCAGAGAGCGCCTGCCGAGTCAAGGCGGAAGTCAATTCGGGCATAGTCGTTCAGACCCAGCACTTTGAAGGCTTCAAGCGCCAGGCGCTGGGCCTCTTTGGCGATCGGTTCCGGGATTTGCGCCGGTACTATATACTTATTGTCGTGGCTGAGATACTTGGCCTTGTAGTCGTAAAAGCCGCCGGGAACAACCACCTCAAGCACAGGGAGGGCGATATCGGTGACAATGCCCACAGTGAGCTCCCTTCCCTCGATATACTTTTCCACCAGTATCTGCGGGCTTAATTCCGCCGCCTGCCGCACAGCCTCGAAAACCTCCCCATTCGTGGCGGCCCTGCTCAGGCCCACGGTCGATCCCTGGTCCGAGGGCTTGACAATCGCCGGCAGCCCGATTTCCTGTATCCACGGTTCGAGTTGCGGCCGCCAGCTGCCGCGGTCGCTGCTTTCTAACACTTGATAGCGGGGTGTCGGCACACCTACCGAAGAAAACAGCCTTTTTGAGACCACCTTGTTCATGGCGGCGGCGCTCGGTCCGGGCCTGCTGCCTACATAGGGTAAATTAAGCAGTTCGAGCACGGCGTTCAGAGTGCCGTCTTCCCCCTGGCCTCCGTGCAGCATATTGAAAATAATGTCCACCGAACTCAGCAGCTTTATGCCTTTTTTATCCGGCAGGCCGCAATATTTCCGGGGCGGCTCGGCAGGGGCTTGGGCTGGATCAATCGCGGTCCATTCAGCTCCGGGATCTACAGTTGTTACCTGGTGGCCGGCTTTTTTCAAGGCCGCCAGGACACAGGATGCGCTGGCCATGGACACCACGCGTTCAGTGCTCGTACCGCCGGAGAGAACGATCACTTTCATCGGCTGAATCCTCCAGATCGGCTTCTTTTCCCTATTCATATATGTTTGCTTGCCAATTCATGGGATGTCGGGTATAATTTAATGATTGGCAAGATCGCAGATAAATGGTATAATCAAGCTCAGAATCCAGGTCTCACCCGGCGTTTGCTCTCTCATTCCTGTAAGCGCCGGGTGAATCGAATGCCTGGCCGGCGCGAAGAATTAAAGTTTATCTTTTTTCCAGCCGTTAGCTCATGTAAGCGATTCGAATATTTTTACGTAAAATATAAGCTTTAACTCGGTTTATTCATAAAACTTGTCGATACCCCAGGCCATTATTAACAAACGGCAACCGGGATTTTTTATAATAAACTTTCGGAATTCAGAATCCAGGAGTCAGAATTCAGAATATTTTTTTAATGATCACCGGAGTCTTTTAACCTTCTGACTTCTGCCTTCTGGCTTCTGACTTCTTGTCCGGTATGGAACAAATGCTTGAAAGACCGAAAGCCTGTTCCTTTTTATAAAATTTTGTGAATAGACCAGGATTAACTTGCCTGTTTGTAAGGAAAATCTGCCCTTTTTAGAACAACATGGTGTAGTATTATTATACTCTTCATGCATTGTTTTGTCACTAATAAATATCTAGTTTGCAAAAATGCGGATAGCGTTTGAATAAGACCCCGGGAAGCCTCGTTTTTATGTGAGAGCTTCTCTGGTCCAGAGTTATCGGATTTAAGTTGGGAGAATCCCGGTGTCAAATTTTTTTCGCCTGATAAGAGCGGTACTGTTGATCGGCCTGTGCTGTGTGTCAGCGCTTGAAGCCTCTCGCGAGGGTTCCCGTCTTATGGCGGGCGCAGCGAGACAGGCTGCCAGGGGCGATACGGCAACCGCCCTGCTGGTTATTGAACGCTTTCTCGCTCAGCCGGGTCGTGATGACGCCAAAGCGATCGCGCTTTACTTAAAAGGCGTTCTTGAAGCCGCCAAGGGGATGACAGATTCCGCTGAGCTGAGCTTGCGCCGCTTGATTGTCGAATATCCGGAATCGGACAGAATCGGAGCGGCGCTCACCCAGTTGGGCCTGCTGAGTTACCGCCTGGGCAGGGATAGTGTCGCCGTGAGATGCCTTGAGTCAGTCTCCGCCGATTTCCCGGATTCTGCTTTTACCCCGCCAGCCTTGCTCACCTTGGCCCGCGCAGCAGAAAGGAGCAGGCTCGATCACAAAGCACTCCAGGCCTATCTGCAGTATCTTGCTGGGCCTATTGATGAGGCCTATCTGGTTTCTGCGCTTAAACGCTGCGCCGGACTGCTTTATGAGGCTGGAAGGGTGGAGGAAGCCTATGCCCTGTTGCAGAGTACCAAGACTGCAGCCAATAAAGATCTCTTCGAGCTTGATCTGCCAACACAATTGCTTGCTATCGGCTGTCTGACCGGTTTGGGCAGGGCGGACTCCTCCCTCCGTCTTGCCGAGGAGCTGAGAAGAAGATCAGGGGATAAGCTGATGAATTTGCCAAAGCTGCTCTTTCTTCTCGGCCATGCGCACCTTGCCCTCGGGCATCTGGATCTAGCCGATTCCGCGTTCACTTCCTTGGCTTCATCAGACAGGCTTTCTGCGGAAGGCATTGAGGTTGATTCACTCTTTCATCTCTTAATAGACATAAAACTCAAAAGTGGCAAATACGAGGATTTTTCCAATTATGCAATCGAAGGGATCAGGTTGGCTGACAATGCGGACAGAGGCCTTGAAATATTACGGATGATGGAGCGTATCGGCATCAAGACAGGCAACCTCATTCCGGCGACAAAGGGCCTGGAGTTGTTTTTCAACCGTTTTAGCTCAGGACCGCAAAGAAACGAAGCCCTTCTGATCCAGGCTCAAGTTTCAGCTTATATGGGCCAACTGGACAGGGCGCTCAAACTTCTGGGCGATCTGACAGAGGCCGGGATCGATTCGGTGCTGAAGGCGCGGATAAGGCTTGTCAGGGGCAACCTTTACCTGAACCTCGGCGATACGCTGCGCACGGAAGCGGAGCTTCTTGATTATCTGGATAGCCCGGGTGATCTCCTTCAGAATAAAGACAGCATCTTATGGGTCTACGGCCGGATTAAAAGAAACCAGGAAAAAGTTCGGGAGGAAGCGGCGATTTTGGACAGGCTTATCGGAAATTACCCGGCCAGCCGGTTCTGGGAGCGGGCCAGCGAGCGTCTGGAAGAGATTAATCTGTTCGAGTTGGCTGATCCCGCCCGGGCCGCCAACGAGCTTCTGGAGATTCTGGAGCAACAGAGCGGCCAGATACCTCCCTTGCGTCTGGCCGATCTGGTGGCGAATGAGCTGGGTGACTACGAGCGCGCCCTGGCTATCCTTCAGCAATCCCCCCCACAGGAGCCTGAAGGGCGGCTCAAGCTTATCACCTACCGTTATCTCGCCGGTCTCAAACTGGAGCGAAAAGGGTCGGTAACGGCCAGAGAGAGAATTTCCCAGGCCTGGCGGGAGATCAGATATCTGCTTGCTCATAGCGAGAAGTTTCCGGACAGAGAGAAAGCCGTCGCCCTCTTCCTTAAAATATATAAGTTCCTTTTTAACTCGTTATCCAAGACGGATATCCGGGAAGCGGACAATACGCTTAGAAGTGAGCTTGCTGGTCTCGGGCCTGGAACTGTGCGCTCCACGGCGCTTAGCTGGCTGGCTGAACGCTATATGTCTCAGGCCAGGGTTGATTCCAGCCTGGCGGCTTTCTCTCTTGCAGACTCGGCGCGGACCATGTGGAGTCAGGCTATCGTATCGGGCGGGGACATGAATGTAACCGGCAAAGCCATTTTGAGTCTGGCTTCCTCGCTCGAAGATGCCGTCTTCGCCGGAGCTCAGGACAGCGCGGCCAATCTATACGGCTTGCTGTTGGACCGTTTCCCGAATTCCCGCTGGTCCAGCCTTGCCGGACTGCGCCTCGGCATTATCCATCTGCGCCAGGACCGTTATTCGCTGGCTTATCGGACTATCGAGGACTGGACTCACCGCCACCGGTATGCGGCGAACGATCCGGAAGTCGCTGCAGCCCTGGCTGAAGCCTCGTTTTTAACCGGAAGATATGAGAGAGCTCTGCATCTTTTACAGATTATCGACCGTTCAGTGTTCGATACCCGCAGGCAG
>Ga0307380_10009616_pt1 | contig 12257 bp, 4 predicted proteins | sample UN3MG_FD_202239 | JGI IMG/M metagenome (GOLD analysis project Ga0307380, IMG submission 202239) | Soil microbial communities from Risofladan, Vaasa, Finland - UN-3 | ecosystem: Environmental > Terrestrial > Soil > Coastal area > Acid sulfate soil | place: Finland: Risofladan, Vaasa | collected... | reverse complement strand
GGAGACGATTCCACCTTAAACCAGCGCCCAGTTTTTGGGGACACGCTCACCGTGAGGCAAAGGAGAAGAGGCATGTTAACGATCAAGGGCTTGAGCCTGGGTTGTGTAGTAGCGGGGTTTGCCGCCTTGGCCGCGCTCGCCTGCGCCGGCGAGGCGAGCCCCTCTGCGAATCAGACTAAGGTCGAGAATCCCGACGCGGAGCTCGTGGTGACAATAACCCCCGTCACGGACAACCCTTTCTCCCCTGAACACCCGGCCGTGTTTCGTAAAGGGGAAGCCATTCCGGTTACCGTATCTTGGGGCAATAGCGAGACTGAGCATTCCGTTCCAATGCGGCGGGGAGGGAAATCGTGGTACGATTTCGTGGAGTTCAGTATCCGAATCACGGACATGAATGACCGTCTGGTCTCCGTGAAGGGACCGCTACTGGTAGCGACTCTGGATAAGCGAGAGGCGCGGACAGGCGATTCCCTCCCTGCGAATTCCGGCGTGTCTGCAACCTGGAATCTCATGATACCGGAAGGGTTGGAGATCAAAGAGGACCAAGTGAAAATCACCGTCGAATGCCGCCTAAGGGCTTCTGGCCTGGGCTTGATCATGCCCGAGGGCTCAGGCAAGGTGGTCCACAGCAATGCCTTCATGTACAGAACGAAGCTCGCTCCGATAGATGCTGCGGTTGTTCGATATCGGAAGGCCGTGGGTTTGGCTTTAAACGGGGACCCGAAGGCCGCCCTGCCGGATTTGGAGGCTCTGGTGGCCCAGTACCCGGACAACCTCAAGATACTGGCCATGCTGGCTGCAACTTATGAAATGGCGGGTGACAAGGCCAAGGCAATTGCGGTCTACCAGCAGTGGATAGAAAAGCAACGCCGCTCGCTACACAACTTGCCCGAAGGTCTGCGATCCGGTGCGGAGGAGGCCATCGCACACATCAGTGCAAAAGTCGCGAAACTAAAGCAACAAGGCAACGCCGGGGGCCAGTAGCGTAGTCACCGGCTCGCCAATCTTAAGGCGGCGCTGGCGCAACTGGAAGCCGGGCCATGGGGGGCGCATCCTGTTTTTACTGCCCCAGATTGAATGCGCCCTGAAGATACACGATGCCACGGTCTGCTGGGCCGTGGCATCGCTTTTTTGTGGAGCGGTGTCCTAATGCAAACGCTTAAATATCCGTTCAACCAATACTATAAGCGGCAAGTAAAGCACGTTACGTCCGCGGCTGCGCCAGGGCCAGCGTCCGGCCCGCGGCCACGGCGACCGAGCGGCGGAACCGGACGACCAGAAGGTCGCCGTCGCGCGAGATCGTCGCCGGCAATCGGCGACCGCCCAGAGACGCGACAAAACCTTTCGCCTCCGGCTCTGCTTCGCCCTGCGTAGCGGGCTTCGCAGAGCAGGGCATCCTCAGCCGCAACTCCCGGAGCGCCAGCCGCCCGCTCGCGCACGCGAGGGCGAATCGCCCGGCCGTCTGCTCGAACGTGCCCCATCCGCTCGACGAAACCCACGGAGCCCGCACGCGCTCGGCGGCGATGGCCGGCGCGAGGGTCACGCGGCCGCGCGGCACGTCCACCTTGAACCCGGTGGCCGCCAGCAGGATCGCCCACGACGACATGGCGCGGTAATAGTGGTCGCCGCACTCCACGTGGTTCCAGAACCGGCCGGCCCGCAGGTACCGCTCGTGGATGTGGCGGACTACGGCACAGCCCTGGCCGACCAAGCCGAAGTCGAGCATCATGGAGGCGATGGCGTACTCAATGCCGGTCCACGGGGCGAGGGCCTGGAAGTTGTTATAGGTCGAGAGCCGCCTGGCCCGGCCCGGCGGATAGGAGGCGTTGATGAGGCCGTCCTCGGGCCGGAAATTGTAGCGCATGACAGCCTCGAGGGCCGCCCGGATCCGTTCGCGCGGCAGGACGTGACCGAGGCCCACCAGGTGCGTGAACCATTCGCCGTCAATCTGGTCGGTCATGCAGCACTCGTCGCGGACCTTGCCGTCCACCCAGAGGCTGAAGTATTCGCCGTTCCAGAGTTTCCGGTCGAAGGCGGCGGCGCCCTTCTTGAGGGTGCGGCGCCATCGGGCCGCCAGGCGCCGCTGGCCCAGGTCGTCGGCCAGGCGACTGGCGGCCAGCAACGCCCCCAGCCAGAGGCTCGCGATGTAGGATGGCGTTCCGAAGAAGTTCCACGCGTCGTAAGTGTTGCGGCGGGTGTCGTGGTCCGGGAGGCCGTCGCCGTCGGCGTCCAACTCGGCGGTGTTCGCCATCGCGCGGACGATGTGCGGCCAGAGGCGTTTGAGGTACGCCCGGTCGCCGGTCCAGAGATAGTCGCGGGCCGCCAGCAGCACAAATTGCGGATTCATGTCCACGCGGTCGAAGCCATTGTCCACGGCGGAAAGGTCGGGCGTGAAGAAGTGGTGGACGCGGCCGTCGGCCCGCTGGAACCGCGCGCCCATCGTCATCTGCCGCTTCTGAAGGTCCGGGAACAGCGCCAAAATGTTGAACGAGCCCTGGTAGGTAATGTCGGTCGTGTGGAACCCGCAGCAGCCGAGGCCTTCCCAGACGGCGAAGTCGCCCGACCGGGTCCACCAGGTGCATTTGGGAAGCGTCGTCAGTTGGCCCGCCCACGCATCGGCCAGGACCGGATCGAGCGTCGTGTCGTAGAGCGCGTCGGCGAAGGCGCAGGCCTTGGCCCGGTGGGCCGCGCGGTTCGCCACCAGGAACCGGCCGACCGCTTCGGCGTCCTTGAACCAGTTCTCATACATGTGGCCGAGGCGCGGGCCCTTGGCGCTGAAGTGGTTCGGGAAATGCCACGCCAGCGTGAAGACGACCTCGCGCTCTTCCTGCGGAGCGAGGACCAGCCGCGAGGCCAGGGCCCCCGCGCCCCACCGCTGGGCCTTGCGGTCGCCGCCCGCGAGGGCGTCGAGGCGGATGCGGATGGCCTTCAGGAAAGTCGCCAGGGCCTCGGACCCCGTCATGGCCTTGCGGTCCACCTCGAGGATCCGGTCGCGCACGCATCGGGCGAACGGATACCGGCAGACCTCGGCGACGAGGCGTTTCCTGGCGGCGACCGGCAGCGCATCAATCTCGGCTTCCGTCAGGCGCAGCAACTCGGCCGGCGACCGGCTGCCCAGCAGGCTGGGCAGGCGCCCTGCCTCCCGGAATTCACGGATCGCCGCCTCGTGGGCCAGCGAGTACGGACCGCCCCAGACCAAGTGGCCGTGGAAGTAGCCGTCGAATTCGCCGGCGATCCAACTGGCCTCGCCGCCCGTCACGGCCAGGCAGAGGCTGCCGAGCGTCGCTTCGCAGCCGAGCCGTGCGGCCGTCCGCATCGCGAGGTACGTCGTCCCGTCCTGGCGGGCAATCCGGTTCGTCAGTCGCCGGTCCTCGGCCCCCCACGCCAGCGGGTTCTGGAGCATGCCGAGGAGACTGACCTCGACCGGGTCGGCCGTTGTGTTCTTCACGCGGAAGACGGCGTAGAAGCCCGGCGTGCCGCTGGTGCGAGAGTCGTGCGGAATGAAGGGCGAGAACATCCGCGCCGAAACCGCCACCGGCAGGTCGTCATCGTGATACGTGAGGTCGGCCACCGGATAGCGGCCCTGGAACTCGATCTCACGGACGCTCTTCAGCCAGGTGAACGAGTAGAGGTTGTGCTGGTCGGACCGCGTACCGAGCCGCCGCATGATCGGCGGCCGGCGGCCTTGCTGGGTCCGCACGTGGAACGCCAAGGCGTCAGGTCCCAGGTTCGGCCCGGCCGTCCGACAGCACTCCGGCTGCTGCGGCGCCCACTGGCCGAGGTTAAAGATCTGCCACTCGTGGAAGTACCCGTCCGGCCGGATTTCAACCGAACCGGTGCCGATTCCGCCCAGCGGAATCCCGCTCGCGTGGGCCATGCGACCTGTGACGGCTGCCATGTGTCACCCTTTCCCTGTGCACGCCACAGCGACCCCCGCTGCGGCGCGACGAGGGGAGAAGGTTACCGACTTGCGGCCGCTGGGGCGAATGAAAAATGCCGGGTCCCGGGGCGAGCCTTCCGGGGAAACCGGCAACTATTTTGCAAGGCCGTAGACAGCCGAGCGCACCCGATGTAACATAATGGGTAGACGGTGCCGCTCTCATCCGGCTCTGTGGCCCTGCCAGCCCGCCACGGCACGGCGTGTGGCCGTGCCAGGGGGGTGGCCTGACACCGCCAGAGTCCACGACCTGCCGGCCGGCCGGCAGGCAGGGACGGCATCCGCGGCATCGTCATACAGAGAACAGTGCGAAGAAAGGAGTCTCAAAATGGAGAAGAGAATTTTCGGCAAGAACCCCGGCAAGGAAAACCCTGTGTCCGGCTCCCGACCCGCGTCGTCGCCGAGTCCGGCGAACCTGAGTCCGGCACCGCGCGCGGCGACCGCGACGATGGCCTCGCCCCTGTCGAGCGGCGTAACCGTGGCCTCGAAGAAGACCACCCCTCCGACCCGCGAGGAGATCGCCGAGCGCGCCAAGGCCATCTGGAAGGCCGGCGGGTGCAAGCCCGGCCGCGACGAGCCGAACTGGTTCGAGGCGGAGAGGCAATTGCGCGCGGAGCGGGGTCTCCGTTGATCCGCTGATACGCCTATAGGCCTCATCTTCATACGCCGGTGGGCCGGGCCCGTGGGGGGCCACGGATGCTCGCGCTGCCGCGCGCGGCCGCGAATCCGGCGAACCTGAGTGCGGCACCGCGCGCGGCAACCGGCTAACTGTTGCCCCTTGCCGTTGCCTTTTCCCTTATCCCTATTCCCTCATCCCCGTTTTTGATGTAAGTCGCATTTTTGTTTTCCGAAAAACACGATTTTGGCGCGGTTTGGCGCGCTTTTGAGGGCCAAGTTATCCACAAAACGGCCTTGGCGCTAGCGCCGCGAGGGGTATGCAGGAGCGATGTTAAACTAGGCAAGACGAAACCGTACTGGTTTTTGACGTTTTTGTCTGAAACTGTATCCCTTTCGATCGTTTTTGTATCGCTTTCGTATCGTTTTTGACGTGTTTTGTACGCATATAGGTGGACATACGTCCATAAAACTTACGTGCGTCAGCCATTTTGGCAAACGCACGTAAGTGCCCATTTTGCGCCTACCCATTTTAAGGACTTACGTGCGTTTTTTACGGGCCGAAGTACGCCGGGTGCCACTGGCGGCTTGCCCGCCAGTGCTGCCTCCCTGTGTGCCACGGCCCGTACGGGCCGTGTGTTTTTGGGGCGGGTGCCAGGGCGGCACCGGCGGCAGCCGCGCCACGAAAATGTAGGCCGGGGCGCGAAGATCGCGGTCCCCACCCCTTGCGGCTAGTGCGGTCAAGTGAATAGGCCGGATGCAATAAGGCGTATGCGCTTATTCTTTGCTTTGTACTCCTCAACCTGCTTCTTGCTTTTCAACACGCCAAGATTGCGCATAACACGCTTTTCAAACTCCAAGCGGGGATTGCCCCGCGTCAATACTCCAAGTTCCTTCAGGACGCGGGCTGTCAGTGACTTCAGCGTGCAGGTACAATTCGAGCACTTCCGAAGCGATTGAAGAATGGCGTTTTGAATATGAGGCGGGGGAATGTTATCAAGTCGCCGCCTACTCCTGTCTTCCTGAAGCCGCTTATGCGACTGCACGGATACTGACACATCGTCCTCGTCTTCGGTCGCATCATGTTCAAGACTCTCGTGATACGCCTCCGCTGTTTCTGGAACTGTAATGCCCTCCCCCGAGGCCGATTCAGTTTCTGACCGCTTCCGGTCCGATTCCCACGCATGCTGAGGCGTAATCTTGAGCCTTTCGAGGGTTTCCCACAATTCAGCAAGTGCCGCATCCGGGTCCCGGTAGAAGTCAAAGCCCCGCACCCTCCAAAACGTCCAGCCACAGCGTTCCAGTTCCCGCTGCCGAATCATATCTGCTTCCCACTGATCCAAGTGGGCCTCATCTCCATCACACTCAACCGCAAGGCGGCCGCGCATCCCTTCAACAACAAGGTCAATGTACCTCGTGTTCACGTGCAACTGCGGAAGGACTCTGTAACCCCTATCAATAATCTTGAAAAACACATCAACCTCGAACCAACTGTCAAAGGTCGTTCCGGGAACCTTCTCGTCTTGCTTCTTGCTCTGCCTTATTGCCGAATCACAAGCCATCCGGCGAAGTTCGGCAAGAGTTATTTTCCACCCCTCTGGCTCCTCTGGTTGATGCACCTTGGGATTCAGACAGTAATCCAAAAGGCGATATCTTAAACACTCAGGCCTAAGGTCGTTCAATGTGGCGCTATGGAAGAGCCACAACTGATCCTTGGCGCGGCTCGCGGCCACGTTGAATCTTCTTTCTGTGTCCGGTTCCTGCACCATGCGGCACGGTTGTCCGTCTTGCGGCGCATCAACCATGCTCAGGAATATCACATCGCGTTCGTCGCCCTGGAAGTCGTAGGGCCGACCGCATACCAGACGGCGTTCCTCCATCTGCTCCGCACCGATTTCCTTCAATAACAAACTGCCAATTAAGTCCGCCTGCCTCTTTCCCATAAGGCTGATTACACCAAACGTCATTCCATCGTATGCGGAGTCTTCGCAGCACTCAGCGATCTTGTCCGCAATAGCCTTTGCCTCTGGCGGATTCTCGATTTCGGGGGACGAGCCATTCCGATAGCCATCTTTTACGAACACGGTCCGAACAGGCTTCAATCGGTCAGCACCGTATTGCCGCAAGGGGATCAACGGCTCAGTGCGGTAACACAGGTTATTTGAAAACTGAATAATCTCCGGCATGCAACGAAAATGTTCACGCAACCTAATGCGGTCAGAAAACCTCAGTTCGGCTTGAGCGAATAGGCTGCCTTCTAGATCAAGCGACTCTTCATGGGGAATACCCTGAAGGTATTTGCGGCGAAGATACAAAACCTGGTCGCGGGGAACGCCGACGTGCATGGGCGTAATCTGCTTGTCGTCACCAACTACTATAAGTTTGTCTGCGATGTAGTTTAGAAGAATCGCTTCAGGCCCCGACTGACTTGCTTCGTCAATTATTACCACATCAAACAGGTGCGGTGCTGCTTTTGTAGTCTGTACCAGTTGATATAGAGGCATTACCCATGCCGGAATAGCACCTCGGCATTCGTCCAGTTTCTTCCTGGCTGTTTCCCGATGCGTTTCCGCATATTTGCCCGTTCCGCTTCGGATTCTTTTCACGGCTTGGTGCCATGCAACAAGCGCCATTCGTTCCTTTTCGTGAAGATTGCTCATGCAATGCTGCCATGCTTTGGACGCGGCCAAGTTCTTCAAGGCATCACGTTCCCGCTTGGCCGAATGCTCCATCTCTTGCCCGATCAGTTTCCACCGGTCCTTTTCGCCCATTTCCTTGAGCCAGCGCACCGCCTTGGCCCAAACCCATGCGGCCTCAAATTCCGCGAAACGCTGATCCCATGACGCGTCAAAAACGGATTCCCTGTAGGCGCTCCACGTTTGCGGAGCACAGTCACGAAAGCGAGAGAATACGTGGCTAAGGAATTTGTCGTCCTTCGCCCATGCATGGAGTGCGGCCAATGCCTCATATCCGGCCCGGTAAAGTGCACCGTCTCTTGCACTAACCGCCTTTAGAATCTGCTCCGTCGTAACATGACTGCCACCTGCACGGATCAGATCATTGAGCGATTCGGCAAGAGGCGCAAACACTGCCTGTGCAGTGGCAAGGTCCTCATCAAGGTTCAGAGCATCAAGGGCTCTGCTTAAAGCCCCCACTTCCTCCTGTGAGTGCCAAGCAGGAAAACGAATGCCAGGGCAATCACGACATATTCTGCGCACCTCTTCAATTTGGTCATGCAGTTCCAGTGCTTGCTCTATTGGCTCGCACAGGCCGCGATAGGTGGAACATTGGAGAGCTGCGTTCCCCGTTGGGGGCGTAGTGATCCCCTTCCACAACTCAGCGAGAGTGCTGATTCTCGTTGTGACTTCAATCCATGCCGTAAGTTGGTTTAGCGCCTGTGGGTTGTTGCAGTCTTTCCCATTGACTTTGACGGACTTGACCAGATAAAGGCCATCCTTCACGACTCGGGCTCTGACAAACCAGAAGCCAAGCCCCCGGCCTGTCGCAAGGTGTTTGTTGAGAGCAATGGCATGTTCTTCCACGAGTCGGAGGTCCTTGGCTTCCAGCCCCGACACGTCCAGAGTGTCGTGCTCGCTGAGCAGGTGTGTAATGCGTGCAACGTGGTCGAGTGTTGACGCGAAGACCTGACGCCAAAAGTGATCCTGATCTCCTGAACATTCGCGGGCGGCACGTTCCGCCCATGAATGGAAATGCTTGGAGAGAGTGTCTTGCGTCGCGAGGATACCATCAAGTATTCCCTTGACCTTATTTCGCTTCGCGCGATCAAGAGCAGATAATTGATTGTAGCCGGGATACGAGCGCTTATCTTGTGCCTCTTTGTGTGTACGGGCGGCTTTTTGCTCGGCATCGACAAGCCGGCAGAACTCATTGGGCGGAATCAACTGCTCCAAGGGGAAAAGGCGAAACTTGCGTTGGTCCACAAGCTCGGGAGTTAGTTTCCGATGGATCTTCACCATCGCCAACAAGTCATCAGCCGTCACAGCGGGATCGGTCGCGCCTTCTGGTCTATCACCAAACCATTCCAAGCGGCCGTGTTCCTGGTCAATCTCCATTGCAATCTGCTGAAGTGTCCCGGAGTAACGGCCAAATACCCTTGAATGCTGGTACGTGTCCGATTCCCTGCACGCTCGCAGGTCATGGCGGAGCCGTGCCTGATCTTTCCGCTCTGCATCAAGCCGGCACCTAAACTGGTCAATACGGCTGCGTTCGTCTGAAGCATTCCAGTTCGCCTTACGCTGTGTGATCCCGTCCACAGATTTCTTAAGTGCCTCTTGTGAGGCTGGACCTGACCCTAGCCACACCACGCAAAGCTCTTCAATCTCGGGCAATTCCTTGTTCAACTTATGGCGGAGCACCTCCAAGGCGCGAGGGGTTTCACTCGTGACAAGAACCCGCTTGCCCTTGGCGAGGAAATGTGCCATCAGATTGCAGATCGTGTGTGACTTGCCGGTGCCTGGTGGACCTTGAACAAGCACACCTCGCCGATGTTCGACTTTCTGAACAATTCTCTTTTGCTCATCGTTGGCAGGAAGCGGGAAATACAATTCATTATCAGACAGTGTCTGTGTTGTAACGCCATCTTCAGTCTCGCCGCCCTCTTCTCCCTCGCTGGGTGTGTCATCAACGATTTCGATGATCCTTCGGATATTCTCCGGTATTCTCTCCCCTTCGTTGATCTGCTCTATGATCTGATCGTAAAAGTGCTCGAAAGTTCGTCCTGTTCTCTTACGCAGAATCAAAGCCGGAGCAAGTCTGATGATGGGTTTCTCGGAAGCACCACCGGAATGTTCAAATGTTTGGACGTAATTCCCAACGACCGGAAGAGAATTGGCGAACCCACTTAAGACGCGTTCAAGACCGTCGGCGTCCCAGGGGGCACCGTCCAACGATTGTACATCCCGTTCGATCTCCGTAAACACGGTTGGATTCGGCCTGTCCTTCGTCTCCAGCATACTACATTCAAGTCTAGGCTGGGGACCGTCAATCGCGGGGCCGGCACTCATTATTCCCTTGACCCTGTCAAATTCGATTCGTGTTTGGATGGCGAGGATATGCCGCCTGATTTCCTGGCTGTTGGGGGATTTCCACAAGAGGAGTCCGGCCCCAATAATAACTTCGTATTGCTCGCCAAGTCTTTCTTGCCGCTGATAAATGTCGAATAACCGGTTATAAGCCCTCTGAACATTTTGCAACTCACGATCCTCGATTGCCCAAGGCTTCCACTCCTTCTCAACGTAGTCAACGTACTTGTCGAACACGCCTGGATAATCGTTGATCGAGGCTTGTGCGCTGGGGTCTGTTTCCGAATCGACCTGGATCGCCGAGAGTGCAATCTGCTCGTGATAGCCAGGTTCGTCCAAAGCAGAATCGCCAATCTGCTCCTCTTTGATCCACGGCTCCACCTCGTCGGGAAGTTCGGGTGGACTCTTGAGTTCGGGCTTGCGGACTTCGACCCAAAAGTCGGAATGCTGATCGGTTACCGGCGCTGATGGATCGGTCAGATGCCAGATTGTACAACGGCACCGTTTGTGGCGCGGAAGATCGCTAAGCCAGAAGACCTGATCGTACGTCGCAACGTTGCGGACTTGGGTTGTGCGTAAAGCGCAGAGTTCCTTCAGATACGTGAAAAGTCGTATGGCCTTGTCACGCTCAGGCGACATTTCCGCGACTACGTCTGGTTCAGTCATGCGCTTGCCGCAATGGAAGTGCCCCCCAGCGGCACCCTGTCAGCCGCATGGAACTAAAAGCACTATGGCTCGCCCGAAAATATACCCGACGAATTGGCCTTTGCCAATATATTCTGACACCGCCCTTGCATCCACGGTGGTGGCGGTCGTATAGATGGGGTAGTGGGTAGCGGAAGACGCAGCGCGGCAGGTCGGAGACCCGCCGCGCGGTTCATACGCAAAGTTAAACGGCTCTAAAGGAGGCCGCGCCGTGGCCGCCGCCATACCTGAAGTGAGAAACGGTCTGCCGAACCTGTGCGGGTCGGAGGCCAGCGTGGCCGAGGTCATGGCCCGCCCCGCGCCCGCCCTTCTTCCCGAATCGGGCATAGACTTCGACCACATCCGAAGCGGGTTCGCTGTGGCCCTCCACATGCACCAGCCGCTGATCCCCGCCGGCGGCGCCGACCTCGCGACCGCCCCGATCATCAGCAACCTCAAGTACATGATGGACCATCCCCACGAGGGCGACAACCACAACGCGCCGGCCTTCCACCGGTGCTACAAGCGCATGGGCGAGTTCATTCCGCAACTCGTCGAAGAGGGGAAAAAACCCCGCATCATGCTCGAATACTCCGGAACGCTCCTCTGGGGTCTCAGGGAGATGGGCCTGGGGGACGTCCTCGAGACCCTGAAGCCGCTGGCGTGCGACCCGGCCTACGCGCGCTCGGTCGAGTGGCTCGGGATGCCGTGGGGGCACGCGGTCGCACCTTCGACGCCGGTCCAGGATTACCGGCTGCACGTGCGGGCGTGGCAGCATCACTTCGCGGGCCTGTTCGGCCTGGAGGCCCTGGAGCGAGTGCGCGGATTTTCGCCCTCCGAGATGGCCCTTCCGAACCACCCGGACGTCGCCTACGAGTTCGTCCGGACCCTCAAGGAATGCGGGTACCGCTGGCTTCTCGTCCAGGAGCACACGGTGGAGCGCGCGGACGGCGGGCCGATTCGCCACGCGCACCTGCCGCACCGGCTCGTGGCGAAGAACTCCAGGGGCGAGGTCGCCGCCATCACCGCCCTCATCAAGACCCAGGGCTCCGACACCAAACTGGTGGGCCAGATGCAGCCGTACTACGAGGCCAAGGGCCTGGCGCGCATAACCCCCGGCAATGCCGGGGGATCGACCACGGCATCCCCCTGGAACCGGTCCGTCCCGCCCCTCGTGACCCAGATCGCCGACGGCGAGAACGGCGGCGTCATGATGAACGAGTTTCCATCCAAGTATCTCGACGTGATGAGCGAAGCCTCCGGCAGCCCGACCGCCCCCGCGAACGTCTCCGAGTACCTCCAGTACCTGGACTCGCTCGGCCTCACGGAGGAGGACTTCCTGCCCATCCAGCCGATCCACCAGAAGCGCGTCTGGGACCGGTTCCATGACGGCGCGGGGCCTGAGGCGATGGAGGCCCTGATCGCGGACCTGAAGAAAAAGGACCACCGCTTCCACATGGACGGCGGCTCGTGGACCTCGCACGTCTCGTGGGTCCGGGGGTACGAGAGCGTCCTCGGGCCCATGGAGCAGGCCAGCGCCAAGTTCGACGAGAAGGTCGCGCGGGCCGGCGTTCCCACGACCGATCCGCGATACCTCCGCGCCCTCTACCACCTCCTGACGACCCAGACCAGTTGCTACCGCTACTGGGGCGAGGGCGTCTGGACCGCCTACGGGCGGGAACTCTGCCGCCGGACCCTGGAGATCCTCGACCGGGAATTCTAGTCGCCTCCCCCCGCCAGATGGCCCGGAAGGGTGCGCCAGAGATTTCCGGCACGCAGGAAAAGGCTGTCATTCCGAGCGAGCGCAGCGAGTCGAGGAATCTCGCCGTGCGGACAACCCAACGGCAACGACCACGGCGAGACCCCTCGACTTCGCTCGGGGTGACAGCAAAAAGGGCCCTGCCAGAAAATCCTGACGCACCCGCCAGGAACGCTTTCATTCCCTTGCGGGTTGAAACTTTCAGGAAACTCCGTACTCT
>Ga0307380_10009615_pt1 | contig 12258 bp, 5 predicted proteins | sample UN3MG_FD_202239 | JGI IMG/M metagenome (GOLD analysis project Ga0307380, IMG submission 202239) | Soil microbial communities from Risofladan, Vaasa, Finland - UN-3 | ecosystem: Environmental > Terrestrial > Soil > Coastal area > Acid sulfate soil | place: Finland: Risofladan, Vaasa | collected... | reverse complement strand
CCCGGCCTCCGCGCGGACGAGAGGAGTGTAGTCAACTGTACCACGCCATGTAGTCGAATCGACAACATGTTTCCGCCGTCTGTGCCGGTGGAAGTGCAGGTGAATCGACATAAGTCTCACTTGAGAAGCAGGTTACGAGATCGCGTGCGTTCTTGGCATGAGAAGTGCATTTCCAAGAGTCGTAAGAACCGCCCCCTCCCCTAAAGGACGAAGGAGTAAGTCATGAGTCGAATCACGTTAACCCTTGCCGCTTTGGGATTGCTCGCGTTGCCGGTCGCTCAGGCCGAGGCCGCCAGCGGAGCCCTCTCGTATCCGATGGCCGCTCACGTGGCAGCCCAGTACGGCGTCCAGTCCTCCGGCGTCAACAGCGTCATCCAGCCGGTGGGCCTGTTCCGCCACGGAAATCGCTCGCCCCACGGCGGGATCGTGGTCAGACCGCCGGTTTTCGGGCACCCGCCGGTCATCATGCCCGGGTACGGCCACCCGCCGGTCTACCACCACCCACCGGTATACAACCATCCGCCGGTCTACCGTTACCAGCCGTACTATTACCCTCGCTCGGGATTCCAGTATCACGGCCGCGGATTCTCGATCGGGATCGGATTCTGACGGAGCCATACAGGGAATTCGACCTTTCGCCCGATGAGGGCGGTCTCGGCACAGCGAGACCGCCCTTTTTCGTTGCGCGTGGCAAAGCGTTCCAAACACATCGCAAGGGTGCTAGACTTTGTGGAAACCATTGGCAAATAGTAGCCGTCTCGCTCCGCGAGACGAAGCTCCATCTCGCGGAGCTGCATCTCGCGGAGCGAGATGGCTACATAAAAGAAAGGATCGCATGATGAACGAGCAGACGAAAACGGCGAGTGGACGATGGGTCCGAGGGATGCTGGTTGCGGCCGTGTTGGCTGTCCAGGCCGGTCTCGGCAGCCGGGCCGACGAGCTGCAACTCACGGTCACGCGGGACGACGCCACCGTATCGGTCTCGGCCGGCGATCGGCCCATCCTGCAATACCGCTATACGGACGTGCCCTTCAAGCCGTACGTGAAGGAGTGGTTCTCGCCGCAGGGGCGAAACGTGTTGCGGGATGCACCCCACGACCACCTCCATCACCACGCGATGATGTTCGCCGTGGGCGTCGACGGGGTTGATTTCTGGTCAGAGAACCCGAGATGCGGGCGGCAGGTCCATCGCTCGCTGGGCGAGGTGAAGACCGCAACCCGCGATGGTTTGGCCCGGGCTTCCTTCCAGCACCAGATCGACTGGGTCGCGCCAGACTCCGACGCGGTGCTGTTGACCGAGCAGCGGACGATCGAGGTCTTGCGGGGCGAAGATCTTCAGGCTTCGCTGCTGACCTGGCACTGCCGATTGCAGCCGGCGGCCGGCAAGGAGTCGGTCACGCTGGGCGGCTCGCATTACTTCGGGCTGGGGATTCGGTTCGTCGAATCGATGGACCGCGTGGGGCGGTTCTTCAACGCCGACGGCACGGAAGGCCGGATCGTGCGGGGCGAGGAGCGGCTGGTGCGCTCGAAGTGGTGCGCGTACACGGCGCCGGTGGACGGCAAACCGGTGACGGTGGCCGTCTTCGACCACCCGCGGAATCCGCGGCATCCGGCGACCATGTTCACCATGCCTCGCGGCTTCGCGTACCTGGCGGCCACGCTGAATCTCTCGAAAGAACCCTTGACGGTCGAGGCCAAGCAACCGCTGGAGCTGAACTACGGCGTGGCCTTGTGGGACGGCGAGATCGAGGTGGCGGAGGTCGAAGAACTGTATCGGCGTTGGGTGGGCGGGGAGTGATGGAATTCATGCGGTTGGCGCAAGGTGATCGCATTCACGCGGTTGGTGTCGAGTGACTGCATTCATGCGGTTGGCATGGAGTGACCGTATTTGCGCGGTTGGCATGGAGTGACCGTATTTGCGCGGTTGGTGCGTAAGGGAGACCCCGCCGAACGCAGTCGGCGGGCGTTTGTCCGTGCCAAACGACAACCAACGCCACTCACCACTCTCCACTGCCCACTCTCCACTGCCCACTGCCCACTACCCACTATCCACTACCCACTACCCACTACCCACTGCCAAGAAACGACCATCGCCGGCCAGGGGGGAGAGCCGGCGATGGTCCCGGGAGGGTGTTGCTACGAAAAGGGGGGAGGTGCGATGAGGAGTTCGGTTAAGGGGACAAAATGCCGAGCCTTTCTTCTTCCTCTTCCTGAATAATGATGCGTGGCGTGACCATCATCATCAGGCTTTGGGTCTCCCGACCGATGCCGACGTTCTTGAACAGCCGGTTGAGGTAGGGGATCTTGTTGAGGATCGGCACGCCGAATTCGTTTCGGCCTTCACTGAGCCGCTTGATTCCGCCCAAGAGCACGGTGCCGCCGTCGGGCACGCTCACCGTGGTGGTCACCGTCACGAACGAGAAGGTCGGCAACTGGACCGTCGTCCCGTCGGTGATCGTGGTGGAGTCGTTCGAACCGCTGACGTTGTCCCGGCGATCGCTGTCGGGATCGTTCGGGTCGACGAAGATGCCGGAGTCGGCCGAAGTGTTCGTGGTGGTCGTCCGCGAGCCGGTGAACTGGAAGGTCTGCACGTCGGTGATCTTGCTGAAGAAGGGCACCACGGTCAGGCGGACGAATCGCCGGTCGTTGGAGACCACGGCCTGCACGGTCATGAACGTCCCTTCGGAAAGGACGACGATCACCGGTTGCTGGGCCGCCGCGAAGTCGCCGACCACGGGGATCACGCTGATCACGAACGGGCTCTGCGAGGTATCGGAGACGTACGCCTGCTGGCCGTTGAACAGGGTGACCTTCGGCGCCTGCAACACGTTGCTGCGGCGGTCGCCCTGGGCGGCGTTGACGAAGAAGAACGCCTCGATGTCGCTGAGGATGGCGAAGCCGAGCTGCGCGCCCGCCGCGGCGTCGAACCCGCCGAACTGCGGCACGGCCAGGCCGAAACTGTTCTGCGTGAAGGGGATGTCCAGGTCGGCGGAGAAGACTCCCGGGGCCGACATGCCGACGGTCACGCTGCGGTCGTAGTCCACGTCGAGCGTATTTCGGGCGGGTTCGGCGCCGGTCGCGGGGTCGCCGTCACCGATTTGGCGGCCGAAGACCTGGAAGGGCCGGTCGATGTCGTCGTCGATGTCGAAGTCGAAATCGACGCCGATCCGCTCGAAGAAGTTGTCGTTGAGCGTGATGAAGCGGACCTCGATCGTCACCTGGAGGTCCTGCAACCGCCGCAACTGCTCCAGCAGATCGACGATCTCTTCGTGGACGTCCTGGGTGTTGCTGACCACGATGCTGAGGTTCGTTTCGAACGGCGCGATCGAACCCGACCCGCCGACGGCGTCCCACGTGGTGGGTTGGATCGTCGAAGTGATCAGTTCGATCAGGCTGTCGAAGTCGGCGTTGGCTCCGCCGCCGAGACCGCCGGGACCGAACCCGGCCATCGGGGCGCCGACGCCGCTTCTGGGACTCGATCCGGACAACTGGGCCAACACGGCGGGGTTGATCATGCCGCCGTTCTCGCCGGCGCCGTTGTTGGCCAACACGGCCATCGGCGCGGCCGCCGAGCTGCCGTACGGACCGCCGACCCCGAATCCCACGTCGGACATCGCACGGTGGTATTGGCTGTCCAGACCCATGCGGCCGGGAACGAAGTTGGGAATCGGAATGACCAGGTCCGCCACGGGATAGGTGACGGTAATCACCTCGCCCTCGCGGCGTTGTTCGCTGGTGATCTTCAGCACCTCGTCCTTGATCACGTAGCTCAGCCGCAGCGGCTCGAGGATCAGGTTCAAGGCGCTCTTGAGCATGATCTCCTGGCGCAATTGGATGGTCACGGGCGTGTCGCTGGTGATCCCCTCTTGGGCCAGCCCCTGCGGATCGAGATACAAGTTGACGTCGGCCAACTGGGCCAGGTAGCCCAGCACGCTGCTCAGCGGCTCGTTCTGGAAGTCCAACGAGACGGGTGTTCTCAGCCGCTGCTCGATCTGGATGTCCTGTTCGGTCCGCTGCCCGCGACGCTGTTCCAGCAGCCGGGCGCTGCGTTCGGTGATCTGTTGCCACTCGGTGAACGGGGGGAACTCCATCGTTCTGGACGTATCGAAGGGGATGGAGGCGACGTCCACGTCGTGAAGCGTCGCGATGAATCCGTCCTCTTTCGCCGCCCGGACCGCCTCGTTGGCGTTGTGGCGGCGGACGAGCTTCGAGAACCAGAGCAGTTGCGTGGCGACCGGGTTCTCGGGATCGAGTTCCGAGGCCCGCTTGGCCACGACCTCGGCTTCGTGGAAGCGTCCCTCGTCCATCAGTCGCTGGGCTTCGTCCACCATCAGGGCGAACTTCTCCTGGATTTCCAGCTTCACCTGGCGCTGGCGATCGATGTCCTCGTAGATCCGGCGGTTCTTTTCCTCCAGTTCGATGCGGGGACGGTTCTCGTCGATGAAGCGCCTGACGTCGACCAGTTCCTGATCGACCCGCCGCAGCAACCGATCGCGGCTGTCGGGATCGAGACCGGCCGCCTCGATTCTCTGACGCGAGTTTTCCAGCAGGGCCAGCGCCCCCGGCGCATCGACTTGCTGCATTTCCCGGGCCTGTTTGGCCAACAAAGCGATTTCCGTCGACAGTTGCAGCCCCAACGCGCGTTGACCGGACACCGTCTCATCGACGATCGATCCGGGCGGTACGCCGGGCTGGCCTTCGGGGAGACGTGGAGTGAGTAACTGCAAGTATCCTTGCAGGCTCTGAGCGGTGACGGGATCCAGTTGATCCATCATCGGGGCCGCCTGGCGGAAGAATTGCAGGGCGGTCTCTCCGTCCCGGGCCTCCAAGGCCGCTCGGCCTCGCTGATAGAGCGAATAGGGATCGTCCGGTGCCGGACGCGAATCGGCCGGCGTGGGCATCATGCCCGGCGGCGGAGGAGCGTTTTGGTCCAGGTAGTTTGGATTCGGGGGGGCCGGCGAAGGTTGTTGCGCCGCGGCCAGCACGTTCCGCGTGGGATCGCTCGAGGGATGGTACAGGGCGTGCGACGCGGTCCCGTCGGTCGGGCCGGCGCCCGTGGCCCGAGTGACGAACTGTCCCCCGGCCGGAATCACGTTGCCGGGCGACGACTGGGGCGACCAGCCGTTGGCTTGCTGCCGGACGGTGGCGATTCGTTCGAGCAGTTCCGACGGTTGGGTTTCGTAGGGGCCGTAGGTGAGACGTTGGCGCGCGGCGAGGTCGGCCAGGTATTCGGCCTTGTCGCAGTCGCCGGTGCGAAGCAACGCGTCGGCCTGCTTCATCAACATCCGCGCGTATGCGCGGCGAAAGGCTTCCGTGTTTTGCGGTTGGTTCATCACGTCCTGAAACTCGCGGATCGCCGCGTCGACCTTGTCCGGCGTGTCGCCGAGCGCGTCATAGGCCGCGCCGGACGCCCGGACTTGCCGGACCAGGTCGGTGGCGTAGCGGACGTCCTGATCCGCCAAGGCCCGCCGCGCCCGCAGAAGCAAGTCGCCGCCGCTTTGATCGCTGGCCATGCTGATTCCGGCCGAAGCGCCGGGGGCGGTGGGGAAGTCGCGGTAGAGGACGCGCCCGGAGGGCAACCCGGCGGCCGGCAGAGTTCGTCCCGACGGCACCGGGGTCAGCGCGGCCGGCAAGCGATCGCTTGTTGTGCCCGATGGCGACGTGATGACCGAGTTGCTCAGGGCAGACTCCGAAGGCCAGGCGACGTTGGAGCCTGCCGGGGCGACGAAGCTCGGACGCGGCAGGGGAGTGACTTCACGCGGATTGAGCAAACCGGCTGAGGCCATCGGGTCGGCTATGCCGCCGGCTTGGCGGTAAGCGGCCGCCAGCGTGGACGGGGCCGTCGTGGCGGCGAAGGGATCGGGTGGCGACGCTTCCTTCTTCGGCGAGAAGGGAAACAACTGGCTGGGCAATAGCGAGGACTTCTGGGTCGCGCCGCGTTTGCGATCGAGTTCCTTGCGGAGCCTCTCCGGGGTGTCGCCGAAAAAGACCATGCGGTAATCGACGTTCAGCGCCTCGGCCTGCGAGATCAGCGATTCGGCCCCGGCAAGGTCGTCTTGCTTGATCAATTGGCGGGCACGCTGGAGCAGATCGTTGGATTGGCGCTTGGCGTCGGGCGAAGTTCCCGCCTGGGCCACGGGCGCCGTGCAGAGAGCCACATGGACCGCGACGGAAGACGGTCCGCCGATGGAAATATTCGCCGAAAGCCCCAATACGACTCCGACCCAGGGGGCCACTATTCTGGCAGTCGTTTTCAACAGGATTCTCCTTTCGAGACTCGTAAAACTCCCTCAAGGTGAACCACTGGGAAACCTCGGGACATGCCTCGACGTACGCAAATCGACCCCGAACGGGGCCCGCGCTCCCGTGACGTTCCTGTGGTCACACCGTGTCGGCAGACAGACCATCTGCGACACACCCAAATGACAAGCTGTTGGACTTGATTCTTGGAAATTCGGTAGAAGGGAGCGGTTAAATACCGGGAGGGCCGATTTGGGTCAAGGGCACTTCCGCAAGATTTCCGTTTTGCGGGAAGAATCTCTTGCTGAAATCGCTTCAGATTCTACGAGCAGATGATCCCTGGCCCGGACAGCGTGGGGTAGCCCGGTAGTGGCCACCAAAGTCCGTGACGGTCGCAAGAAACGAAAAATGCCCGGTATTTCACGGGCATTGTGGGTTCGTTCAGCCCCATCTCCCCCTAGGGGAGGGGTATGGGTATAGAAAAGACACGCAAGCACAGGCCCTCACCCTAGCCCTCTCCCAGAGGGAGAGGGAACCCACATGCAAAACGTCCAGCTCCTCACGGGGCAGGTCTGATGCCACCGAGGATGTGCAGATCGCCGCCGCCCTCGGCTGGAGGAGGAGGAATCGGAAGAATGCCTCCCGGGCCGGCTTTCGGCGTGGTTGGCGTGCTGCTCTCGATGCCTTTGACGCGCCTAACCAAGGCCAAGTCCTGCATCTCGTCCTGGACGGTCAAGTTTCCATCCGCGTCCATCACCAGAATCTGCCCCGGCGTGCTCTGGTTGCCTCGGCCGGGCAGCACCTCGCCGCCGCGGACGTCCAGAACGACGGCCTCGGTCATGTAGTCGAGCTTGATCTGTTCGAGTTCGTCGGTCTTCTTGGTAGTCGGCTCCCTGTCATCTCTCCTGCCGGTGTCGGGGAAGACCTGCTCCGGGATATTGGCCACGTCGCCGCGTTCGACGCCGAATTCCTTGTACGCTTCGATCCCCTCCTGGTTGACCCACTTGAGCACCATCATGCGGCCGGAGGGCGCCCCGCCGGCTTTGAGCGGCTGGGCCACGGAAAGGGCCAGCAGTTGCGTGTCGTGCGGAACCGAGATCACGCCGGTCTCGACGGACCACGGCGTGACGATCAGTTCGCACGTATCCAGTGCCACTTCACCCGGTTTCGTGGTCGACTCGGGAACCAGGCACGCCAGGTCGGCCTCGTCGTCGAGGTATTTCGGTTCCACCTTGAAATTCGGATTCTTCAGGATCAGGCGAACGCGGTAGCGATATCGCTTGCCCGGTTGCACGGTGAAGTCGAAGAAGCGGAAGAGCTTCTCTTGGGGAGCGGCTTCTTCTTCCCCGGCGGCCGGGTCCGCTTCAGGAGTCCCGCCCTCGAAGGCTCCGTGGCCCTCGAGGCCGACGCCCATCGGTTCGGTTCCGCCGTCGGTTTCCCCCTCGAGTCCACCTTCGGGCGTTTCGGTCAGCAGGGCGATTCTCGGATGGCCGATGGACGGGAAGTCCCACGCTTGATCCACCAGGTGCAATAGGGGGGAGGTCAGGACGTCGTCGAGAAACTCCGCCGGGAAGACCTCGCCGGGGCCCCCCTTGGCGCCGCCCGGCGCGCCCCTTGGTGCGACGACCAGGTCCCGGTAGGCCTTGGACCACTCGACCAGCGACGCGTTGCCGTTGGCGGTGGGAAGGGCTCGGATCCACTGCAGTTGGTCGGCCGGCAGACTCGGATCGGCGACTTCCGCCCGTTCGACCTCGTAGGTAACGTACGAAGCGACGTCGGTTGCGGGGTTGTATTCCTTGCGCGTGCTGTAGTAGCTGGAGAAGGCGGCCATTTGGGCTTCGGTCGGCACCATGCCGGTGATCACGGCCCAACGCAGTCCCCATCGAACGTCCTTGTGGGAGATTCTGACGTTTTTCTCCTTCCGCATCACCGGGCCGTGGCCGGCGGTGCCGCGGAGTTCGGCCACCGGCATCAGCTCGGGAATTGCCCGAACGCCACGCGTGTCGCGGCCGACGGGCACCCATGGTTTCCGGTGCGCATAGGCACTTTCGTCGACGGGAATATCGACGATGCGGTCGACGATCTCGGCGTAGTCGAACGCCTCGACCTTGGGGTCTTTGGGGGTTTCGTTTTCCCAGTGTCTTCTGGCGTTCGCGGCATTCTGGCTCAGCTCGTCCTCCGTCTGCTTGATCGGTTCCCGGCTTTGGGCCTTCAAGACCATGAACACGAAGCCGATGACGACGACACCGAAGACGATCTTTTCCACGTGTTCAAGGAAGAACGTCTGAATCGCCTCCTTGTCGACGTTGAGTTTGATTTTCTTCATGGTATGGCTCCTAAATACCTGCGCCTCGGCCGAGGGGGTCCGGGGAAGCGGACGGCCCGGCGAGGCGCCTTGAACGGCTATTCGCTTACGGTCGGCGGTTGCCCTGGTGTCGGCCCGGTGGGCGGAGGTCCACTCGGCGCCGGTGGTGTCACGGTTGGCGGCGTCGTCGGGGGCGTCGTCGGGGGCGTATCGTCCGGCGGCGTGGGCTCGGTCGGTTCTTCCGCGGTGGCGACCGTCTCCAGATCCTTCAAAGTGGGCGGGTTGTAGATGTAGATCACTCCCTCGATCTCAATGGGGATGTCCGAGAGGTTCGTCTCATCGTCGGGGCTGCGGCTTTGCCCGCCACCGCCCATCAATTGGGCCACAGGCGGTCTTCCGGGGCCTGGCAGGCCGCCGTGGGCACCTGGGGGCCGGCTTCCTCGGGCCGGGCCGAGATCGAGCCCCTTTCCCGTGCCCGGCCGAATGCGCAAGCGGCGCACGTCGACCGGCATGCTCGAATTGGCGCACTCGGCCAAGAGTTTGCTGACCTTGCTCTGGTCGATCAGGAGTTTCATGCGGATGGGCATGACGTTGAACTGGGGGAAGCGGTTCTCGGCGCCCGCCTCCAACGGTTGGCCCTTGTCGTCCACGTAGCGGACTCCCAGCAGATCGGCATCCTCCAGGTTTTCAGCCTCCCCCTCCGTTCCCCCTCGGCTAGCGGCGGGTGCGGCGGCAGCCGGCTTCGCGTCCTCTTCTGCTTCTCCGGTCGCGGCACCGAATACGGAGGTCCCCTTCCGGTCGATCGTTTCGGCCACCTGGCGTCCGATCTCCAGGGTATCGATCCTCTTGACCGGACATTCTTCGTGGTCCACCGGTTCTCGGGTGACCTTATTGCCGTCCGGGTCGACCTCGCCGGTCTCGATCATGTTGGTGTTGATAATGATGTTCAGCAGCGCTTCGTAGACCCAAAGGTCTTCCTGTGCCAGCAGGACTTTGGTGGTGGAAGGCAACTCTTCCCACGAGAAACGTTGGACGATCTCGTCGCGGCCTTCCCAATCGACCAGACCCTCCCACTCCACCTCTTTTTTTTCCGAACCGCCGGGGTTGAATGCGCCCGGCGGGAGTCCCGGCATCGGTCGGACGTTTCCGCCGCCTGCGCCGCCGCTGTTGTCTTCTTCCTCGATCTTGCGGCGGACCTTGACCCGTTCGTTGAAGAGCGTGGGAAAGTGGTAGCGGATGAAGGTCTGATACTCGATCAGATGACTCCAGCTGAGCTTGCCCTGGTCGCTGAGCACGGTGCGGATGATCGGGAGTTTCTCTCGCGGCAGGCCGTGGTAGGCAGCGAACTCTTCCGCGGTGGGGCGGCGGCCGCCGAGCTTCTGGACCAGTTGCGGCAGTGAATGGAAAATCAGGTCGCCGATCTCGAACGCGTCCTTGAACCCCCGGGTCAGGGTTTCGGGCAGTTGGTTCGACTTCTTCTGCCTTCGGTAGAGTTCGGACCAGGCCTCGAAGGCGATTTCGGTTTGATCCTCGGTCTCTTTTTGCGTGTTGGCGATCAACTCCTCGTTGGGGGCGTCGGGCCGGCTGGCGATGTTGGCCAGTCCGCGGAAACGGCCTTCGATCACCTTCATTCTCGCGTCCGTTTGGGCACCCGTCTTCGACATGGCAACCATCCCGATTCCCAGCGTCGCTGCGATGACGACTCCCAGAAGGACCCAGAAATGATACTTCTTCAATATTTCCAGGACTTTCTCTTTGTCCATGGTTCCGTTCCCGTGCTGACGGTTGATGTGATGGGGTGATCTAAAGCGTATCCTCGGCGGCTTTTTGGCGTGCTTCCTCTTCTTTTCTTCTCTCTTCCCGTTCGCTGGGAGTGGCCTGCTGCCAGCAGAACTGGACCTCGAAGTCGAAGCGTTTCAGGCCGGTCTCCTTTTCCGTATACACCACTTTCGGTTTGACCAGCACCGGGTAGCCGATCCCCAATTCGTCGGCGCCGACGGGTTCCGTCCCGACGCGTTTGCTGGTCGGGAGTTGGAACTCCCCCATGTAGAGTCTTCCGACGAGGCTGTCGCGCACGAAGTCGGGGCCTTGTTTCCGCCGCGCGTCGGCGAAGTTGTGGTAGTGACGGCCCTCGATCGTGATCACCCAACCCGGTCCGCTGGGGCCTGGCACGGAACCCTCGGCATCCGGGTTCTCCGGGTCCGCGACCGGCGGCTGCCCTTCCAGCGGCTGATAATCCGACCGCACCGACTCGAACCATACCGCCAGGTCCGGCACCTGCTCGCAGTCGAGGCTGGTGATGTGCAGTTCCTCGCGTTCGGGGATGGGCGGTGGGTCGGGGAGGGGAGAGGCATGTGGGAAGGGATCTACTTTTTCGACCACATTGCCGTCTTCGTCGAGATAAGGCGGCAGACACTGATTGATCGCGTGCAGCAGTTCCAGCCACAGGATCCGCCTTTCCACGTTGCCCACCAGCCGCTCGCCCACTTCTTTGACGCCGGCGAATTCCTGCTCGGCCGCTTCTTTCTTCTTGCCCAGGTCTTCCGATTGGGCGATGGTCTGCATGGCCTGGTTTTCGGCGTTTTTCCAGGTTTCCTCGTCGACGCTGCTCAGCGCCCGCGAGTAGAAGGCGAAACTGATCGTGCAGGCCAGCATCAACACGGCGGCCGCGGCCACGGCCCAGGGCTTCTTCCGGCGGATCAGCCGATCGTGGATGATTTCTTTCGGCAGCAGGTTGGTTCGCAGTCCGGCCTTCCCCAGTCCCTGCAATGCCAGTCCGTAGCAGGCACCGAAACAGAGCGCGTTGTCCTTGAAGGCCGGCGCGTTGAGCACCTGGTGGCCGCTGAGACGGCGGAACTCGTCGAGTCGCTGCACCTCGAACCCCAGGCTCTGCGAGAGGTATCGCCGCAATCCCGGCAGCTTCATGGCATTGCCCAACGCCACCACGTGAGAGATCTCGGCCCTGCGCTCGATACTGGTGAAATAGCCGATGGAACGCTGCAGCTCGGTCAACAGGTCGTTGAACACGGGACGCATCGCCTGGAAGATTGCCTTGGGATCCTCGGCCTTGGTGGCGTTGCGCTTGAGGTGTTCGGCCTTGGCAAAGGTGAGTTTCAACTCCTGGGTCAACGCCTTGGTGAAATGGTTGCCGCCCAGGGGGATGTTGCGCTGCCACACCCGGTAGCCGTTGGTCACCACCAGGTCGGTCGCGTCGGTACCGATCGAGAGAACCACGACCGACTCCGGCGGGCTTTCCGGGTCGTACTCCTCGGGCGGCGGAAGATCGGCCAGCCGGTCGAAGAGCATGAAGTTGTAGAGGGTCAGCGGCATCAGTTGCACGAAGTCGACTTCGATCCCGGCCCGTTGAAACGGCTGCAACGCCCGAAACACCGCGTCGCGTTTCATGGCGAACAGACCGATTTCGGTCTCCATCGCGAAACCCTCTTCTTCGCTGCCGCCTCCCATTCTCTGGTAGTCCCAGATGACGTCGTTCAGGTCGAAGGGGATCTGCTGCCGGGCTTCATAGCGGACGATGTCGGGGATTTTCTTGGATTCCACCGGCGGCAGCTTGATGAAGCGGGCCAGGCCGCTTTGGCCCGACACCGAGATCGCCACCTTGTCTCCCTTGAGGTTGTTTCGCGAGAGGAACTCCGTCAGTGCGTCGCCGATCAACTCGGCCGGTTCGGCGCCGGGTTGGCTGAGGATCTTGGGAT